>Ga0265293_10012018_pt1 | contig 11606 bp, 9 predicted proteins | sample Munlanlewell138R_FD_192505 | JGI IMG/M metagenome (GOLD analysis project Ga0265293, IMG submission 192505) | Leachate microbial communities from a municipal landfill in Southern Ontario, Canada - Leachate well 138R | ecosystem: Engineered > Solid waste > Landfill > Unclassified | place: Canada... | reverse complement strand
TGGAGAGTAGCGAGCTGATCCTGCCTATTTCGGTCTTCATCCCGGTCGCGAAAACGACTGCCCTTCCTGACCCTCTCACGACCGAGGTCCCCGAGAAGAGGCAGTTCCTTCGGTCGGCCAGTTCCGTTTCAACCGGTAATGTTCCCTCGGTTTTGTCCACGGGGAAGGATTCTCCTGTCAGGGCTGATTCGTCCACTCCCAGGTTGTACTGCTCGAAAATACGGGCGTCGGCAGGAACCACGTCACCCGCTTCGAGCAGTATTATGTCACCCGGTACAAGGCTTGAGGCACTGACAGCCCTGGTTATCCCTCCCCTGAGAGTGACTGCGGTGGGTGAGATCATTTCTCTAAGCGCCAAGAGGGCCTTTTCCGCTCGGAACTCCGTAACGAAACCGATGCCACCGTTTATCAGTATGACCACGAAGATCGCGGCCGCGTCGAGGTTCTCCCCCATGACGAGGCTGATCAAAGCTGCTGCCGCCAGAAGATAGATCATGGGCGTCATGAACTGCCTTAACAGTTTCTCCCACCAGGGAGCAGGTTCCTCGGGGTTGATCTGGTTCGGACCATATAGTTGGGCCAGCGTTTCCGCCCTCTGAAGGTCGAGCCCCTTTTCAGGGTCAACCTCGAGATTCCTAAAGATCTCGCTGGCATCGATGGCATGAGCTTTGAAAAGGTCCATATTTTTGATTGCTCCCTTCGAATTCGACCCCCGGAGCCCTCCGGTTCATCTTGAGAGGGGCGCAAGGGCTTGAGCCCCAGGGGGCTGGGCATTACAATTCCCGGAGACCGGAGGAGAAAAATGGAAAGACATGTAAGGCTTCAGGTTTCCGGGGTGGTACAGGGTATAGGCTTTCGCCCCTTCTGCAGCAGGCTTTCAGACGAGATCGGTCTTGGGGGTTCCGTAAGGAACACTTCCGCTGGCGTATCAATAGAACTCTTCGGCAACCCAAAAAGCATCGATTCGTATATCGAACGGCTGCAGACCGATTGTCCCACCCTGGGCCACATTCAGTCAATCGCGATCGACCTCGACGAGTTGACCACCGAGACCGGCCCACGGATCTTCAAAATTTTGGAAAGCGAGGGTTCGGAGGATGGGAATGCCCTGTTTCCCCCGGATATTGCCACCTGCGCTGACTGCCTTGGAGAAATGCACGAACCACGGAACAGGAGATTTCGCTACCCCTTCACGAACTGTACCAACTGCGGCCCCAGGTTCACCATAATCGAGGGCCTCCCCTACGATCGACCCTATACATCCATGTCCGGTTTCGCCCTTTGCGAAAAATGCAGGTCTGAATTCCACGATCCTAAAAATCGCCGGTTCCACGCCCAGCCGATAGCCTGTGAGGATTGCGGGCCACGCCTTTCCCTCTTGGCCTGTGACGGTTCCCTTTTGGAAGAAGGCGACAGGGCTCTGCGCGAAAGCATCCGTGCCCTGAGTTGTGGAAGTATCGTCGCCCTGAAGGGCCTTGGCGGTTTCCATATTGCCTGCCTTCCCGAGGACATCCCTGTGCTCAATTTGAGGACGAGAAAAAAAAGACCGGCCAAACCTTTCGCCCTGATGACAAGGGATGACGTTTCCGCTGGAAGGCTGGTGTTCCTGTCTCCCTACTCCAGGCAACTTTTGAATTCCCCGAGGCGTCCGATCGTAATCTGTCCCCGCAAACCCATCTCCGAAATATCCAATCACGTGGCCCCTTCCCAGGATTCCCTGGGCATTATGCTGCCCTATACGCCTCTGCACCACCTGATTATGGAAGAACTCCCAGTCCTGGTTATGACCAGTGCCAACCTGAGCGACGAACCCCTGATCTCCGAAAACGGGGAAGTGCTCGAAAAGTTAAAGGGAGTGGCTGACCTTTTCCTGGTCCATGACAGGCCAATAATCATGAAAATAGACGACACGGTAATCGCTCCGGCGGGCAAAAGAACCATATTGCTCCGACGGGGACGGGGCTATGTCCCCCATCCGATCTTGACCAAAAGGGGGATGCCCCAAATCCTGGCCGCCGGGGCCGAGATGAAATCTACCTTTTCACTGGCCAGGGGCAGGGCAATTTTCCCCAGCCAGTACATCGGGGATATGAAGCAGCTCGATTCCGCCGTTTACTACGAAAAAGCCCTGAGGCATTTTATCAAACTCTTCGACTTGAAGCCGACCCTCCTGGCGGCGGACCTCCATCCATCCTACGCCTGTACGGATATCGCCAAGCGTGTAATGGGAAATCCGGAAGAAACCCTCCTCGTCCAGCATCATCATGCCCACATGGCGGCATGCCTTGTCGAGAATGGGTTTGAGGGGAAAGCGCTGGGAATCATACTGGACGGAACCGGCCTGGGAAGTGACAGACACGTCTGGGGAGGGGAATTCCTCCTCGGCGATGCCCGAACCTTCGCAAGGCTGGGACATTTTGAGGAGGCGCCCCTCCCCGGCGGCGACAGGTCCGTGCTGGAGCCCTGGCGATTCGCCCTGGCCCTGATGGAGAGGGCCCTTGGCCGGGAAGACGCGGAAAGAACCGCGGAAAGACTTTGGCCTACCCGAAGGCATTTCTTTGGGAAAATCCTTTCCACCCTTGACGCTGCCCCTCGGACTTCCTCTTCCGGCAGGCTATTTGACGCCGTTTCGGCCATGCTGCGGATACGGGAGGTGGTCTCCTACGAGGGGCAGGCGGCGATGGAGCTCGAATCTGCGGCCATAGGCAACTCCCGTCCCGCTCCCTTCGAAATAAGGGAAGAGAACGGGCTGATCATCCTGGATTGGAAGCCCCTCATAAAATGGCTCGTTGCGGAGGGCCTCCATCTGGGTCCGGGCAAGGCTTCATCAGCGTTCCATTTCGGGCTGGCCAAGACACTGTCCGACATCGCCCTCGAACTCTCCAAGAGAACCGGGGTCAGGGAAACGGCGCTCTCCGGAGGCGTATGGCAGAATAAACGGTTGCTCTCTCTTGTCCTCCCCTTACTGGAAAGGAAAGGGCTCAAGCCCCTTATCCACCGCGTTCTTTCGCCCAACGACGAATGCGTCTCCGTGGGCCAGGCTGCGGTGGCTTCCGCCCACTGGGGTAACAAGGCCGGCTAAGCAGGGAAACCTTCCGAGGTCTTCCCGATCCCAGCTGAAGCAGCCGCAACCCCCATCGGTGCCACCGATTTTTTTATTCGAACTTTGGGCCGTAATCTATGCTGCTTATGAGGTCCAGTTTTTTAAGGCTATGAATGGCGTCCACGTACCTTATGGTTCCACTCTTCGATCGCATCACGATCGAGTAGGAATAGATCCTATCCCCCTCGTACCTCACGCCCTTGAGCATCTCCCCGTCGGTCACGCCCGTGGCGGCGAAAAACACGTTGTCCGAGGTAACTAGGTCGTCGATGGAGAGGACCGCGTTCAGGTCCATCCCCAATTCCCTGCACCGGGCGGCCTCCTCGGTGTTCCTTGGCCACAACTTGCACTGCATGTTCCCTCCCACGCACTTCAGGGCACAGGCGCTGATCACGGCTTCCGGAGATCCCCCTACACCCACCAGGAGGTCAATACCGCTTCCAGTTTTGCATGTCATGAGGGCCCCGGCGATATCCCCGTCGGAAATAAGCCTGATCCTGGACCCCGCCTCCCTGATCTCAGTGATCAACCGTTCGTGCCTGGGCCTGTCGAGAACGACGACAGTGACATCCTCCATGGCCTTGTTGAGCGCCTTGGCCACCCGGGAGAGGTTGTCCTGGATGGGAGCTTCGATATCGATCGCGCCTGCGGCAGCGGGTCCCACGGCTATCTTGTTCATGTAAAAAATATGCTTCGGATCGAAGAGAGTGTTCCGTTCCGAAAGAGCGACCACGCTTATGGCATTAGGCCTTCCCAGGGAAAGAAGCCTGGTTCCGTCGATGGGGTCCACGGCTATATCAACTTCGGGAGGGTCACCCGTTCCGAGTTTCTCTCCGTTGAAGAGCATGGGCGCTTCGTCCTTCTCGCCTTCGCCGATGACGATGAAGCCGTTCATCTCTATGGTGTTGAGCATGTAACGCATGCCGTTGACAGCGGCGTTATCCGAGGCATTGCGATCACCTCGGCCCATCCAGCGGCCGGCGGCCATGGCGGCGGCTTCGGTCGCTCTCACCAATTCCAGGGCCATATTCCTTTCGGGCTTGTTCATTCAAAACCCTCCTCTCTTGTCGTATCCTCATCGCCGGTGGAGGCTTTCCCGGCGGAAAATCTCTCGAAAATATCGTCAATGAATCGCAGGTAATAATCTATGTCGAACAGGGATCGCAATTCCTGCCCCTTGAAGGATTCCGAAACCCTCGGGTCCCTCTCGAGCATCTCCAGGAAGGACTCACCTTTTTCCAGGCTAAGCAGGGCGGCTTCCTGAACAATAGCGTAGGCTTCCTCGCGGGAAAACCCTTTCTCGAGAAGGCCCAGGAGGACCCTCTGGCTGAACACAAGTCCCTTGAGAAGGCCAAGATTTTTCTCCATCCTGTCTTCGAGGACGGTCATACCTTCCACGACCTCCCGGGTTTTCTTGAGCATATAATGGGCGAGGTTGAACGCATCGGGCCACACCACTCTCTCGACCGAGGAGTGGCTGATGTCTCTTTCGTGCCAGAGCGGGATGTTCTCCAGTGACGCCAGGGTGTGACCCCTGAGCAGCCTTGCCATTCCGCAGATCCTTTCGCATAGAATGGGATTTCTCTTGTGAGGCATCGCGGAGGAACCTTTCTGTCCCTGGTAAAAAGGCTCGAGGACCTCGAGTACTTCCGTCCTCTGCAAATGTCTCACTTCCTGAGCTATTCTTTCCAGCCCCGATCCCAGGATGGCCAGGGCGCAGATCGCCTGGGCGTGGCGATCCCGTTGAAGTATTTGGGTGGATACTTTCGCGCGGGAAAGGCCCAGGAGGTTGCAGGCCCTTTCCTCAATTGGCGGCGGACAGTGAGCGTAGGTTCCGACCGCTCCGGAAATCTTTCCCACTCCCACCGTCTCAATGGCGGAAAGCAACCGGCTCCGATCCCTTCGAAGTTCCTCGTACCAGTTGAGGAGTTTGAGGCCGAAAGTGATGGGCTCGGCATGGACGCCATGGGTCCTTCCCATGCAAGGAGTATGACCGTACCTAAAAGCCTTCGAAAGGATCTCCCGGGAAAGCAGTTCCAGCTCGCCCAGGATCAACCTTATCGACCTCACCATGAGGAGAGAAGAGGCTGTATCGATCACATCACTGCTGGTCAGGCCCAGGTGAATGTACCTCCCATCGGGACCGACCTTTTCTGCGACGGCAGTGACGAAGGCAATCATGTCGTGGTGGACTGCCTCTTCGAGCTCGCTGATCCTTTCCAGGTCTATATCCGCCCTTTGGAGAATATTCCTGAGCGAGTCCTCGGGTATGACCCCATGCTCTGCCCAGGCCCTGCATACGGCTAACTCGACCTCTAGCCAGGTCCTGTAGCGGTTATCCTGCGACCAGAGGCTCTCCATATCTACGGTTCGATATCTTTCGATCAAGGAATCCAACTCCCCCCGGTTGAAGATGTCAAGTTCAGCCAATCCATCCTGACGTCGTCAAGAAAACCGTCGTACAAACCGCTGGAAAAATCAGGAAAGGTACAGTCGAAAGCGACCCACCTTCTCTTCATATAACGCAGCGTCACCTCGGCGAATATCCCGTCCCGAAGAAATATCCTGTGGGCATGGTCCTTTGTCGAAGCCAAGACCAGCCGGGAACCATTTACATAGCCTGGGTCGATATTAACCTTGCGGCTCTCACCACTCATTTTTTCCGCTGCACAGGAGAAATTCTTCCAATCCGCCAATCCCCCGGCCCCGACCAGGCCCTGGAAGGAAAGGAAGGTCCTGAAGAGGGCAGGAGAAATACTGTTGTAATAGTCAGTATGATCGAAGGGAAAAGTTTCGCTTCGCCTACCTACGGGGCCCCACTCATGGGAAAGCATGGCAGCGGTCCACTCGAGCCAGTCAGGATCCGGGTGGAGAACCCCCGTAATCCTGACCACAGCAGGCTGCATCGAGGTCACTCCTCCCTTCCGGTGTTTTTCAGAAGAGCTTCTACGAATTCATCCGGGCGGAAAAGGACCAGGTCCTCCATACCCTCTCCCAGTCCGACGTAACGGACCGGAACGCCTAGTTCGTGGCCGGCCGAGAGAATTACCCCTCCCTTAGCCGTATGATCATACTTCGTCATCACCAGGCCCGTGATCGGGACCACCTTTCCGAAAGCTTCAACCTGCCTTAGGCCATTCTGGCCCGTAACAGCATCTATCACCAGGAAGGTTTCGCGAACCCAACTCGCGCAGTTCTTTTCGATAATGTCCGATATTCTGGCCATTTCTTCCATCAAATTACTCCTATTATGAAGCCTTCCGGCCGTATCCACGATCAGGCAATCATACCCACGCGCTTCCGTTGCCTTGATGGCATCGAAAACGACAGCTCCGGGGTTTCCGCCAGAAGGATGAGTCACCACTCTTACTCCGGCCCTTTCCCCCCAGACTCGGAGCTGTTCTGCAGCTCCGGCGCGGAAAGTATCAGCTGCAGCGAGGAGCGTTTTCCTGCCTTCCCGTCCGAGGCCCCAGGCGAGCTTCGCCGCGGTGGTCGTCTTGCCGCTCCCATTGACGCCGATGAGCATAACCACCGTCGGTGCCGATAAAAAACGGATTGGTTCACCCGTCCCTTTTACTTCCGAAATCATCTCGCAGAGCACAGTGGACAATAAACTCGCTTCATCGACGTTGGTTCCTCGGGCTGCTGCCTTTGCGCGAAGGGAGTCGATTATCCGTTCCGTCATGCTTACGCCGACATCACCCGCAAGGAGGAGCTCTTCAAGGGATTCCCATAAGATTCCGTCCCTGGAAGGACCGGAAAGGATGGCCGGGATACCCCATCTTTCGCTCACCCTATCAAGGTGTTCTCTCAGTCCGCTGAACAAAACCACTTCACCTCCGGATGGAGGACATCATTCGCGATTGTCTCCGTCAACCTTCTTGGGGCTCCGGGGCCTGCGGCGTCGGCTCCGCTTCTTGTCACCGGTCCCGGCAGCCTTGGGCATATCGGCCGATCGAGCCCCAGTTTGCGGTTCAACCACGCTTACGGGTTTGCCGCCGCCGTCTGACCTTTTGACTTCCGGGGTTCTCTTTTTTCTCCGTCGTCCGCGGGAGGCCTTTCCATCCTTGGCATAACCTGACCTTTCCCTTGCATCGCCTTCTATGGCCTTTTCTGCGGAGACTACCTTTTCCGACGTGCCCTCCTCATCGCACTCTTCGCTAATTTTATCGGGAATGCCCTGTTCATGGAAATCTTCTGCGGGAAGAACCGGTAGGCCCCTGTCGCTTTCCCATATCTCCCCCCTGGTCACTTTTTCCCGGAAATCAGTGAAATCGTCCACATCGATGAGCAGTTCCGCGGCGCCGGGCGATGTAACCCTGACCTTCCGTCCCGCGACATCGACGCCGGAAACCACGTAGTTGACAGAAGGCGTTTTTATCTTTGAACCGGGACTGGGCAGATTTTTCCAAAGCTCCCGGTAAATTTCGTGTTCGTAACCCATGCAGCACATCAGTCGCCCGCAAATTCCAGATATTTTGGCCGGATTCAGGGCAAGGTTCTGCTCCTTAACCATCCTTATGCAGATCGGAGCGAATCGATTCAGCCAGTAACTACAGCAGCAGGGCATTCCGCAGGGGGCGATCCCCTTTATCACCTTCGATTCGTCCCTTACGCCTATCTGTCGGAGCTCAATCCTCGTCTTGAACTCTTTAGCGAGGTCCCGCACATAGGCCCTGAAATCCACTCTCTGCTCTGCAGTGAAATAAAAGAACAGCTTTTTTCGATCCGGCAGGTACTCGACATCGACCAGTTTCATCTCCAGATCGTGGGCCTTCAGCAATTCACGTCCCTTGACCAGCACCTGGATCTCCTCCTCCCTGGTGCAGGCCTTTTCACTTTCATCCTGGGGGGTAACCAGTCGAAGGTATTTCACATCCTGAAAAGCCGGCTCGCCCCCGCGTGGCGTTCCTTCGCCCCCGTTCGAGGACAGGTCCTCTCTGTAGCTATCAGCCTGCTCCATGGTTATGGGCCCGGCGATAACCCCGATCTCCTCGCCCCTGGCGGAAGAAATCATGACCTCCTCACCTTTTTCAAGATCTGCGCCATCGAAGTGTAGCAACCCCAGGTAACGCGGCTTACCAATTATCACCAAGTAGCTCTTCAAATCGCACCTCTCCTTCAAGGCTTGACAAAACCAGGTCCTGGACCATGGGAGTAGTCAGCTTGCCCTTTTCGGCCAGGAGGCGGATCGTATCCAGGTCCGAAGCTCTCGAAGGATCTTCCCTGGATAGGAAATGTTCCACCCAACACTGTATCTCCACGGCGAGGACCTTTGGATCCACTTTCCTGGTCTTCCCGATCCATTTGACGAATTCAAAAATCCCCGAGGGTACGGGCCGGCCATCGGAACCCGGCCGTTCACCTTCGCGAAACTGGAAAATCCTCAACCTGCTCCTCAGGGTGGGAATGAGCACGTCCTCTTCCAGTAAAAGGATCAGGGCACCCGTCGACGGAGTTTCTTCGGTTATCTTTAAAAGGCTGTTCGCCGCCGGGAGTGAGAGTCTATGGGCGGAATGGATCACGGCCACTCTCTTCCTGGAAGCGATGGGTTTCAACGAGAGTTCCTCCCAAAGCTTCCTGCAGTCCCTGATCCCGGGAGGTTCCCCGAGATTTCCGAAAAGGAGCAGGTCCGGATGTTCCGTCTTGCTCCAAGCACTGCAAGCGGGGCAGGTTCCGCAACCATTGCCGGAAAAGCACATAATCTTCCTGGCGCAAGACAGGGCAAAATCCCTATGAACCGATTGGGGCATGACCCCGGCAATGGGAAGTCGGGCCCCCGAAGATCCTACCCTGGAGGAAACCTCGTCGACAAAAGCGGTAAGATTATCCTTTACATTTGGCCCTGGGCTGTTCAATTCTTTATCCTTCTCCTTCTTGCCAAGGTATTTCACCGCCGCCTCTCTTTCTCTTCAATAGATCCATAATGGTTGATGCCACGGAATTGCTCAGAACTTCAGGATCCATGGTGCCATCCAGCTTTTTGAACCTTTCCGGGTCCTCATGTCCCATGGCTCCATAACCGATCCTGATGCGTTCAAGAAGCGATTTATCCTTCTCAAACCTGTCAGGATCACCCTTTCTGGTGACGATCCTTTCCATGGCTACTTTAACGGGGACGTCGAGCCAGAAGGTTACATCGGGCTTTGGGAAACCCGCACGAGCACTTATATCTTCCACGATCTTCCTTGGAAAATCCTTGCCGAATACCTGGTAGGCCAGGGTAGAGTCGGAGTACCTTTCGCAGAGAATTACCTTCCCCGATTCCAATCCTGGCCGTATGACCCTTTCCACGTGTTCGGTCCGATCGGCCAGGAAAAGAAGTGTCTCGCTAAGGACGTTTTTGAGGTCTCTCTCCAGGATGATCGCCCTCAGCGACTCTCCTCCATCCCAGCCGCCGGGCTCATAGGTCATGATCAACCGGTCCACGCCCAGTTCCTCTCCCAGTTCTCGAAAGACGAACCTGGCCAGTGTACTTTTCCCGGATCCGTCGATCCCCTCAAAGGTGATAAAGAGGCCTCCGGGGGGGTGCCCTTCATCAGAAACGATAGAATACCCCCACTGACCCGGTACCGCCGCCGCCTTTTTCCAGGTAACGATAGAAAACACCCCAGCTTTCATCGAAACGGAACCGTCCCTCCAGGGACCAGCTTCCGCCATTTTCGTTCCACCACTGGGCGGCGATGGAGAGGGGGCTCTGGATTCCGGCGGGGTGCAACAGGAGACCCGCCCCAGGATAACCCCGGACAGATCCTCCCCAGAACCCCCACCGGTCACCATAGAACCCCAGGCCCGCGGTGACTCTGGAATCGCCTCCGATATCATCGGCGCCGATCAGGAATCCCATCCTCCTGGAACGGCTTTTGACCCAGAGAGAAATATCTCCCATCAGGTCGCTCTCGTTCGAACCCGAAACTCCCCCGTAAAGGCCGACATTACCTTCGAAAGCGAGGTCCTCTATGTCGGAGATGATCCTGTTGGCTTTACCCACCATTTCCTTTACTTCCCGTATCCTTGAAGGTGCCGACGCCCTGTCGTCGAAGAGAGCTGCCTCGATCTTGCTTGAAAGCGTGTCGAGGCTTTCCGCCGCCTCTTTTATTCTTACGACCATCTGCCGGAGATCCTTCCCGGATGTTCCCCCTTCGTCAAATTGACTGACGACGCTTTTGAGGTTTTCCAGGAGCATGGAAAGGTTATCGAGGGACACCATGAGGGTATTCCTGTTCTCCTGGACCAGGGCATCGATATTATCCGTAAGCGCTGCCAGCGAATCTCCGGCTCTTTTAACCTGGTCGCGCGCTTCCCTGGAAAACTCCTGGAATTGGCCGGCGGCTTCGGATAATTTCGCCAGGAAAGAATTTATATTGGAAAAGGTGGACTGGACCCCGCCAAGGCTGGCCTTGATGTCCGACATTATTTCATCCAGAGACGGTGGGATAGTCCCGGAAACAGCGTCACCTTCGGTGATGTTCTCCAGGGAGGCTCCCCTCGTGACCTTGACTCGCGGTTCGCCCAAGAGTCCACCCGTATCGATGATAAAACGGCTGTCGAGAGGCACTACGACATGACTCCTTACATTTACCCTTATCAGCACCCCTTCCTTCAACAGCTCTATGCCGACGACCTTTCCCGATTCAACGCCCGAGACCAGGATGGGGGCTCCCGTATCCAGACCCATGGCATCGGGAAAGACAATACCGAAGGAATAGCCCTGTTGCCGGAAACGAGCCCCCCCGCTGACAAAGACCAAGGCTCCCAGAAAGACAATGGCCGAGAAGACCACAAGGCCGACTTTCATCTCCCTGTTCATTGCTTCCCGCCTCCTGTCCTTCCGACGGATATCATCCCTTCGGCGAAACTCTTCACCATGGGATGGTCGGACCTCTCCCACTCCCGGGGACTCCCCCGCCAGGTGATCTCGCCTTCATGCATCAGCAATAGTCTGTCCCCAATGCCCAGGGCGGAAACGATATCATGGGTTACCACGAGCACGGTGAAACCGAATTCATTGCATAGATCGACCACGAGTTGGTCGATATGGCGGGCCGTCACGGGATCAAGACCCGTCGTAGGTTCGTCGAGGAGCAGGAGGGACGGGCTATGTACGAGAGACCTGGCAATGGCGACCCTTTTTCTCATGCCTCCCGAAAGCATGGCTGGGTATTTGTCCCTGATATCACCGAGTTCCACGTGCTCGAGCATGCCCAGGACCATTTTGGCGATGGACTCAGGGTCCTCGATGCCCCTGCAGTATTTAAGGGGGAAAGCGATATTTTGTCCCACCGACAGGGAATCGAAAAGAGCCCCTCCCTGGAAGACCACTCCCAATTTCTTCCTGGTTTCGGCGAGCTCTTTCTCTTGTGTTTCGGGACCTATCTCCTTGCCCAGCAGTCCGATCCTGCCCTTGTCGGGCTTCAAAAGCCCGGAGGCCAATTTGAGGGCCGTGGTCTTTCCACATCCCGATGGTCCCATGAGACAAGTGATCTCTCCGGCGGAAAGGGTC
>Ga0265293_10012016_pt1 | contig 11607 bp, 16 predicted proteins | sample Munlanlewell138R_FD_192505 | JGI IMG/M metagenome (GOLD analysis project Ga0265293, IMG submission 192505) | Leachate microbial communities from a municipal landfill in Southern Ontario, Canada - Leachate well 138R | ecosystem: Engineered > Solid waste > Landfill > Unclassified | place: Canada... | reverse complement strand
CATATCTAAGTTACCTTCTTCTTCAATTTCTTCAGTTTGAATTTGTAAATTATTTATTTGTTGGGTTATTTCTGCATGTTTTCTTTTATAAGTATCCTTATCAATTGATTCATCGATCAACAAGTCTTCTAACTTATTTCTTTTATTTTCTAAACCCATTTTTTGGTTAATATAAGCTTGTTTCATACCGTCAGTTTCTTTTTTCCCTGTATTTAAAAAATCTTTTGCTTGTTGTTGAATTTGGGCAATAAATTGATCAGTAAACTCAACTTTTTTAAGATAATCTTCAACATATTGTTCCAATACTTTGGCTTGTACATATTTTTGTTTACAATCAGGAGAATATCTTTTTTGACAATGATAATAACCTAACTTTGTATTAGTACTTCTAATTAATGAGTAATCACCAACTAATCTCATTCCACAAGTGCAGTGAACAAACCCTCTTAAGAGAAAACTATATTTACGTTCTCTTACTAAAAAGTGTCTATTTTTTGCTAAGACATATTTACAAGTATCAAATAACTCTTTAGAAATTAATGGAGTTTGTTTGCCCATTTTTTCTACTCCATGCCATCTGATAAGTCCGTAATAAAAAGGGTTATTTAGTATATTATTTATTCTACTAAAACTAATGATTGTGCCATTTTTAGAAATAATATTTTTATCCTTTAACCAGTTCTGAAGTTTCAACATTGAATACTGTCCAGTTGAATAAAGTTCAAACATTTTTTTAATAATTGGTCCCGCATTTGGATCTATATCGCAATACTTTCTCTCACCTTCACCACCCATACTCATATAACCAATTGGTGGGGGAGTTGGTTGCCAACCACTTCTAAACTTTTCATACAAAGCATCTTTAGTGCGCTGAGAATTTGCTTTTGATTCCCATTCTGCAATTACAGCCATGATACCGCCCTGAATACCTTCACTGTCGCCCTCAGAAATTGATATAAGCTTAACTTCTAAATTAGATAGTTCTTTACGAATTCTTCCAAAATCTGCTAAATTTCTAGCGAATCTATCAAACTTATAAACGACAACATTATCAATCTTTCTCTCATTTATAAGTTTTAGCATTTCTTGTAATTCTGGACGATTAGTCGTTCTTCCACTACGTCCATCTTCTCTAAAAATCTGTAGGAGTTTAATATCCTGCATTTTGCAATAGTTTTTGATTGCAAGTTCTTGATTATCTAAAGAAAAGCCTTCTTCTGCCTGACCTACCGTTGAAACTCGTATATAGCCGAATGCTTTTTTCATAATTCTCCTATATTTTAATTATCTGCGGGTCAGATTCAGATGGCACGGGCGGTAAATCCAAATCACTATCCGATTTTGAATGGATATATTTATTATTTATTAATAAGATTTGAAAGAATTGTTTAGCCGCAAATTTAACTGATACCTTACCCTGGGGTGGGTAGGATACAACATTATTACTAGAGCAAGTTATTTCATGTTTTTTAGTGTCTTTATTATTTTTTTTAGATATCTCTCTTTTTGATATCATGAGGGCGGTTGTACTATCCTTTTTATCTTTTCTAAATTTTGAGTCAGTATATAATTGTTTAGGTTCAAATGCCTTGTTTTTTATATACTGTTTTAATAGCTTACTCATATGATTTTTAGTTAAAAATTGATAGTTATTATTAGTTTCCTAATTGATAAGTAAACTTTTATGATATTTATCTAAATTGCCGTCAAAATAAATTCGAATTATTTCTTTTTCTTGTTCATCATTTTCAATTTCAATTTTTCCAATAGCATTTTGATCAATCCATTTCATATCTTCAGGTAATAAACCCGAGCTATTTTCCTCATACATTTTTTGATACTCAACATCACTTCTAACGTCTTGTTTAATAATTACTACCTTCTTAGAACCATTAGAAGATAACCCTAATTCACCCTTAAAAGAACCTAAACCTTTAGAGGTATTATTTGTGCCTGAAATTGTATCTTTTGAAGGATTAATTCTCGCTTTTTCCGGAGAAAAACAGATATTTTGAAGAATAAAATCCAAAGTTGGAGTATTTTTTTCGTTCTTTGCAAATTCTCTAGCATTACATCCAAGTACGGTTCCATATCGTTCAGGTGTTTTGACTTTAAAAAGTTTTCTCTTTTTATCTACGAGTTGAATAAAACCTTTTTCTAATAATGAATTATGCCAATCTTGAATTGTGTCAGTTTTTCTATCAAAATCTTTAGCAATATCTTCAAGGAAAGCTTCAAAAATTCCAAACTTATTATGTCTAGAATCAAAATCCATTGAATCAAGATAGTATTCAAACAAAAGAAATTCTTGAGAGGTAAGAATTCCATTTTTGATTAGCAACCATCTATTTCTATGACTTGCTCGATATCCATTTAACTTCATGCCCCAATTGTATTTCCACTGGGGGTTTGTAAAAGTGTCAGTGAGTTAATAAACTAACTGCGATTTTTTACAAATTCAGGGTATGGATTAGGTTCTGTTGATTCAATTGTTGTTAATAGATTACCGATAGTATCGGATTTATCAATAAATGACTCTTTAATTCTTTTTTTCATCCTGTTTATAATTTTGACAATATTATCTACTTCATAGTCATACATTTTTTCTTCAGTTCTAAATTTATACAGGTGTTTTGTTTGTTCAAAAGCGTGATCTTGCTTTCTTATATTTCCTTCGTAATTATCGGCGGATTTATTTTTTGTTCCTTTAAAGGATATGTAATTTTTATAAAGTGCATAGTCTCTCTTAATTTCAAGAGCCTGTAAATCTGTTTTTGGTGATTTTGCTTTCATTTCTTTTATAATTTGCTGTATTTTGTCTTTGTTTTTTTTAATAATTGTTTGAATCGAGTTAATAGTGCTGTCGAGACTAAGTTGTATATTTAGACTGACTATACCTGAAAAATAGTCTTCCGAAATTGAAAATTCATTATCCTGAATATCAAATTTATATAAATTATCGAGCAACTCTTTAGGGTCAAAAGTAAAGATTATGTGATAAAAAAAACTACTCCACAATTTCAAATTTCTATCATTTCCAATTCTCAACAATTTCATAATAACGACGACAAACATATATTCGGGATTCTGAAAAATGGTTGACATAGACACTTTACCTTTAAAAAGTTTCATTGATTGTTTTTCAATAAAAGTAATTATTTTATTTTGTTTTAAAGGTATTTTTTTTGCTTTTTGATAGTCATTCACCGCCTGAAAAAAGTTATTCTTCCATTTGTTATAGAGGTTTATATCTGTAAAACCATTTTCAGGAATATCAAGATTTTCCCTAATTTTTCTAACGGCGGATTGAAATTGTGGGTTTAGAAGAAGATAAACAAAAGAAACAATATTGGTTTTTATATATTGGCTACAATTATAATTGTCAATATTGGCTAAAAGAGAAGAAATAAACCAATCGAAATAAGGATCAACTACTTTTGTGGATTTCTCATTGACAAAATCTTGAATTGAACCCACAGAAAACCATTTTATATTTTCATTTTCATCTTTCATTTTCATAATTCTCTTTGTTCAATTCTATAAAAAATAGACTATAAATACGAATTTAACTTAGTTTTAACGAAGATATTAATTCGATATAATAATAACAAGAGAATTATGGAATATTTTATTTATGAGAATTGGACACACGATAAAGCAGTTATTCATCAAGCCGAATGTAGTTTTTGTAATCAAGGTAAAGGAATCCGTAAAAATACAACAAATAAAAATGGTCAATGGTCAAAACCATTTAAAGACATAAAAACGGCAGAACTAGAAGCAATTAAAACAAAAAGAAAAACTATATCAAAATGTTCTGTATGTCTAAAACCTAAAATACCTGCCTGATGTAAATAAAAACAAGAATCTATTAGCTCTATTTTTTCTCTGAGTTATCAAACAATTCCTTATTAATTTCCTTGTCTTTACTTTTTACTAAAATATTTTATGAGGATAACTAACATTATATATTTTAGGCAAAATAGTTAGTGCTAATGTAGACGAATCTAGACTCCAGTTTACTTTCTTTGCTTCATTGACATCCATTTTTGCAATATAAACATCACCTCTAAAAGCATTACCATATTTATCTTGTAGCGGGAATAAAGCGAAAACAGCAACATTTTGGATATCTTGTCTTTCTGTAAATAAAACTGTAATTATTTCGGATACTTTCATCTGTACCCCAGTTTTAATCAAACCCTTACTCAAATTATCATCAGCGTTAAATTTAACAATCACTTCAAACTTTCCCGTTGAGTCTTTTGTTATTTTAATTTCTTCTTCATAAGGCCATCCCATGTTATTATTTCCTTCTAATTTCTTTTGAATTAATGCTTTGATTTGATCTTCTGGTTTACTAGAAGCTACTGATGGTGTCGTTATAACTGGACTTGGGGATTGTGTGGCTTTTTCAGTTGTCTTATCTGTCTTTGAGTTAATAATACCTAAAAGGACAATTATTCCAATTATTATTAAAATTTTCTTTTTCATAATTTTCTATAAATATATTTTAATATCTTCAAAGACAAAAAACAAGGGTTATTTGAGGCTAAATCTATAATTCTAGTTTATTAAAATTCTAGTTTAGATATATCACAATTCCATGATATGCCAAAAACTAGCCAACAAACACTAAAAGCATTAGGTAAAAAGCTTAAAAAACTAAGAAAGGAAAATAATTTAACCCAAGAAAAATTAGCCGAGCAATTAAGAATATCCACTGTTTATGTTGGATTTCTAGAAGCAGGGAAAGGAACTCCTTCCTTAAAACTTTTAATGAAAATATCACGAAAATTCAAAGTAAAAGTGGAAGATTTATTTCATAGATAGAATATAGTTTCTGATGTTATTTATCGGAAAATAACAAAGTAAATTAGGTTGAAAAGTGATAAAATATTATTGTTCTGATAATCGAAAATTTAGAAAATTACAATGACAGATTATTTAAGCCAATATTTATTCCAAGGTAATCAACAAAAAAAGAAGAAAAGAGCTTTTATTAGCTTTGATTTTGATAATGATATCCAATTAAAAAATCTTCTTAGTGGTCAAGCAAAAAATTCTGATACTCCATTCATCTTTGATGATTGGTCTGTAAAAGAACCTTTCCCTCAAAGCACATGGAAATCAGATGTAAGGACGAAAATTAAACAATGTGATTTTTTAATGGTTCTTATTGGACAAAATACATATCAATGTAGTGGAGTACTTGAAGAAATCAAAATAGCCAACGAAGAAAATATTCCAACTTTTGGTATATATGAACAAAATAAGATTTACTATGTACCCGAAGGGCTAAATAAACGTTTTATTGCATGGACATGGCCCAATATCACAACAGCAATAAATAACTTAAGTATTTATCTACCCACCACGTATGGCACTTAATGAAGATAAACAAATATATTTTGAGCAGTATAAAATAATCGTTGATAGTGCAGAAAAAATAAGTGAAAAACGAATGAGTGCAAACAATTATTTTCTTACGGTCAATACAGCACTTATTTCTTTAATTGGGTTACTTTTTACTTCAAAAATATTATCGCTAAATTTTAATGCAATTAAATTAGTGTCGATATTGGGTCTCATTATTTGTGTAATATGGTTTTTTATAGTTCTCTCTTATAAACAATTAAACAGTGGTAAATTTGCGTTGATTCATCATATTGAGAAAAAATTACCAATTCACTTATATGCTGATGAATGGGTAAAACTTGGGAAAGGAAAAGATATTAAAAAATATATACCGCTATCACATATTGAACTAATAGTTCCAGTTGTCTTTTTTTGTTTATATTTAATATTACTTCTCAGTAAAATATAAAACTACGATTGTAAAGGAAAATTTTTATAAATAAAAAATAATGAATATTGTATGAAGAAATTAAAAACAAAATTAAAAATAAAACTAAAAACCAATAAACAAAAATATACTATAACTTCACCAAGTAATTGGTTTAATAAAGTTGGGGTAAAGGTTAATGAAAACGGGAAAATGGTCTTACCTATGAAGTTTCTCCTTATTCCAATTTCAATAGCGAGTGAAGAATTAGAGAAATATAAAGAAGAACTTTTGTGGGGAGAAAAAATTAAAATAATACAATCAATTTCATTGAATGTAAGAAATGCTGAAACTAAATATTTTGAAAGTTGGTCACATTCAATAATCATGGCTAATCAAAATTTTCCATCTGTCTTTCCATGTAGTGAATGTTTTAGCAAAACAATGTCACCAAGTCATTTAAGACTAATATGTAACCCAGAATTATCAAAACTAAGAGAAGAAGTTAATAATAAAATTATTCATGTTACAGAAAATAATAAAATACTAATCCCAAATCTTATTAATCAAGCAAAACAGTATTATGGCACATTTTTGAAAATGAACTTATTTAATTTTCCAAAAATTAAAATCGAAGATGTCCCGATACTTTTCTGTAAAAAACATAAATAATAAATGGATATAAAAAAGGCCAGAAAACTAATAGGGGAAGAGAATATTAAGTACAACGATGACGAAATATTAGAAATGATTGATACCGCAAAATTATTTTCAGATATCGCCATAGATATGTTTTCTAAAATGACACCAGAAGAAAGAAAAAATTTTATAAAAAATAAGAAAAATTAATTTTTATGTTAAAATTCTATAGATGGTGAAAAAACCTAAAAAAAATTTTCCTAAGAATACAATTATATCCCCATATTCACTTTTAGAAGGCCATAAACTAATTGTTAATTGGAATGATTATAGACCTATAAATTCTGAAGAATTAAATTCTTTTTTATTAAGTAAGAAAGAAAGAACAGAGCTAAATTCTACTGGTTCTATTGTTGAGGTTGTTGCTGGGGCTGAACAACAGGGGATTTCCATTCTGGGTCAGTACTAATAAATATAAAATTACTATCCTCTATGGTTTTCACTTGAGGATTACCTGGGTCGTTTAATAACATTATTTTTCTAATCAATAACTCCCAAATAAGCTTACTAAGTTCATCTATTTTTAATTTTTCCAAACGATCCTTTCCTTTTTTTAAAAAATGTTCCCCTATATTTTCAATAAAACCAGAAGTACACAGTAGAGTATTCCGTAATTCATCTATACCTATCAAACGACCATGAGATAAAGTCTTTGTCGGATCGGTAAAAATTGAAAAATCATCAAATTTTAATTCTGAATATTTTTTCTTTTTTCTGTTTAAAATTTTTCCAGCGATATCTCTAGAAAGCCCTAATTCATTTTTAGCACTCATAAAAATATCATAATTGTATTGTCGTAAGAATGTTAAGTACTTTTCATTTTTAGCACCAAAAATAGAATTAGATTTATCAAACAATTCTTTTACAGCATTAAAAACCAAATAACTAGGTTTAGAAAATTTTAAACCATTATTACCTGTCAATATCAATTGAGGGTCAATTGGGCCAAGTTCGGCATTATCACACAATAAGATTTTATCGGCACCTAAAGAAACCATTGTTGCTGCACTTTTAGCTAATTTTGGAACAATTACCCTAAACTCAGCAAGAGAAGATTTTTCAACATATGTTTTACAAACATTAATAATTCTTTCTGCAGAAGTTGCAATTCCACCACCCGTGTTTAAGATTAAATCTAAACCTGAATATTCATTTGGTATTCTTAATAAATCTTCAATCTGGATTGAATCGTTATCGTTGATAAAAGCTGCTGGTGAATCTACCGAAGCTGCAAAATAAGCAATTGTTCTTCTTTTCGTTATCGCTTCAACTTTTCTAATAATTTCCTTACATCTTTCGATTGATTGATTATAGTTTTTAGAGATATTTACCTCATTATTTACTTTTAGTTGTATTGGTTCTTGATTAGTTTGCGACACACAATATTTTATCACTATACAGTTTAAACAATATAATTAATCTATAATAGTTCCTTTATAATGGGAAACTCGATCGAATGACCATTACATTGTTTATTTAACAACTATTGGTTTTAGAGTACAATCTATACAAGAATTATTTGACTAAGATATGTTTAATTTTATTTTTAGTTTATTAAAATTTATATCATCTAATGACTTCATTGCTGTTTTAACGGAATTAATTATTTTGATCATTTGGTTGTACTCAACTTGTTATTCCATAACCAGAAAAAATAGCGGTTTTTTAATGAAAAGAGGAAACATTAGTTGGGAATTTTTTCCAATAGCCTTTGGCTCACTTTCTTTAATTGTTGTTGAAATAATAGGAAATTCTACAATTTTTAAAGAATATAAGAATATTTTACTTGTCACAAACTTATTAATTTTATTTAAACTATGTTTCAATAGTGATTGGTTTAGAAATAAGATCGTAGGTTTTTATATTAAATATAAAGAAAAAATTGAAAAATTAGGATAAATAAAAATTATTTTACTAATTCATAAGTAAACTTCAAATTGTAGCTGTTTTTTAAAGTTATTTTAATCGAACTTAGTCTTTATCTTAGTTGTTTTATGTATATTACAAGAGCAACGCATTTTGTTTAAATAGCCCATAATGGATTATTAGGACGAATAAATTGTGGTAACATAAACCAATGTTGTCAATATTACACCAAAGTTTTTGGAGAGACGAAGCTTTTAGTGTGTTACTTTCTGCTAAAAGTTTGAAAGAAATTTTACTTTTAACAATTAAAGATACGAGTCCACCTCTATACTATTTTTTGCTTCATTTTTGGATAAAATTGTTTGGTGATTCGGAATACATAGTAAGAACTTTATCTCTTGGTTTTCATATTTTGTTAGTAATATCATCTTTTTTCCTAATTAAGTACTTAATCAAAAATTGGAAATTATCCATAGTTGGTTCATTAGCAATTTTATTAAATCCATTTTTATTAGAATATGCTTTTGAAACTAGGTGTTATTCATTTTTTGCTTTTTTAATAGTCACTACTACTTATTTTTTCCTAAGAAGAAAATATTTTATTTCTTCTATATTTTTAGCACTTTCACTACTAACACATAATTTTGGATTTTTCTTTTTATTAACTTTTGTTATTTTTTGGATTTATCAAAATAGAAATTCACTTATCAAGAGCATTAAATCGGCCATTTCTTTATTTATATTGCCTTTTATTACATTCGGAATCTGGTTTTTATTTCTTTGGAATCAATGGACTAAAGTTGCTGGTGGTTTTTGGATTGGACCAAAAGATTCATCTATATTTTTAGAAACATTTAGAACTTATTTTCAAGGATCAACTGACTATACCTCGAAAGGAATGATTTACAATTTAGCAGTTATTTTATCTATTTTAGGAATATTTTATTGGCTTAATAAATGTGTTCAAAAAGACAAAGCAGTAGATGATAAAAACGAATCAGTTTTAACTTTTCTTTTTTCAATTCCATTTCTAATCGTTTACTTAATCTCCGCCTTTTGGATACCAATATTTCACGAAAGATATTTGATGCCAATTTTACCTATTTTTATTATTTGGGTAGTTTATTCTTTATTTAAATTATCCAGATTAAATAAACCATTATCTTATGTTATTTTTGCTATTAGCATTTCTTATATTATCTTTCTAGTTCAAGGTTCTGAAGAAATAGTTAAAAAAACAACTAAACCGGCTATCAATTATGGTGTTTCTCAAGTTCTTTCTCAAATTGGCAATAATGATGTAATAATTCCAGAATCAGAACTTAACTTTTTGGAAGTAAAGTATTATGTAAAAAAACAAAGACCTGATATTCCTGTCTATATTTATTTACCTAATAAAAATCCCGTATTTTATACTGGTTCAGTTTTATTTGAAGAAAACGAGATTATAGATAAATATCCAGAAAATAAAAAGATTTGGACCATTACTAAAGATGGTGGAAGTTATTTAAAAACTAATTAAAATGCTACTTTTTGATGAAAAATATGCTTACTACTACATCTCTGTGATAATCGATCAAAATACATGCGAAGAATGTAAAAAATTAGATAATTTTTATATTCTTAATGACAAATCTCAAATGGATTTGATTAGTAAATATGAAAATGGAATAACAGAATGTTCGTCTTCTAAAGGTTGTCGTTGTATGTTGGTTGCTGTTTGTAAGGATGAAGTAGGATCAGACATTATAGTTGATAAACTTAAAAAAGCAGGCGGATCTGGTTTTTTATAACTAATCAATAATAAAAATGAAATTCGGACTAAGAACACCATCTTTAAAAAGAAGATTTGCAGCAAGAACCTCGATCAAGAGATATGTGAGACATTCTCTTGGAATTAAGATGCCTCGAGGTTATAGTTTTATAACTAATCCTAAAAGGGCTGTTTATAATAAAATTTATAGCAAAACGTCGTTCAGTTTAGATAAACTATTAAAAACTCCTAAAATTAAAACAAATAAACAAGTTTCATCTGTCAATTCAACTATTAGTTTAAGTTGGATAAAGTATATTTTAGCCGCTATTTTTATATTCACTCCTCTATGGCCATTACCTGTAGGATATTTTATTTATAAAATTTATAAACATTCAAAAAATAAAAATAATTCAATTGAAAATACACCAAACAAATCAACAGTAGCAATAGTTGGTAAAAATGGAGAAATAATTCAGGATTTTCAGATCCCAGAACCGACAAAATCATTAGTATGGGTAACCAATGAATCTCCCTCAAAAGTAGCCTCACCGATGGAAATTAGGATTAATTTCAAATTTGAAAATGGAGAATTGGTGGGTGGAATTGATGACCAACCCAATTTTTTTGCAGAACCAAGTTTACTTTGGACTCAGCTTCCAGTCGAAGTCAATGATGAATTAGAAACTAACTCAATGTATTATCCAGCTTATTCACAACTATCTCAAAAACAGAGATACCAATATATAAATTGGTTGAGAAATATTGAACAAAAGACTAATTTAAGTTATGTATTTTTGTATTTTTATGGATTAGAAAGACATTTGATTATCGGAAACTTTGATTTGGCATTAGAAGAAACGATAAGATTAGAAAAAACGCAGGATTTAAAGTTTAGAGCATATATTGTGAATTCACTAGTCGGAGCGATTGCTTTGAGAAAAAGATTTGATGTAATCGATAAAATTTCTTTTATTTTTGACGAAGCATCAAACACAACCTTAGGGCTTAGATCATTAACTAGAAAATCATTAACAGCAAAGGAAATGATGAAATTAGCTTATAGAGTTGAATTTAAAAATAGAAAATATATTAAAGAACAACCAGAACTTTTTGAAAAAGAATTAGAAAAGTTAATAAAAGAATTTGAGGAAGAACGAGGATTAATTTGGGATTTAATCGACCCTAAACTAACTCCTCAAAGGGATCAGCAATTCTTTTTAAATTTATCTATACCTAGTGAAATAAGGAGTATGATTTGGCCTCAAATTATCGATAATGTTGAATTTAAAAATATTATTCATAAGCTCCTTTCAGATGCTCATCAAAATGTTAAAGAATTATTAAAAAATATTAAATAGTGGAAACTTTAGTTAGTATTTTAATCTGATTTAGTCTTTGTCTTGCTTGTTCAGTCCATATCGGGTTTTGGAAAGCCTTGATAATACCACTAAAAGTGTCAATCATGTTAATACTAGGACTACGGAGCCAGTTTGGATTTTGA
>Ga0265293_10012014_pt1 | contig 11608 bp, 5 predicted proteins | sample Munlanlewell138R_FD_192505 | JGI IMG/M metagenome (GOLD analysis project Ga0265293, IMG submission 192505) | Leachate microbial communities from a municipal landfill in Southern Ontario, Canada - Leachate well 138R | ecosystem: Engineered > Solid waste > Landfill > Unclassified | place: Canada... | reverse complement strand
ATTGATAGTAAAGATAGCATATATGAACATCTTAAAGTTTGGATAGATGAGAATCAAGACGGCATTACTGATGAGGGAGAGCTTAAAAGCTTAAGTGAGCTAGGCATCACTTCTGTTAGTGTGAATGCAGATGAAGTAGCACTATCTGAAAACTCAAATAAGATCTCACACACATCCACCTTCACTAAAAACGGAGAAACAAGAACCATAAATGATGTTTGGTTTAAACAAAACCTTGCAGAGTCTATATATGAGTATGACAAAGAGTTAAGCAAAGACATTAAAGAGTTACCACATTTAAATGGTAGTGGGGTTGTTATGAACTTATCTCACTCCATGAATGAAGATGAAAAGCTAGAAGAAATAGTTAAGAGCTTAGTTGCTAACTCAAAAGATTCAACTTATGAGGAGTTTTACAAAGAGTTTAAAGAGATGATAACTCTTTGGAGTGGAAATAGTGATATAGACTCATCTACAACAAGAGGCACACAACACTTTCTAAACCATAACTATGAAGACCCAACAATAGCTAGAGTCTACTATGTATATGCTTATGCAGTAGATGTAGCAATACTTGAGAGCTTTACTGGAGAGAGTTTTAGTATGAGTGTAAATGGTGAGATGACTAGTGATGTCATAGGATTAGAAGCAAGCTATGAGATGAGTAAAAGCTTAAATGAGCTTATAAATAAAAAGATGATGTTCTTTCTAGCAGATGCTATATATGGTGGTGAGTTTTTAGAAAAAAATACTCTAAAAGTAGGAAAGATGATGAAGCATATGGAGGAAGAGTTTAAAGACCCTCTAATTAGTGGTGATAAAAAAGCTCAAATCGGACTGCTTGTAGCTACTCTTATAAACTTAAGAGGGTTTGACTTGCTTGATAACTTTAGCTCCGATGGACTTAATGAGATTAAAAATGAACTCTTTAAGCATGGCGTCACATATAGTGTAGGTGCAGATGGAAAGATATATGGAAAATATAGTGATGTCATGGTGCTTAATAATAGTAGCAATAGCGTAACTTATGATGGAACTATCATAGGTGGAGATGGTGATGACATACTTCATGGCGGAGCTGGACACAATGTGATTTATGGCGGGGCTGGAGATGACATCATCTATGGACATGGTGGAAATGATCTTTTAATGGGCGGTGATGGTGATGATATCATCTATGCAGGAAGTAGTAGTAGCGATAGTGGCTATGGGCATGATGTGCTCATTGGCGGGCGTGGAGATGATACTCTTTATGGCACAAGAAGAAATACTACCTATATATACAATTATGGAGACGGTCACGATACCATAGTAGATGCGGGAAACATTGGAAATACAGGCGATATTCTGAGGCTAAATGAGATTAATTTATCTGACATAAGGGTTAAAAAGGTTGATAATGATGTCATCATAGAGATAATGAGCAAAGAGAGTGCAGGAAGTGTTGATGGCTCTATAAAAATCGTAAATGGTCTTGGGGTTGGAGCGATAGAGACTATTTTCTTAAGTGATGGAACACTTGATTGGGACAACCTAATATCCATAGCTGATGGCAATATCTCAAACTATGCATTTAACTACAATAGATCCGATGCTAACAGCTCTTTTGTTGCGAGTGGATTTATCAAAAAGATTAATTTTATAGATATAAAATCAGATGAAGTTATGGCAAAAGCTGATAAAGATGGAAAAGATTTGATTATCTACATCAAAGAGAGTGGAAAAGCAGAAGAGGAGCTATATAGAGTAACTTTAAAAAACTGGTTCACTGATGAAAACCGCATTGAAGCGCTTATCTTTAGTGATGATATTGTGCTTGATATAAATGGTATGTTTGAGCTTCAGGTAACCATGGGTGATGACATCATAAGCTCTTTTAAGAATGAGGCTTTAGCCATAGATACAAAAGCTGGCGATGACATAATATATGGAAGCAACAGAGGCGACACTATAAATGGAGGTAGTGGAGATGACACTATCTACGCAAACGCTGGTAACGATACATTGATAGGCGGACCTGGCAATGACATGCTTTATGGCGGAACTGGGGATGATACATATGTTTTCAACAAGGGTGACGGTCAAGATATTATCTACGATGCAGAGGGCAATGATACTATCAAGTTTGGTGAGGGTATTGGAAAAGATGACATCGTTGCAAGATTTGTGCTTGGAACTGATGATCTCATCATAGCCATAAAAGAAGAGAATAAAACATTTGATGAGTTAAGCGACACTATCACGATAAAAGATTGGTACAAAAACAGCAATAGAGTTGAAAATATTGTGTTTGAAGGCGGAGAGACATTAGGCGCAGAAGATATTTTTGATTTGCAAGTCACTACAAGTGGAGATGACTATATAAGAGCGAGTAATAAAAGTGTGGTCATTGAGGGATTGGAGGGAGATGACACTCTTGAAGGAAGCAACAAAGGCGATGTTTTAACTGGTGGTAAGGGTAATGATACGCTTCTTGGTGGCGGTGGAGATGACATATATATCTATGCAAAAGGCGATGGAGCTGACACTATATATGATGATTGTAGATATAAGTTGTTTGAAGATTCAGAATATTTAAGACAAGGCGATGGCGGTAATGATACTTTGAGGTTTAAAGAGGGTATCAGTAGTGAAGATTTGGTGTTTAGATTAAATCCTATCAATAATGACTTAGTGATTATAGTTAAGCAAGATGGGGTGCCTGACATCCACTCAACCGACAAAATCATCATAAAAGATTGGAGAAATAGCTACAACGCTATTGAAAATATAGAGTTTAGCAATGGGGATATCATGCACAAAGATGATGTCTATGCACACCCCTCTTTCATAGAAGATACTGGGGTTGACAATACTATATTCTTATCATCAAATAGTGAAGTAAATGCTGGCGGTGGTGATGACTCATATGTAGTAAGCAAAGGCTTGGGAAGAGTAAGCATTTATGATAGCTACACCCAAAATGGTGTGCAAAAAGATGGAGGATTTGATAAATTAATCTTTGAAAACGGCATCACCGTGGATGATCTTATATTAAAACGCGAAGGTCATCATCTGTTGATTGGCTTTAAGGAAAATGGCAAAGAGTTCAATGAGCTAAAAAATGTCATAACTATTCAAAAATGGTATGAAAGCAGTCATAAAATAGAGAGCTTTATCTTTAGTGGCGGAGTCGTTTACTCCTTAAATGATATAGATAATTTAATCGGTGGTGTCATCTATGGGGGTCGTGGTGATGATGTGATCACTGGAACAGATGGCGACGATGAGATTTATGGCGGCAGTGGCAATGACATCATCAGCGCAAAAAAAGGTAATGACATAGTTTATGGCGGTGAAGGCAACGATACTATCTATGGTAATGAAGGCGATGATACTCTTTATGGTAACGAAGGAGACGATCTACTTTATGGCGGAAGTGGAAATGACACTATTTATGGTGGGCCTGGCAATGATACCATTTACGGCAATGAGGGTGATGATACTCTTTATGGGGATGAGGGAGATGACACCATTTACGGCAATGAGGGTGATGGCATAATATTTGGTGGTGATGGCGATGATGTGCTCTATGGCAATGAGGGCAACGATAGGCTTTATGGCAACGAAGGCAATGACACATTAGATGGTGGGGCAGGTGATGACATACTAGAGGGTGGAGCTGGGAATGATACATATGTTTTTGGAAAAGGGTATGGCAAAGACCTTATATTTGATAATAGTTTTATAAAGCATAGCGATAATGCCCAAGAAGATGGGGGAGATGATACGCTCTTGTTTAAAGATGGCATTAGGGCAAATGACTTACTTTTTAGACAAGATGGGGATAATTTAATCATCGCCATCAAAGAAGAAGGCAAAACATTTGATGAATTAAACGACGTAGTTACTATAAAAGATTGGTTCATACCATACAATCAAGTTGAACATATAAGGTTTGATGATAACTCCACACTTGGTGTAGAAGATGTGCTAAATATCATAGGGTTTGACAATATCATAACAGACATTGACTCACCAGTAATTACTGCAACCAATCTAAATGATGTTATGTATGGGAGTAGTAAAAACAATACTTTCATCATAGGTAAAAACAGTGGTATTGACAAGATAATCGACAGTGGAGGGGATGATAGATTAGTATTTGAAGATGGCATCAGATTTGATGATTTAAGTATTAGTTTTTATAACGATGATTTAATTGTTGAGCTTGAGGGCACTAAACTTACGCTACAAAACTGGTTTGTAAGCAGTCATAGGGTTGAAACATTTGAGTTTAGTGATGGTGTAAGCTTAAGTGCAATTGAGATAGTAAACTCTTTTTCTACTGATGGTGATGATACTATAAGATCTCTTGATAGTGGAGGAAAGATTGATGCTGGCGGTGGTAATGATGTCTTGTTTATGGGCTTGGGTGATGATATCCACATGGGTGGAGATGGTGATGATTTTTATCATGTTAACTTTATTGGGAAAAATATCATTTCAGACTCTTTGGGAGCAGACACTATAGTATTTGACTCATCCGTAACAAAAGATAGCCTAAGGATGAGATGGATAGAGGGAACTGACGACATAATGGTAACCTCCTCAATCTATCCATGTGGAAGTATTTTAATAAAAGATTGGTACAACCCGAAAAACAGAATTGAAAGTTTTAAATTTAGTGATGGAAGCTCTTGGGATGTGAGTGACATCACCTCAAACATGGGTACAGATGGAGATGATGTATACAACGGTATCAAGGACGGCCCGAATATAATTTATGGAAAAGATGGTGATGATATCATTAAAACATATGATTATGATGATATTTTGCATGGAGGAGCTGGCAACGACTCGCTTGATTCAGGAGGCGGCGATGATATATTAAACGGTGGTCCTGGAAACGACATGTTAATTGGTGGGCTTGGTGATGATACATATGTATTTGAAGCTGATTTTGGCAACGATATCGTAAAAGATGTTGGCGGTAAAGATACTATATATATGAAAGATATAGATGCAAATCAAGTTGAGTTTTACTCACAAGAAAGAGATACCAATCTTTATATTAGCGTAAAGGGAGATAGTGCAAACTCCATAACTTTACTTGATTGGTATGTTAAAAGTAGCTCAATTGAATATATCATGTTTAAAGATGGTGCAAAAAGGCTACTAAAAGAGTTTGTTAGAGCCGAGCAAGGACTCATTAGAGCTTTTGAGGAGGGTGAGCTGATAAAAGGCACAAATGGGCACGACTACATCTCTGGAGGAAGTGGGAATGATGAGCTTTATGGAGGCTTGGGAGATGATTATATAGTTGGTGGCAAGGGGGATGACTTACTAGATGGTGGGACAGGTGATGACATATTAAATGGTGAAGAGGGTGATGATATATATATCTTTGGATATGGATATGGGAAAGATTTAATTTATGATTATGCAAAAAAAGCAGACCCTTCAAACCCAGGTAACTATGTATCAATTGATGGAGGCAATGATACTGTAAGATTCAAAGAGGGCATTATCCCTCAGGATTTAATCCTTAAAAATAGCGGCAAGGATTTGATTATCTCTCTTAGAGATTCTAATGACGAGCTAACAATAGTAGGTTTTTATGATGAACATACTCGCATAGAAAACTTTGAGTTTAGCAATGGTCTAAAATATACGGCTTCCAAGCTTGAAGAGTTGTTGTTTACTGATGACGATGACAATGTAACATTTGTAGATAGCATAGATAGAGTTGTTTATGGAAAAGATGGGGATGATTATATAACGACTGGCTCTGGCAATGATATTTTAGATGGTGGTCCTGGTAATGACATCCTTGATGGAGGCCTTGGAGATGACATATATATATTTGCAAAAGGGTATGGCCATGATAAGATTATTGAGAAACCTTCTCCAGTGTGGTGGGCGAACAATGGCAACGACACTATCTATTTTACAGGTGGCTTAGCTAGAGAAGATTTAGAGTTTCTAAAAGAAGGAGACAGGCTTATTATGGGCATTAAGGAGGCTGGCAAGGAGTTTGATGAATTTAGCGACACCCTGAGTGTAGAAAACTATTTCAGGCAAGAGCTAGGAAGCAAAGTTATCAGATTTGATGATGGCAGTGTGATGAGTTATGATGATGTTATGGAGATAATCAACAAGGCTCCCATTGTTGATGAAGAGAGCGCAATGTATAAGCTTGATGGAGTCATAGACTACTCTGGAAGCATCATAGCAACTGATCCTGATGGTGATACTCTAACCTATGTTGTGAAAACCCAAGGAGATTACGGCAACTTATCCATTGATGAGAGTGGAAACTGGACATACTCTATTACAGATAAATTTGAAGGTGTTGATAGTGTTGTGGTGAGTGTCATTGATGAGTTTGGCGCAAGCACAGAAAAGAGACTAAACTTTGATATAAAAGCAATATCTAAAGCCACAAAAAGCTCTGATTATATAATACTTAATGATAAAATAAATATATTTAATGCAAAAGATGGCGATGATTTAATCTTCGCAGGTGCTGGCCATGACATAATATATGGTGACAAAGGAGATGACATCATATATGGAGAGGGTGGTAATGACATTCTTTATGGAGGAGCAGGCAATGACACACTTTATGGAGGTACTGGTAATGATATAGTGTGTGGCGGCAAAGGAGATGATATACTTTATGGGGAAGACGGTAATGATATTCTTTACGGAGGAGCGGGCGATGACACACTCTGCGGGGGTGCTGGCAACGATACGCTCATTGGTGGAGCAGGGAATGATATATATACATTTAACATAGGAGATGGTAAAGATACCATCATTGACTCAAGTGGTAATGATACAATAGTATTTGGTGAGAGTATAGGCAAAAAGGATATAAGTTTCTACTTTAATAGAAACGACCTTAAGATATCTTTTACAAATGATAACAACGACATCATAACCATCAAAAACCAAACAAACACAAATTATGCCATAGAAAAACTAGTGCTAGAAGATGGAAGCTATATAACTTCAAATGACATAAACCGCATCATCCAAGAGATGAACTCATTTGCTGCTAGTAATGATTTAGATATCACAAATGTAAATGAGATGAAAAACAATGATGAGTTTATGCAGATAGTTATGAGTGGCTGGAGATAGACATGGTCCTAGTAGGGCCATGTCTGTTGGGTTGGTTTTATAGTTTTGCTAATTTTAATCTAAGTGCATTTAAAACTACTGTTACTGAGCTAATACTCATAGCCATTCCAGCATATTTTGGAGTTAATAGCAGTCCAAAAGTTGGATAGAGCGCACCAGCAGCTAGTGGAATACCAATGATATTGTAGATAAATGCCCAAAAAAGATTCTGTTTTATCGTTCTCATCGTTCTTCTTGATAGATTTAATGCTCTTTGAACTAAAGTTAAATCATTTCCAATAAGCACAATGTCCCCGGCATCTTTTGCAATGTCTGATCCAGAATTTAAAGCTATGCCAATGTCAGCTTGCTTTAATGAGAGCGAATCATTTATCCCATCTCCTACAAATAGGACTCTTCCCTTTTTTTGCAACTCTTTAATTTTTTCTAATTTTTCTTGAGGCAAAACTTCTGCAAAAATAGTTTCTATGCCAAGCTTATTAGCTATATTTTTAGCTGTTTTTTCATTGTCTCCTGTTAGCATTATTGGGGTAATTCCACTCTTTTTTAACTCTAAGATTAAATCTTTGGCCTCTTCTTTTAAGCTATCTTCAAGAGCAAAATAACCAACCTCTTTTCCATCTATGGAAGCAACTATGGCACCCTTCCCTTCATCTTGTGCTTCTTGCATTTTTTCTAAAGTACCAGCTGATACCTTGACTCCATTTTCACTTAAAAATGCAACGCTTCCAATAAGGATAGTTTTACCCTCTACCGCTCCCTCAATGCCACGACCAGGGATAACTTTGACACTAACTTCACTACTAGAACTTAATGAAACACTGTTTTTAACATAATCCAAAACTGCTTTTGAAATTGGGTGTTCACTTCTAGCTTCAATCTGGGCAATGAGTCTTAAATCTTCTACGCTCTCAACGCTTGTAGAGCTTACTGAAATCTCTCCTTTGGTTAAAGTTCCAGTTTTGTCAAATACAGCGTATTTTACATCTTTCATTATCTCCAAAACTTCTGGATTTTTTAGTAAAATGCCCATGCTTGCACCCTTTCCTACTGCTGAAACAATGGCAATTGGAGTTGCAAGCCCTAGTGCACAAGGGCATGAAATGATTAAAACTGAAACACTAGCTAAAAATGCCACAAGAGTATTTCCAGATATAAACCACCATGAAAATAGTGTAATTATAGATATGAAAATGACTGAGGGCACAAAAATATTTGAAACCCTATCTGCGATTCTACCTATTGGCATTTTTTGGTTTTGGGCTTCACTAAGTAGCGAAACTATGGTTGAAAGAAGTGTCTGACTAGGAAATTTTGTAACTTTTATCTTGATAAAACCCGTTTTTAAAATAGTCCCCGCAACCACCTCTTCATTTAAGCTTTTATGCACTGGAAGTGGCTCACCTGTTATCATTGAAGTGTCTATCTCCGCGTCACCTTCTATGATAATGCCATCACAAGGGATGCCCTCACCTGATTTTACTATGACTATATCTTCTGGCTTTAAGCTTGAAGCTAAAACTTCACTCTCTTTCCCATCTTTTAGCAAGGTTGCATTTTTAGGAGATAGATCCATTAGTTTCTTAAGAGCATCAGTTGCTTTTGATTTGGATCTCTCTTCAAGGTATTTGCCCAAAGAGACAAAAGCTATAATCATAACTGCTCCATCAAAGTAGTCAAATCTCATTGTTTCTGGAAAAAACTTCCCAAAAAGCATAACCGCAACAGAGTACCCATAAGCTGCCGTAGTTCCAAGAGCTACAAGCACATTCATATCATAGTTTTTATTGGCAAGCGCCCCATAAGCGTGTCTATAAAATGGCGCTCCGCTGTAAAATTGAACTATGGAAGCTAGCACAAATGTAAGATAGATGGTAAGATCACCCAAAATTGGAGTTTTATGCAAAAACATAACTATCACAGTGATGATTCCAGCAACTACTAATCTATTTTTTAGAGCTAATAACTCCTTTGTTTTTGCTTCTTCCAAAGCCTTAGCATCAGCAGTAACGCCATATCCAAGTCTTTTTATCTTTGAGATAATTTCATCTTCATTAACTAAGTTTGCATCATAAACAAACTCTCCCTTTGAAGACGCAAAGCTAACATTTACACCCTCAACTCCTGGGAGTTTTTTTGTCACCTTTTCAACTGCGTTAGAGCAATTTACGCAAGTCATGCCTGAGATGTTAATCTTAAGAGTTTTATTTGACACTGTCTATCCTAACTAAGTCCGATATTAGGGCTTTTATTTTTGGGGAAGCTAATCTATAAAAATACATTTGAGCCTCCTTTTTGTATGTGACTATCTTTGCAAGACGGAGGATTTTAAGTTGATGAGAAGTGTTTGAAGGGGATACATTTAGCATATTTGCAATCTCTCCAACGCACATTTCATATTTTTGCAAGGCTAAAACTATCTTTAGTCTTGTAGGATCACTCAAGGCTTGAAGCAGCATAGCAAGCTCATTTACCTCCTCCTCTTTTGGAAGGTAGTTCAAAACTTCACACAGAACACTCCCCTTTTCGCAACATGATCTAATCAACTCTTCGCTCATTATGCCTCACCAACAACTTCAAAGCCAAGCTCTTTCATCTGCGCCTTAAAATTTTCAACTTCTTCATCTTTAATGTCAAGGCTAACTACCTTTGGATCTTGTGATAAATCTACTTCTAAGTCACCAAACTCATCTTCAAGTGAAACCATGATTGTATTTGCACAACCTTGGCAACTAATGTTTAATGCTTTAAAACTTCTTTTCATTTGTTTATCCTTTATATGAATATATCTTCACATACTAAAACAACTAAGCTAAAAGTTTTATAAATTAAAGTAAAAAATTTCATCAATCTTTTAAAGGGGTATTGATATAATAAGTTTAAACAAAGTAAAAGGATATTTTAATGGGAAGAGCTTTTGAGTATAGGCGTACTGCAAAAGAAAAACGGTGGGATAAGATGTCTAAAGTCTTTCCAAAGTTGGCCAAATCTATCACTCTTGCTGCAAAAGAAGGCGGTGAAGATCCAAATATGAATCCAAAGCTTAGAACTGCTATTTTAGCAGCAAAAGCAGAAAATATGCCAAAAGATAATATTGATGCGGCTATTAAAAGGGCTTTTGGAAAAGATGGGGAAGAGTTAAAAGAGGTAACTTATGAGGGGAAAGCCCCCCATGGCGCGCTTATATTAGTTGAGTGCACGACAGACAATCCAACTAGAACGGTAGCAAATGTAAAGTCTCATTTTAATAAAAACGGTGGGCAAGTTTTACAAAATGGCTCACTGGAGTTTATGTTTTCAAGAAAAGCAGTATATGAGTTTAAGAAGCCAGAAATGGACATGGAAGAGTTAGAGCTCATTTTAATTGACGCTGGGTTAGAAGAGTTAGAGATAGAGGATGAAAAAGTGTTTGTATATGGGGATTATAAAAGCTTTGGAACACTTTCAGTTGCTTTAGAAGAGTTAGAGATTGAGTTAGATAAAGCAAATTTACAATACCTTCCAAATTCACCAATAGAGTTTAGTGAAGAGCAGATGATAGAGATTGAAAAACTAATTGATCGTCTTGAGGAAGATGATGATGTTCATGCAGTTTATACAAATATTGCTTAGAAAAGCTATGCTATACTCTTAAATCAAATTTTTATTAAGGAAAAAAAATGAGCACTTTAAAAACATATTCGTACTCAAATGAAGAGTTAGAAAAATTTAAATATGCTACTATAAAAACTTCAAAGGGAGTGATGAAGCTTGAGCTTTATCCAGAAGAGACACCAAATACAGTTGCAAATTTTGCTACCCTTGCAAATGATGGCTTTTATGATGGTGTTAATTTTCACAGAGTAATTCCTGGATTTGTAATTCAAGGAGGCTGCCCCCACGGAACAGGGACTGGCGGACCAGGCTGGAGTATAGAGTGCGAATGTGATAAAAATACTCACTTGCACCAAAGAGGAACTATTTCAATGGCTCATGCTGGTCGTGATACTGGCGGTAGTCAATTTTTTATATGTCATGAACCGCAACCTCATTTAGATGGAATTCATACTGTTTTTGGTGATATTGTAGCTGAAGATGAAGAGAGCTTTCAAACTCTTGATTCCATTACGCAAGGTGATATTATCGAATCTATCACGATCAGTGAGACACTATAATTATTTATTAAAACCCTTGGCTTTAAGTCAAGGGGACCATATATCATTAAACTATCAACTGTTTACTATTCACCATCAACCATTAAGGACAGTTACAGAGTAAGCATTTAATTTGTATGTTACTAATGAAGGTTTAACTACTCACCACTCACCATCCACCATTAACCATTCACTATTCACTATTTACTATTCACTATTCACTAACTGAAGATATTGACGAGCCGGCAGCTACCTACGTTCCCGTCCCTGTAAGGGAGAGTATTATCGGCCACGATGTGCTTAGCTTCCAGGTTCGGTATGGGGCTGGGCGTTTCCACATCTGTATA
>Ga0265293_10012013_pt1 | contig 11608 bp, 7 predicted proteins | sample Munlanlewell138R_FD_192505 | JGI IMG/M metagenome (GOLD analysis project Ga0265293, IMG submission 192505) | Leachate microbial communities from a municipal landfill in Southern Ontario, Canada - Leachate well 138R | ecosystem: Engineered > Solid waste > Landfill > Unclassified | place: Canada... | reverse complement strand
CAAAACAACCAATTCCTATTTATAACCACATTCATAATGCAACTGAAAAAAATTATAAGTCAACGAATAATATTACAAATATTGGCTTACGAAGCATTTTTCCCTTTTTAGCTAAAGAAGTAGCTCTTTTTGTTTTTGATCGTGGATATGATGACACTAAGTTAATGAATCTTATTAACGCAAATAATCAACATTTTCTTATTAGAATGCGAAGAAGTCGACATATTTACATAAAAAGTAGTAAATCTGATGCTTTTTTTGAGTCTTCTAAACATAAAGGTAAAATAAAAGACAAAAAACGTTAAATAATTCAGAGCTATTTTTTGTGAAAAGGCGGAACTCAAATATGTTGAACTCGATTTTGTTAGGCAACAAACTTGTATGATGAGTGAACCATTAGAAAACAAAAGAACTCATAAATTGTATTATTGAGAAAGAACTATACCATTGGTTTAACGAGCAAATTTTACAGATGAACTCGTTGAATTATTTTTTATCGAAAGTTAGTTTCAAAAATTACTTGCTTATCGAAATAAAAGAATCAATTAACCAGAGTGAGGTTTATAATCTTGTAACCACATTTGGAGAAACAAAGAAAAAAACCAAATTAGTTTAATAATGGTTCACTATCAATATTCACGACATTAATAACTATAAAAAATGAGATTTTAGAACGTTTTTGGGTTTGATAATAAATTTATGTTGAATTACTCAATTAAGTAAGCAAAGCGCGTATAGTTTTAGGCATTTTTCTCCATCCATTTTAGAATTTTTGCGCGAAAGAAAGGCTACGTTTAATATGCAAAAAATAGAAATAGGAAAAACAAGATTGAGCCAAGTTGTATAATTAAAGGGACAAAGCAAAAGTTTCTCGTAATGGTTGCGAGATTAGTTGCGAGAAAGGAACAAAAGATGAAAAAAAGCGGGAAAAATATATCTCCTACTGATTTTATGAATATAGCATATGAAGAAATGCTTAAATCAGTAAAAGATAACGATTACGAAAAAGAATCTCCCAAGGTCGGGGCTGTAATTGTCTTTGAACAAGATGGGGAAATTTATTATGAATCAGCACACAGAGGACACACTAGAGACGGACATCACGCAGAAGAATCATTACTGGACGATTTAAATAAAGACGTTGATTTTAAAAATGCCGAAATGTATATAACTTTAGAACCTTGTGTGCCTGGAGTGCGGAGCAAAGGTGTTATTTCTTGTGCAGAAAGAATAGTTAATGCAAGGGTAGCGAAAGTATATATTGGAATGTTTGATCCTAATCCTAAAATTAAAAACAAAGGTGCAATTTTTTTGTTAAAAAATAACGTTGCCGTAGAACTATTTGAACCTTTAATAAGAAAAAAGATTGAAGTTGCCAATTCATCGTTTATCAACCACTCTTTTTCAGATATAGATTACGATAAGTTGGAAGAAGATATTTTACCTCAATTATCAGAGGAAGCGCTTAAATTTTATTCAGAAAGTATAGATTTAGATATAAGTGAAGGATATGGTTATTTATGGAATCATTTACTATCCAATAAGTTAATTTATAAGAACAATAAAAAATATTACATTACCGATGAGTGCGGAATAGCGTTTGGAAATAATACAAAAGAATATTGTGTTGGAGCGCTAATTCAACTATTCGTTAACTTTTCCAAAGAAAATGTTTTAAATAAAACAGGCAAAAATTTAGAAATTAGAGAAGAATATAGTGGGCCAATGATATTAATTACCCAAAAATTAAAAGAATGGCTTAAGAAACATTTTTTCCTTAATCAAAACAGGGCCGAAGAATCTATAGATTACATTGTTCCATATGAAGCAATTAAAGAAGCGGTGGTAAATGCAGTTGCTCATAGAGAATATGGGGCCAATGGTAGTTATACATATATCCGGATTAAAGATTATTCACTCGTGGTTCAAAATCCATGCAATATTAACTCTAGGAGGCTTGAAAATATAATCAAATTAAAAGCTAAATCGATACCAACTAATGCAAGACTAACCGAATTATTTATTGGAACTCAAATGATGAATAGAAGTGGTTCTGGGATGGAAACATTTAGCAAAATGTTTCCAACACCATCATATGAATATGATGGAGATTATCTAAGTTTAACATTCCCATATTCAATTGAAAATGCATTTAAATTATTTGAAGAACACCATCCCAATATTTCGTTTGATGAATTTCGAGTTTATGAGTATATAAAGAAAAAAGGTGTAATTACAAGGGCACAAATTGAATCCATATTTAATCTTACAGAAAAAACTGCAAATAATAGATTAAATAAACTCGATAAAGAGGGATTAATAATTAAAATAAGCGCTGGTCGCTCAACGAAATATGAACTTAAATAGTTTTCTCGAAATTAATGCGAGATAAATTACGAGAATAACTAAATATACATAAAAAATTAGTTCGCACACCAACATTTACTTTTTCAAATTATATAATTGACTTTGTAAGAATTTAAGTTAGTTAGTGATTTTTCACTGCAAAAGTGATATTTATTAATTTTTAAACTCTCAAGATCGTAGTTCACTAATCTTTAAAAATGTTTTTTTCAATAATTGTTTTGCTAAACAATAAAGCAACCCCATTACAAAATATTTAGGAAAACAAAAACTGCTCGCTAACTCTTTGTAATACTTAACTGCTTTTTTGTCTGCTTAAAAATTAATTTTTTATATTCTATCTTCTTAATATCTGAAGATTTAACAGTCTCCTCTTCTTTGCGTAATTCAACAAATATATCGAAAGAGGTTGAACCTCCAAGCATTTTACGAATGAGCGAGTTTAACTTTGAAGCAATCCCATTGGCGTCACTTTGATTTCTAACATAATTCAAAATTCTTTCATCACGCTTACCAATAACTGAGTCCATTTGGAAAACACTAACATTGTTTATAAATGTCTATCTAACATAGTCAGAAAAAGTTCTATTTATATCGTCAATCTTATTTTTAAAGTTAGGACCTTTGGTTTCTTTTGTCTTATTACTGGTTCGCGTCTTTCTCCTCACAGCGAGAGTTAAATCCAGAGGTATTGTCATTAATTTGTAGTTTAATTGGTGATCGTTCAAATATATTTCTTTTTTCTTTATTTCTTGTGGAGAAGCCACACACAAAATAATCATAAGGAAATTAGTATTTAAAGCAAAATTTACTACTTTAATTACAAATTAACAAAAAAACACAAATATTTTTAAAAAAACCCTTGCTATATATACGCGTGGTAATGTACTATATTTTAAGTACTAAGAAAAATTCTTACCTTATGACACGTTTGCATGCATAAAAGAACCTTATTACTGGAGGCACAATTATGAACAGAAATAAATCAAAATTAATAGCGGCATTTTCAATAATGGCAATGATTCTTGTTGGAGCGGGGGTTACTACTTCTAAGGTGAATAATCCGCCTGGTGTTCATGCCGATAGCACCACAATTAATGTGGCTACTTATGCTTCGGCTAATGGATGGACCAATGGGACAAAATATCCAACGATTGTTTCTGGACCCTTTACTTTAACCGGTTCCGGAGGAGCTAATAGTACAAAATATTATACTGCTTCACCTGGGACATGGAGATTTTATAGTTCCGACTCTCCTAAAGGAAATATAGTCATTACAGGTGACGCAACAGTTGCAGCTATTACAGCCGTAACTACCAGTGGGGCAACTACAAGTTGGTCATATAATGGAAAAACTGCGACAATGGGCGCATTATCCGCAAACGTAAGCATCAGTGGATTCACTATTACATATACACCTGCTGGCACTACCTTTGGAACACTTAACAAAATCGAAGTAGCAAATCCTGCCGATAAACTTTCCTTCTATGTTGGGGAGACATTTAATTCTGAAGGGTTGACGATTAAAGCAATAGATGGTAGCACACCACCTGTTGAAGAGATTGTAACTAGTGGTTTTACTACCAACCGCGCTGGACTGGTTTTAACGGCATCCCATAAGCCATCCTTATTAGTTACTGTGAGTTATACACGAAATAGTGTGACCAAGACAACTACATATTCCGTTGCTGTCGCGGATGCGCCTGTGCTCAAAACGTACAAGGAAGTAACAAGCATCGCAGAGCTATACCTAGGCTCAACATACATTATTGCTGGTGTAAAAAGTGGCACTCCTTATACAATGAGTACAACTCAAAACGCCAACAATCGTGCATCTGTAGAAACAATCTATTTTGATGGTGATATTAAGGAAACAGAAGATACTCAAAAAATAGAATTAGTCGAAGGTAATAAAGCAAACACTTATGGTTTAAAAGCCATTAACGGTGCAACCGTTGGGCAATATCTTAAAGCAGCCTCAAATTCTGCGAACTATCTACACAGTGAATCTACTCTTACTGATAATTCATCTTGGGTATTAACTTTTACTGGAGGTGTTTTATCAGCTGTTTCTCAGGGGAGTTATAGTCGTAATGTTCTCAAATTTAACTCAACCAATAACCCTCCACTTTTTTCGTGTTATGCAAGTGGACAAGCGGATGTTTCTCTACATATTGATGAAGACACAATTCCAATATCTGGATTTGGAACACTTAATCATATAACAGTCAATACTGCAAGTGCGCAAACAACGTATTATGTTGGTGAAAAGTTCAACACAACTGGGCTTGTTGTTACAGCTTTTGATACTAAGCCTGAACCAGACTTTAAAGTTGTTGCCGATTTCTCGACAAGCATTGCTGAAGATGCAGTGCTTAGTACTTCAGGAACACACTCTGTCACTGTTTCTTACAGTGAAGGAGGCGTTACTAAAACTACAACATATTCAATTAATGTTTTACGTGCTCAAACCTATACTCAACTTGGAACCGCTAATGATATTCGTTACAATCAAAACTATGCCTTGGGTTCCGCAGATGGTGCGGCTAGCACAACTGTATCATCGTTTGCTGGCGAAGTTTCAATTAACTATAACGAAACCACAAATAGTTTCACTTCGGTTAGTAACATGCAACTAGTTACTCTTGGTATCGGCGCTGTTAAGGGAAGTTACACACTTCAATTGTTGAATGGTGCAAATACTAACAAGTATTATTCTTGGACCAGCGGTAATGAACTTAATGCAAGTGATGAAATTAGCGAAGCCTCCTCATGGTTTATCTCGTTTGTCGATGGAACCTTGGTAATCGAAAACGTTAGTGAAACTGGACGCTATATTGGTCACAATCATACAAATACTAGATTTGCAGCTTACGGTGCTGGCGGCACAACGCCCAAAGCATCCCTGTTTATGGATTTTGGATCATATGACACTGAAGCTGAAGCCATGGCGCTTGCAACTGCAGTCAATACTGGTATTGGTAATAATGCCGCAGGAAACTGCCATATAGTTTATGATTTTTTAAGTGATGTCTATTCACGTTTAAGTGTGGATGGAAAAGAATGTTTTGACACAAACGAGGATATTTCTGAAATCGAAGATGCCCGTATTCGGATGGCTTATTTGGCGGCGTGGACCGCTGCTAATCCAGATAGTGGAGACTCGGCACTTAACATTTCTTCATCACGTTCAATTTATATTATTGTCGTTGTTAGTATCCTAGGTATTTTAACTCTTGCTGGTTATTACTTTATTCGTAAAAGACCAAAAGAAGAAATTAACTAATTCTTCATAATTAATTAATAACCGAAGGCTGTGAGAATAATCGCAGCCTTTTCAAAAGGAGCTGTTAAATTAAAGGTGGACACTTTTTTATTGTTTCACCCTAAACTTAATAGTTTTAGACCTTTTTGTATCTCTAAAAGACATTTTGTCGTGATTAAATTAAAGGAGGTTTATACTAATTTTAATACATTAGTTTTAGGACTGGATTTTAACCCAGTAAATTTTAAAAGGGAAAAGAACCCTTTAAAAAAACCCAAGAATTGTTCCTTGAAGCTCTCCACCCTTAATTTAATAGATCTGTTACCCATTAAGTATGTCGCTTAATAATTTTTAGATGATTATAGTTGAGTTCTATTAATTACTAGTCACTAGCGCTTGTGATACACTATTAATAAGAAATATAGGAGGTTAGATATTTCATGCGTAAAAAATTACTTATTACCTCGTTACTATTAACTCTTGTAGGTGTTAGTGTTTCTTTTAAACCAATATTAAAAGTAGAAGCACTTTCAGCGCGAGCTATTAATACAACAAATGCATCAACAGCAACAGTGCGCTCTTATTATAGTGGTTTAAATAGTCTGTCTGAGTCTCAGCGTAAAGGCGATGCACTTTTACAAAACTTAAAGCCTATTTTAAAAAGTGGTCATTCTACTTTTAATTACGCTACGGTATGGGATTGGACGAAAGTTACCGATCGTGATTGGACTCTTTCTCCAATGACACAAGCACAATTAAATAGTTATAACTTTAATGATGATCCATATGTTAAACTTCTTTATCGAAGCGATAATGGAACATCAACTGCTTCGCGTCATAGTGCTACACATGGTACTGTTATTGACCGTGAACACGTCTGGCCAAAGTCACTTGGTAATTTTGGTGAAAGTGCTCCAGCAGGTACTGATCTCCATCACCTCATTTTAGCGGATTCTAAAAACAATCAATCTGGGCACAGTAATTATCCTTATGGCAATGTTAATCCAAGTAGTTATACACCAATAGCAACTTATATAGGGAACTATACTGGTAAAAGAGGAACAATTACTTATCTTGGAAATAGTTATACAGTTTATGAACCACAAGACCAAGATAAAGGTGATATTGCTAGAGCAATGTTTTATATGGCGGCAAGATATTCAAGTTACACAAGTAATAGTGACCCTTACTTAAAGTTATCTAATACCCCGCATACTACAACATTCACATCAAGTGCATCTAATCCAGGACAAGCTGGATTTCTTTCTACATTATTAGAGTGGCATGAATTAGACCCAGTTGATGATTATGAAATTAGAAGAAATAATCTTATTTATAATAATGCTCAATTTAATCGTAATCCGTTTATTGATTATCCTTCATGGGTTGATGCTGTGTGGGGAGGTGGAGCCGCTGCTAGTCCTGCAAATGATAATGTTAGTCAATTTGGTCAAGTGGGCGAAGTCGAACCAACAGCAATTACACTCTCTCCCTCGTCTTTATCTTTAAATGTCGGAGGTAATCAAACATTAAGTGTTAACGTAACACCTTCTAATGCAAGTAAAAGCGTTACTTGGACCTCGTCAAATAACAGTGTTGCATCAGTTAGCACTAGTGGAACAGTTAATGCTCTTAAAGTTGGCACAACAATTATTACTGCAAAGTCAACACTAAACACAAGTATTCAAGGGACTGCAACGATTAATGTAAGTACTGCACCTACCCTTCGTAGTATATCTATTTCAAATTATGAAACTAGTGTAAGACTAATGGGAGACTACGACACTTCAAATATCGTTGTAACCGCACATTATAGCAATGGAAGTACAGCTAACGTCGCAAGTAGTGCAATCATTGAAACACCAGACACTGCTCGCTTAGGAAACCAATTATTAACAGTTAGTTATACTGAAAATGGTATTTCAAAATTTACAACATTTGATGTTTTTGTAACAAATAGTGGTGTTAATGTTGGCAATGTTACTACCGTTCCCGCTGATTTATTTATTTCCGAATATATTGAAGGAAGCAGTAACAACAAATATCTTGAGATATATAACGGAACAGGACAAAGCGTTAATTTAAGTGGTTATAAACTACGTTTATTTGCAAATGGGGCTAGTACTCCAAACAATGATGTAGCCCTTAGCGGCACTTTAGCACATAATTCCACAATTGTGTATAAAAACAGCGGGGCTGCTTTAACTCTTCCTTCTGGTGTGACTGCAACAACTAATGCTGCAATAAACTATAACGGAAATGACGCAATTGCAATTTATAAAATTTCAACAAGCTCGTATGTTGATATATTTGGAGTAATTGGTAGTAATCCTGGTACAGCTTGGACCGGAGGCGGTGTTACAACTGTTGATAAGACGCTTGTTCGGAAATCTTCCGTTTATCAGGGTGTTACCGTAAATCCTGCTACATTTAATCCTTCAGTAGAATGGATTCAATATGATAGGGATACCGTAACATATTTAGGCTCTCATACAACGGATTATGCAATAGCAAAAGAAATTCAAGCTGATGCATGGGCAGAATATTTCCTTGATACAACAAGTGTGTATTGTGAAGACTTAAATGGTAATGCGCTTGCAGGTTCAGTGTGGACTGAACTTGGTCGTGAATATGGTTATATGGATTCAAAAACAAAAGCATTATATGCTTCTACACCAAGCGATGCTTTTAGTGAAGGCGTTCCCGGTGCGAAAGCGCGTTATCAATATTTAGTCACTAAATATAATAGTTTGAAGAGCAATAACTTTATGCGTGATGGTAATAATAACGTTATTTTCAATATCGGCAATATAGAAAACAAAAATAGCAATCAATTGAATTGGGTGGTAGTAATAATAATTTTGTCTGCTGTTCTTTTTTCTTCTTATTTATTCTTAAACAAAAAACGTTCCATATTTAATCAATAAAATACCTCTACACAATTGCGATTGCTGTCCTTATTAGCGTTTCAAGCGTTTTAACTCTTGCTGATTATAACTTTATTTGCAAAAGACCAAAAGAAGAAATTATCTAATTATTTATAATTAATTAAAATTAAAAGGGTATAAAAGTGAAACCCTTTTTCTACTTAAAAGATAAATCATTATTTTATAATGAATGTCACAAATACACTAACTATTTTTCTTTTATAAATAAAACATATTGTTAGGTAACAATGAAATGTCGCTATTAAGGTAGATGAAAACTTGCACAAATTGTTTATATATGCTTATCATAGGGATACGCAGACGATAAATTTATTACCGTTATTCTATAAAGAATCATTTAAACATTGAGTCATAAAAAGGGGGAAATAATTTATGAGAAATCAAATCAAATCAAAGTTAATTGCTCTTTTTTCTATATTAACGATTGTTCTTGTTGGGGTGGGTGTTTCTTCTAAAGAAGTTATTAGAACAAAGGAGACTGATGCCGCTGTTGAGAATTGGACTAAAATAACAGGAACTAGTACTTCAGCGTTTGTAGGCGGAAATAAATATTTACTCACTTATGGTAATAGTTATTTAGTACCTGGAGCTTATAGTGGTAAAAATCCATCCGCCACAACTTTTGCTCTTAGTAGTGTTCAAGAATCTGCTGCCTGGACATTTGTAGATAAAGGTTCTGGCAACTGGCACATTCATGATGGAACGAATTATTTAAAGATTGAAACTAACAATACGAGCGGATTAAGAACTCAAACAAGCGCACCTTCTACTTATTTTACAATTGCTTCTTCGGGTAGTGATACTTGGCAATTTAAAACAACATCAACGGGAAATCGTTGCCCGGCTTACTATGCTGCGGGCCCAGACTGGCGATCCTACGCGGCTAGCAATACCACAACTAAGTTAACCGTTTACAAATATGTTCCAACAACTACTGTACCTGTCACAGGTATATCATTAAATAAATCATCTTTATCACTTTATACTGAAGATAGTGAAAAATTAATTGCTACCGTTAGTCCATCTAACGCCAGCGACCCGACAGTAAATTGGACTTCAAGTAACCCGGCAGTTGCTAGTGTTTCTGCCGACGGTACTGTGACGGGAGTTACTGTTGGCAATGCTACAATTACTGCAAAAACAGTTGATGGTGGTTTTACTAAAACATGTGCTGTTACTGTAACGCAAAACCCATTGGTAATAGATAAATTTAGTGCTAAGGGTTTTGGTGGATACGCAGGAGGATTTGATCTCAACGATCATATGGGAACTATTGGTGTTGCAGACACTTCATTAGCCCTAAGAGTTTTTAATGGTGGTACTGGCGCTATTAGGGGAAATCAAAGTGGTATAGAAAACAACTTTTCTATGCGTAATATTGATAGGTATCCTGGTTATATTCGTAAGATTATTATAACTGGCACAGGCGGAACTTCTTTTACCGCTTCTGCTACGAGAAGTTTAGTTAATGTTGGTGATACGCCTTATTCTTTAGACAATGCGACTAGTGGCACCAAAGTACAAGGTGCCTATACCACTAGTGGTGGAAGTTTTATTTTAACTTGGGAAATACCAAGTAATGTCAATGCAAGATATTTTATAATGCATAATTTACAAGCTGGTGGAACAATGCTTGCCGCAGCCACTGATGCTATTCAAATATTTTATGAACCTGTTGAAGATACCTTTGGTACGCTTGATTATATTACTGTTGACTCTTCATCAAGCTCACTTAAAAAAACTTATCATGTTGGTGAAGCACTTACTACTATGGGTTTATTAGTTACTGCTTATGATACGGAGGGTAGAGATTTAATTACTACCGAATATGCAACAAATCCAGTTGTTGGCTATAGATTTAAACAAGGGGATTTAGGTACTAAAACCATTAATGTTACAGTGACAATTGATAATGTTTCAAAAAGTGGTTCATATGCAGTCAGCGTAATTGCTGCTGCAACATATAATAAAGTTAATAGCATAGTAGATGTTATTTGTGGACAGGTATATGTAATGGCTTCGCCTTTGGGTGGAGCGGCAGGTTTAGATTTTACTACTTTTGCTCCTGCTGTTGAAATTGTCTATGATGATAATTTTGATAGCTTTACTGAGGTTACAAACTTACAAAAACTCACACTTGAAATTGGTTCCGTCGAAAATAGTTATGCTATTTAATTACTAAACGGTGAAAATGCTGATAAATATTATGCTTGGAGTTCTGGCAACACTTTAAAATTGAGTGATGAAATTGATGATGAAGCCTCATGGTATATGACTTTTGGTGGTGATGATGGATTCCGTATGATTAATGTTGGTGATGATACACGTTTTATTGCACACAATCATACAAGTACACGTTTTGCTGCATATACGGCCGTACCATCTGGAGAATCCACTGCATTCTTATACATTGACCAACCATTAGGTTATGGTGAGGCAAAAGTATTTGCAGATTGGATGATGTTTCATCCAGGGGGAGATATTAAAACGCCTGAATGCGCGACTAAATACGCAAGTGCAAAAACTAAATGGACCGCTTTGTCAACAAGTGCTAAACAAGTATTTGAAGATCATGTAGATTTCTTAAACGCTCGAAATAGACTTGAAAAATGGGCGATCGCTAACGGAGAAACGATTGAATACTTTTACAGTGGCGTTTCAGGTGTACAAGAACAAATACTAAATAAAAGAAACACTTTAGGCGCAGTAATTGTTGTTAGTATTTTAGGTATTTCAACTCTTGCTGGTTATTACTTTATTCGTAAAAGACCTAAAGAAGAAATTATTTAATTAGGCCTAATTAATCAAGGTTAAGAGGGTTGCGATAAGACATCGTAGCCCTTTTTATAATTTTGCAAAAGCAAACCATAAATATTAATTTTTATATAAATTTCCCAATTAATATGAACGATAACCTTTAAGTAGACAACCTATAAATAAAGATAGTCAGCTTTGTTTTGGTAAAATACAAGAAGGAGGAGAAAATGTTCACCAAAGAAGAAAAGTATGCGATTGGTAAAGAAGCGTATGA
>Ga0265293_10012012_pt1 | contig 11610 bp, 12 predicted proteins | sample Munlanlewell138R_FD_192505 | JGI IMG/M metagenome (GOLD analysis project Ga0265293, IMG submission 192505) | Leachate microbial communities from a municipal landfill in Southern Ontario, Canada - Leachate well 138R | ecosystem: Engineered > Solid waste > Landfill > Unclassified | place: Canada... | reverse complement strand
TTTCGGAAAAACTTCCGAAGCTATTTTACCCCCTAAAATTCCCCAATTATCCAATGGTACATCATGTATTACGATAATCACATCCTTTTCATTTTCTCCTAAAGTTTTAATATTTTTTATAGCCCTTTTGTAAAAAGATTTCTTATTCTCTGAAGATCTACCGGAAAAACATGTGATCTCAATAATTATATGGTTATTATTTTTAGACTGCGGAAGTAAAATGTCCCCTTTCTTAATCTCTATTATCCTAGCACTATACCCATTGTCTTTAATGCTAAATGAAGTAATTAATGCATCTGTAATTTTGCTTAACAGAGCTCGCTTTTGCTCTTCATTACGTCCCTCTACCAATGTTATATTTATAAGCGGCACTCCTTACCTCCTTTCATTAATCAACTAGAATGATTAATGAAAGTATTTTTAATATATACAGCATACATAAATTAAGATTTATTTGATTATTTTTAAAACCTCCCCTTTACAAATATTTGATTTTGCTTTAGCATAATAATCGCACTCCCTATGAAATATTATACAATCTTTAGACTTTACTGTATACGTTGAAGCCTACCGAATTATTTGCTACCCTATACCAAATATTCCGATAAGCATAAGCTTTAAAAGCCTTTTTAAAAATAGTTTTAAATGATAGTATTAATAAACAAGCATCTGTAATTAATAAATAAACACCTAGGGTTAATAATAATACATAATAAAGGGGGCTTCATTTATGAGTGATACTTAGTGTAGGCAAATTTTATCGTAGAGTATGCTTTATTACAAAAATATAAGCTTTCTCGAATATGTTGTAAAAGTAATTGATAGTATAATAATCAAGCATCATTTTCCCTTTATTTGTTTATTCTGGAATATAAGACTTGAAGAAAATTAGTTGTTTTGAAGAGTAGACTTAATTTTTTTACAAATTTTCATTATTGAAAAAGGAGTTGTTTTATAATGAATATGAAAATAGTGAGCAAAAAAGGTTTTTCAACAAAAGAAGTAGTTAACATTGTTATTACTTTGGCACTAATGTTTTTATTTGGATATCTTCCTCCTTTCCCTTATGTAACACCCGTTGGAATGAAAGTACTTGGAGTTTTTTTGGGTGTTGTTTATGGATATTCAGCAGCTGAAATTGCGTGGCCTTCACTTTTTGCAGTTATTGCTTTCGGTATTTCAGGCTATACCACTATGGGAGCTGCAATTACTTCCATGATGGGTCATAATATTGTATTTCAGTGTATAGTTGCTTTCTTATCTGCAGGAGCTTTGACTCATTATGGGTTTGGTAAATGGTTTGTCCGTTGGTCGCTAAATCTTCCAATTTTTAAAGGACGTCCTATGCTTTACACTTGGAGTTTCATGACTTTTTTTGGACTCTCAGCAATCGTAATTAATCAAATTCAGCTTCAAATCATTTTATATTTAATCTGGATTGATATTGCGGAAAGCTGTGGCTATGAAAAAAACAGCGATTTCCTTTATGCAGGTATGGCAGGAATTCTTCTGTCAACAGTCTTAGGAGGAGCTATGGTGCCTTATACAAGTTGGATGCTTGGTCTGGCATCAAATTGGGGCGAAGTTGTAAATGAGTCAATAAATATGGGCTTAATGGGTGCAATAACCATACCCGTCACTGTTGTCGCAATTTCTCTATATGTCTTTTCATTAAAATATGTTTTTAAAATCGACTTTAGCATTATGAAAGAATTTGATGTAGAAAAACTTGGTGATGAAGGTAAAGTTTTGACTACTCGCGTTAAACGTATTTTAGTTATATATCTTATTACAGTAATAGTAGTGATAATAGGAAATACTATCCCCAAATCATGGATCGGAGACCTAGTTAACAACAAGCTTACCGTTGCTGGAGTCTACACAATTTGTGCTGCCTTATTGATGATTATCCCAAGCGGTGACAACGATGGGAAAGCCGCCATAGTGTTTAATGATATTTACAAACATGTTATAAATTGGAATGTTATTTTTATGTGTGCTGTTACTTTACCTGTTGCAGCTGCAGTTACTTCTAAAGATACTGGCATTGTAGAATGGATTAGCAGTATATTTGCTCCTGTATTTGCCGGCCATGGTGGTATTTTTATAGTTGCATTCACCTTAATTGTAAGTATGTTTTTGACCAATTTAGGTTCCAATATAGCTTTTGGGGCAGCTATAATTCCGATAATTGCACCTTTTGTATTAGCTTCAGGAATGAGTGCTCAATTAGCAGGTGCGGCATTGATATACAACATCAATGTAGGCTTAGTTTTACCAGGTGCTTCAGCACCGGCTTCAATTTTCCACTCCAATGAAGCTCTTCCCGATGGGAAAAAACGCATAAAATATACCTTGTATGGTTGCTTTGTAATCTTAGTAACTACTGTTCCTATATTCTCACTACTCGCTTTATTATTTTAAAGAGCATAGTGTACAAATGAATTTAACAAAAAAACTATTTAATTCTTATTGGAGCTATTGCCAATAGCTCCAATAAGAGTTATACGATTAAGGAAGTGATTTAAATGTATGAACCTAGTGTTAAAATTTTGTTCTTAAGTAAAAAAGAAATAGATTCAATAATTACTTATGAAGATGTTATTCGTGCTGTAGAAGATGTGTTCGTAGCCGACGGCAATAATCAATTAGTGATGCCTGCTAAAGATAAAATGTTTTTAGATGATGAAAAGACAAATATACTTATGCCAATGCCAAGCTTTCTAAAAAATATTAATGTTGCAGGTATGAAGTGGATGCGTTTCTTCCCCAAGAAACCGATGGGCATACCTACTTTATGGGGGCAATTGTTAATTTTAAGTGATCCAGTTTCTGGTTTACCATTTGCTGTAATGGATGCTACAACCATAACCGATATGAGAACTTCAGGAGGCCATGCAGTGGTCGCTGCTAGATATCTTGCTAAAAAAGATTCAAAAGTCCTTAGTGTATTAGGATGTGGTGCACAAGGTCGTGCTGGAATTATTTCCTTTGATAAGAACTTTGATTTAGATTATATTAAAGTTTATAATCGTAAATCTACAAGCATAGAGGAATGTAAAAGATTTACTGATGGAAAACTCCGTGCGAAATTATTATTTGTTGGTTCACCAGAAGAGTTGATGGAAGGTACAGATATTTTACTATCTGCCACAACATCTAGAACACCTTTAGTCAAATCAGAATGGATACCCGAAGGCTGTCTTGTTAATGCAATGTCGTCCTTTTATGATGTAGATCCTAAGATAACCAAATATGCTGACAAGTGGGTTCTCGGCCACAGGTTTGGTGATAAAATTCAAATAGTAGATAATCCTGCAATCAAACCTAACTTATCCTACGATGATGTATATGCCAGTCTCGGTGAAATAATATGTAACAGGGTAAAAGGGCGTGAAAATGATAAAGAACGTATTGTCTTTAGCCATATGGGCATGGGTGCCCTTGATATATCAGTTGGTAAAAGAATATATGATATCGCTGTTGAACGAGGAATCGGTAAAAAAATTCGTATGATTTAGGATACAGAATAAACATACTACATGTCTTATATTTGTATTTCCTTGCAAGCATAGGGTCTGTTTTTTTAAAATAGCTTTTTATTGCAATTATTTAAAGAAATATATTGATATTTGATAAATTCCTATCCATATTTGTATATAACTTAGCCATAGATTTTGATTATTATTATACAAGTTTTTATGAATAACATAAGATTTAAATATTTATATTATAGGCAATTGCGAAAGTTTTACTAAAATATGAAACAAGGAAAATTCAAGTCTTCAAAAATGAAAAATTAGAAAGAAGGAATGCAGATGAAAACTTAAGAAAAGAATGTTCATAAAAAAGAATACACAAAATAAAGGTATTTGATAGGTGAAGAAAACTAATATTTAAAAGAAATAATTAAGCAATAAGCGGTTTTAAACTTCTGATATACTTATTATGTTTATGTATTCTATCAGCAAGAACAACGATAAATAATTGAATAATGTCTGCTAAAAGCAAATCAGCATGAATGGTTTTTTCATTTTGAGTCTTCCGGCCTGCGATGCAAAAGCTTTCCTTAAAATGATTTATAGATTGCTCGACAACAGAACGGATCTTATATACACCGTCCCAATCTTTTGTATCACGAAGAGTATCGGGATAAGTACGAAAATCCCTTTCAGGATAAATATAGACCATTCTGCTAGGAAAATTAGATTTTTATCAACAATGATTTCCGGATGAAAATTTAAAAAATCCTTATTAAAGAAAGAAATATCGCGAACAATACCTAATATGTTAGTGACCATAGCGAATTTATAGACATAACAAAAATGGCCATTAATATAAAGTTGCTTTATATTTGGATTGGAAGCTGCGTGAGAAGGCATAGAACCATAAGCTGCTTTGTAAGGATCATAAGAATCACCAAGACCATGAGATTTTTTAAAAGCTTTTAACTGTTTAATTATTTTATTAGCATATTTGGAATTATTCTCAGTAACAAAAGCTTCAACACCGGAAGTATCAAAGGTAGTCATAGCAGCTTTAGCTTCATCAATACTTTGACAAATTGGTTCAGTAACCTCGACAAGATTATCAAATACAATCTGTAAAACTTCTAAAAAACCTTGTCTAAAACGAGTAAACTTAGAAGTATCAGGGACCTTGTTAAACCCACAAAAGGCCCTTAACTCAGCGGAATATTTAAGAAAAGTAATTAAAAAAGTATCAGTGGGTATGGAAAAAATCCTCTGAATTAATAAAGCCCATAACATTGAATGAAGCTTATATTTGCGAGGCCTTCCGGTGGAAGCATAAAAATGATTATAAAAAGAAACAGGGATAAACTCATAAAGATTAATAGTATCCTCAAGCAACGAAAGAAACTTAGGTTTATCCTCTTGAAAAAAAGTTTTACAATCAGAATAGATATCTGCCAAAAAAGCTACTTATATCTTATTATACTAATATAATTACTTTCGATTTTGGTGGATTTGGAGGGTACTAATTTAATTTTACCATAAATCGCCGAGGAGTCATATTGTTTTGTGGGTAAAATATCCTGTATTTATGCGGGGTAAGGCGTTTCACAAATGCCTATTAAATATTTATAATAGATAGGAGACATTTCTATGAATACGAAATTGGAAGCAAAAAAAAAATATAACACAAAAAGGATTCTCAACACAATTATTACTTTAGCACTAATGTTTCTATTTGGTTCTTTACCGCCCTTCCCGTATGTTACCAAAATAGGAATGAAGTTGCTTGGTATTTTTTTAGGTGTTATTTACGGATATACTACTGTTGAAATTGCTTGGCCCGCTTTACTTGCAATAATTGCATTTGGTACATCCGGCTATACCGATATGAGTTCTGCTATAACTACAATGTTTGGAAGAAATATAGTATTCCAAATCATAGTATCATTTCTATCTGCGGGAGCTTTAACATATTATGGTTTTGGAAAATGGTTTGTCCGTTGGTCATTAAATCTGCCACTATTTAAAGGGCGACCTATGCTCTATATATGGAGTTTTATGACTTTTTTCGGATTGTCCGCTATAGTAATTAGCCAGATTCAACTCCAAATTATACTATACTTAATATGGATAGACATCACTACCAGTTGCGGTTATAGCGAAGACAGTGACTTCCTCTATGGGGGCATGGCGGGAATACTTATTTCAACTATGATGGGAGGAGCAATGGTCCCCTATACAAGTTGGATGTACAGTCTGTCTGTAAGTTGGGGTACTATTGTTGAGGCCCCTTTAAATATGGGCTTAATGGGAGCCCTAACTATACCAATTACAATTGTCATAATAAGCCTTTATGTTTTTTCACTTAAATATGTATTTAAAATTGATTTTGACAATTTAAAACAATTTGATGTAAAAAAGCTTGGCGATGAAGGAAAAATATTGCGTCCACGTGTTAAACGTATATTAATAATATATCTTGCAACAGTTTTTATGGTTATTTTGGGTAACACTTTACCTAATTCATGGATTGGTAATTTTGTTAATGAAACAATAACCGTTGCTGGGTGTTATACTATTTGTGCAGCTTTGCTAATGGTATTGCCTAGCGGTGAAAATGATGGGAAAGCTACAATTATATTTAATGATATTTACAGCGATGTTATTAGCTGGAATCCCATTTTTACATGTGCTGTAATGCTTACAATAGCTGCAGCGGTCAGTTCTGAAGAGACCGGCATAATTCAAAGTGTTAGCAATATGGTTGCTCCTTTATTTGCCGATCGTAGCGGCATATTTGTTCTAAATTTTGCCTTAATTGTAAGTATGCTTCTTACAAATTCTGGCTCAAATGTTGCATTTGGAGCAGCTTTGATACCAATTATTGCACCTTTTATTATCGAAACGGGAATAAATGTTCAGCTAGCTGGTATAGTATTGATATATATTATGAATGTTGGATTAGTTCTTCCAGGTGCATCTTCCCCTGCATCTATTTTTCATTCAAATATAGCCATCCCAAATCCAAAAAAAAGGATGAAGTTTACTGTTTTTGGATGTATTGTGATTTTAGCTACAACTATACCTATATTCTCACTATTAACTCTTATTTTTTAACTTAACAAAAGCTTACAGCAATTAAAATAACTATCATGTACAAACTTTACTTGGTAATAACATTTTTTTACACTTATATCATTTGTATTCTGATATAACCATATTAAATCATCAGGTTTGCTGCTTTAGCTACAGAATGTTCTCGAGCTAATTGCGATGTCCCAAATATAGAAAAGACAATGATTAAAAAGGAGGGTAAAATAACTTTCTTCCAAAATAGAATGTACCTTTGAGGGTTATGGACAGATAGAAATAAAAATATTCACCTCAAATGAGGAGAAAAGCGCGATGATTACCCTGTCAGAGAAATGTGGAGTTCAATATTAGCTGGAGTAGTATATCAATACCTATCCATGTAACGTTTAAGATGGGAACTATCAAGAAACGGTCAGCTGCGCTTTATGCGCAGCTTTTACAAAGGAAAAGTTCCGGAAACATATATATATTTGAGATTCCTAAATAAACTAAAAGGAAAAGGAATATCATCACTATCAACGAAAGAAAACAAAAACGAAAAACAAGACGGTAGGCGGGATAAAGATGGGGACTGGGGAAAGAAATATAAAAATATAAAAGAAGACGGAACTGTATGATCAAAGACAATAAAGTGGTTTGCCTATAAACTTCACTTGATAGCAGATGCAGGCTATGAACTACCTATAAACTAAAGCATCAACCTCGGAAGTTAAAACTGCCCATAAAATGATAGATAAACTTAATATAACACACCCCGAACTTATAGAAAAAAGTGAGACCTTAATAACGTACAAAGGATATGACGATATAAAACTTTATGAAAATCTATGGAACAAATATAAAATAAAACCCCTAATAGATATATGAAATATGTGGAAAGACCCAGATGAGACGAGGCAATTAGACCACTATGAAAACATTATCTATAATTACAAAAAGAACGTATACTGCACATGCATGGAAACAGGGGATGTAAGAGAAATGAGTGCAGGAGGATTTAAAAAGCATTACATACGGGGCTTTAAAAAGATGAAAATAAAATGTGGAATAGCATTATGTATAATGCTTCAGTCTGTAGACAAATACGGTTTCCCCCAATGGCGGAAGCCGTGTGTTTTTATAAAGTAGAATAGTTTTTGTAATAAAGTGTTAGGGTCGGGCCCAGTTTTCCCCGATCTCCACATCCAATTTGCCATCTTTTTTAAGTTCATACATGCGGCTACAAGTGTCGCCTGTGCTGCTACTTTTTTTAATCCTTTTAAGGTTATCCAACGCATTCCATGCTTTTCTTTCATATCCGCAAATACCCGTTCAATAGTTTCTTTTCGTTTTGCGTATATTTCTTTGTTTGTATCAGTGTGCCTTAAATGTTCTGCCTCTTCTAAGTAATGCCGGGTTGCGATTTTAGTACAATTTTTACTATTTATGCATCGGCTCCGATAAGGGCAATTTATACATACCTGCGGGTCTGATTTATATTCTCTATAACCTTCTCTATTTGTTGTTCGATGGTTTAACATTTGGTTGTTAGAACATATATAGCAATCGTAATATTCGTCATATACATACTCATATTTCTTGAAGAACCCTTCTTTTGTCATTGGCCTTTTATAGGGCATCACCGGCCTTATACCTTGGTCTATCAGTATTTTACAAATATATGGCGTTTTGTATCCGGCATCTACTGCAACGTATTCGGGTTTCCCTACATTCTTTTTTACCTGTTCCAAAACTCTATCAAACATCATGCTGTCATATACATTTGCAGCTGTAGCAGTTATTCCAAGTATGAAACCATTCTTGTCACAAGCTGTATGAAATGAGTATGCAAAACACTTCTCTTTCTCGCTCTTTCTCAATACTCCACTATCCGGGTCTGTTCTATTAATTTTAGTTTCCTTAGGTTCTGCTTTTTTTTACTCATATCCAATGATGCCTTATTATGCAGCTCACGGTCTAAAAGTTCCTAATAACTACGGGCTTCTTTTTCTAGTAAGACTTTATCAAATTTCTTTTTATTAGCATTCGCTTTCACATGAGTTGCATCTATAAACACAGCGTCTGCTTTGATGAATCCGGCACCAGATGCCCTTTCCAAGATTTTTATAAATACCTGTTCAAATATGAAGTCAAAGTCTATTGCTGGTTCAAGCTTTCTTACTAAATGATCCTCGGGAACTAGCTGATCTAGGCACAACATTTCTATTCGGCTTCTGATGTCATCTTTATTCTTTGTTAACATTAAAAACACCACCATATCAGTACTTTATAGTATATATTCGACAAAAAAGAAGAGAATCCTTTTTGATTTTGAGGATTTGCTAAATATTTTATACTTCGTCTTCAAACTGTAGCATTGTGTATAATGTTTGCCATGGCGATGGGGAAGATAAAAGAAAGTCATGAAGATAAAATGCAAGGTCTCGTAAAAAGCGCGTAAAACTGTTTGAATGAGAATAGAATAAAAGATAAATCCTTCATCCTGAAAAATATTGAGGTTGAAGTTTATTAAATGACTCCTATTTTAAAAATAATAAACTTAAATACATATGACCAAATTAAATTTGTAAAGGAAATCTCTGTTTTATATAATTTTGGCTAACATTTGAGACTTTTAAGGAAAGCTCATACAAAGGGGTACAAAAACAGGAACATAGCAAAAAATTTATAATGTAAGTATATAGTTATCTTATAAAAAGATATTAATTTTACTATCCTTTAGGTTTAAATATCAAAGAAGCCATAAATCCGAAGATTATTGCAGATGATATCCCAGAACTGGTCAATTCAAAAATTCCGGTAAGTATTCCTATTGGTCCATCCTTCTCTAGCTCTGTAAATGCGCCCTTTAGCAGGGAATTACCAAAACTACTTATGGGTACTGTAGCCCCGGCACCTGCAAATTTTATTAAAGGTTCATACAGGCTTAAACCGCCTAATATAGCTCCAGCTACAACTAAAGTGCTCATAGTGTGGGCGGGAGTTAATGCAAATACATCCATCATAATCTGACCGATTACACATATTAGTCCACCTATTATAAAAGCCCAAATAAATTTATCCAATTATTACACTCCTTACATTTCGATTGATACTCCGTGGGCTATACCCGGTATTGATTCTTTTTGCTGATACGAAAGAGGTGAATGAAGGGCTCCTGTAGCAACTATAAGAATTTTACTTATCTCATTTCTTTTCATTCTATTAAGAAAATGTCCAAAAGTAACTACTGCTGAGCAAGCACAGCCGCTTCCGCCTGCTTGGACTTTTTGATTATCTCCATAAATAAGTATCCCACAATCGGTAAAAATATGTTCTGGCATTTCCAATCCTTTGTCTTTCAACAAATCTTTACATATTTTATGTCCAACATTGCCTAAATCTCCTGTTGCAATGATATCATAATAATCCGGAGTTATACCCATGTCTTGAAAGTGTGTATATATAGTATCTGCCGCCGCCGGTGCCATAGCAGAGCCCATATTAAATGGGTCACTTATACCCATATCAACTATCTTACCTATAGTGGCAGAAACGACTTTAGGACCTTGAAACATTTTCGTCAATAAGCAGGTACCAGCACCTGTAACAGTCCATTGCGCTGTAGGAGGTTTTTGCGAACCGTATTCTGTGGGATATCTAAATTGCTTTTCAGCGGAAGCATTATGACTGGATGTTCCTGTTAATATATAGGGAATGTCATTACCTTCCATTATTAATGCAGCCAATAGCAGACTCTCCATAGAACCGGAACAAGCACTATATATTCCTATATACGGAGACCCTATAGTCCTAGCGGCAAAATTGCTTGATATTATCTGACTAAGTAAATCTCCGGATATAAAAAGATTAATATCTTCTTTTTTTATACCTGCCTTTTCTATTGTCTTTAAAGCTGCTTCCTCAAGCATTATTTTTTCCGCTTTTTCAAAACTACCTTGATTCATCCAAATATCATCATGTATTATATCAAAATCATCCGATAGCGGTCCTTTACCCTCGAAAGGCCCCACCACCGTAGATGCGGATAAAATATGAACTCCTGCATCGAATATAAAACTTTGCTTGCCTTTTACCATTTATTAACCTCCAAACAAATTAAATACTAGTTTGATAATAGAAATTATAAATGCTGAAAAAACGCCAAATACTATAACGGGCCCGCTTATTTTAAACATATTGCCTCCAACTCCCAAAACATAGCCTTCACTTCTATGTTCGATGGCAGCGGAAGCCATGGTGTTGGCAAATCCCGTTATTGGAACAGCTGTCCCCGCACCGGCCCACTGCGCTATTTTATCATATACTCCCAATCCGGTAAGCAACACTGATATGATTATCAAAGTTGCAGATGTAGGACTTGCGGCAGTTTTTTCCGTAAAACCGAAATATTTTATATATATAGTTTGAAAAAATTGACCTAATACACAGATAAGACCACCGACTATAAATGCCTTAATACAATTTTTGAATACAGGCCTTTTAGGCTCCCTTTTTTTAGAAAAATCTTTATAGTTCTCCTGCTCCGGAGTTAACTTTTTCCCCACTGGTTCACCTTCCTTTCAATTTGCTTAATTTATTATTTGCAACATTATCAAAAATATTATGCCATTTCCCTATAATTCTCACTATCATTTTGAATTCATTACTGGCACACCCACTTCATTATTGTTACTCTTAACTCATTACTGGCACCCTCACTTCATTACTGTCACTCTGAGCGACAGCGAAGAGTCTTTTGTTTCAATAGAAAAATCCTTTGGCTAAACCTTAGGATGAATTTCTCTAATCTTAAAACACTATTTTAATAAGATGAAATTTTATATTTTTTCCGCCCCAACCCAAATCAAAAGGCACATGATAACGCTCTACGGTATGAGAATTAATCATAGGGTATCCCTTTGAGTCCTTAGCTGTGACAATAGAAAAATGGTCAATCTGACCTTTCACCTCATAACATATTAAGTCACCTATTTGCAACAGTCCGGCAGCCCCAATGGGATATTCATTTGATTGTTTTGCAACTTCTTCAAAATTTCCT
>Ga0265293_10012011_pt1 | contig 11610 bp, 8 predicted proteins | sample Munlanlewell138R_FD_192505 | JGI IMG/M metagenome (GOLD analysis project Ga0265293, IMG submission 192505) | Leachate microbial communities from a municipal landfill in Southern Ontario, Canada - Leachate well 138R | ecosystem: Engineered > Solid waste > Landfill > Unclassified | place: Canada... | reverse complement strand
AACCTTTTTTCTTTTGCAAAAAGAAAAAAGGTTCCCCCCGCACAAAGTTCGCACGTCTATAAGAGCTTACGCAAATACTGTCCTGTATATGATTTTTCGCAAGTCGCGATCTGCTCGGGCGTGCCCTGTGCAACGACTTGTCCACCCTCATACCCGCCCTCTGGTCCCAGTTCGATGATGTAGTCCGCGCACTTAATAAGATCCAAGTTATGCTCAATAATAACGACGCTGTGACCTCGATCGACGAGGTTTTGCAAGACCGAGAGCAGTAAGCGAATGTCATCAAAGTGTAGGCCAGTCGTAGGCTCGTCTAAGATGTAGAGCGTCTTGAGGCTATCAGAGCGCGAAATTTCTCTACTCAATTTGATACGCTGCGCCTCGCCGCCCGAAAGCGTCGGGGAGGGCTGGCCTAGCGTTAGGTAGCCAAGCCCAACATCAATGACAGTCTGTAGTATGCGCGCGATTTTAGGGTGATCTTCAAAGAGAATGAGCGCGTCGTTGAAGCTTAAAGAGAGAATATCGGCGATGCTGTGATCTTTGTAGCGAGCGCGTAAAGTGGCATCGTTAAAACGTTTTCCCGCGCATGCTTCACAAGGAACGTAGGTGTTGGAGAGGAAGCGCATTTCGATGGTGCGAACGCCTGCGCCTTGGCACTGCTCACAGCGCCCCGCGTTTTGTCCCGAAACGTTAAAACTAAAGCGTCCCGGCCCGTAGCCATATATTTTGCTCTCAGGAAGTATGCTGTAAAATAATCGAATGAGATCAAAAACCTTGGTATAGGTTGCGGGGTTAGAGCGCGGTGTTCGCCCGATGGGTTTTTGGTCAACCTCAATAACGCGCTGAATAGCATCCAAACCATGAATGCTTGAATAGTGTATGGGTAGCGGTGGGAGTTTGGCTAAATTTCGCTTGAGTGCGGGCACTAAAATATCGTTGATGAGCGTCGATTTGCCCGAACCGCTAACGCCGGTAATAAGTACGAGGTTGGCGAGCGGGATTTTGAGATCCACGGATTTGAGGTTGTTGCGCTTTGCAGCGAGGATTTCGATGTGTTGCTTAGCTTTCCTGCGTTCACTTGGGAGAGAGATGCGTTTGCGACCGAGAAGATAATCGGCGGTTAAGCTCATAGAAGCTGCTTCGATGTTGGCGAGCGTGCCCGAGTAAACGATCTCACCGCCGCGTTTGCCAGCTTTGGGACCAAAATCGACGATCCAATCGGCGGCGCGCATGGTTGCTTCATCGTGTTCGACCACGACGACGGTGTTTTCACGATCCCGTAAATCTTGCAGCACCCCAATGAGCCTGGCTTGATCGCGCGCGTGTAGCCCGATCGAGGGCTCATCTAAAATATAAGTTACCCCCGTTAAGCCGCTGCCTAACAAAGCGGCTAGGCGCACTCGCTGGGATTCACCACCCGAAAGCGTGGGACCACTGCGCGATAATTGCAAGTACCCAAGCCCGACGCGTTGAACGAAGGCTAAGCGTTGCAGCAGCGGGGGGAGCGCGTCTTTGGCGATCAATGATTCAAATCGGTTTAGCTTGATGCTAGAGAAGAATTCAAATGCCTCTTTAACGGTAAGCGCATGAATTTCTGCGATGGTTTTGCCCGCGAAACGCACGCTTTGCGACGATGGTTTAAGTCGCGTTCCCTTACAACTTTTACAGGGCTCGTGTACCATAAAGGCCGATAAATACTGGCGAAGCGCAGATTTTGTCGTATTTTCGTAAGCCTTTTGTAGCTCTGCCATAAAGCCAGGAAACTGCACTTTTTCCTTCAAAATCTGTCCGCCGCTTTTTCGCTTTATCTCCATACCCTTAGGCGAGCCGAATAATAAGCAGTCTTTTTCGCTCTTGCTCAGCGATTCCCACGTGCAATCGCCGTTTTTTCCCATGGATTCCAAGCATGCGCGCATGCGCTTGATATTGACGAAATTCTCTTTTTCGGGGTTTTGCGAAATCGGAATAAAGACGGATTCACTCAAGTCTTTAGGGAGCACCGACATGTTTTCGTCGTTGAGAATGAGGGCTAATTCGGGATGTTCCCAAGTGCCAAGTCCCTCGCAGTCTGGGCACATTCCCGCAGGGCTGTTGAAGGCTAGGCTGTTTGGGCTAAGCTCTTCGACGGCGTCTCCACAAATAGGACAGGCCGCCTTGTCGCTAAAATGCATGGTTTTGGGTTCTTCCCCCAAAAGCTCCACCAAACACTGGCCTTCTCCCCATTTTAGCGCTGCCTCAACGCTATCGCTAATACGCCCCCGTGCCGCATCCTTAATAACGACGCGGTCTATAACTAGATCGATGTCGTGACGCACGGTTTTGGCTAAGCTCTGACCCGGGCTCAATTCGACCACTTCTCCGTCAATGCGTACGCGCGTAAAACCTCCCAGCCGCATGCGCTCCAATAACGCGTCGAACTGCCCCTTGCGTTGGCGAACCAGCGGCGCGAACAAAACGCAGCGGCTTCCCTCTGGCAAGCCCATGAGCCGATCCACGATGCTAGCGCTCGAGGATTCGCTGATTTGGACTTCGCATTTGGGGCAAAATGGTGTTCCTCCCCGTCCCCACAAAAGGCGCATATAGTCGTAGATTTCCGTGATGGTACCTACGGTTGAGCGCGGGTTTGTCGCTGCCGTCCCTTGGTCCACAGCGATGGACGGCGTTAGGCCGTCTATGCGTTTTACCGCTGCTTTCTTGAGCGTTCCCGCGAATTGACGCGCGTAAATCGACAGGGAGTCGAAGAATCGCCGTCGCCCTTCCATGTACAGTGTCTCGAATGCCAAGGAGCTTTTTCCCGAACCGCTTGGTCCCGTCATCACGACCAAGGAATACTTCGGTATGTCCAAGTGGATGTGTTTGAGATTGTGCTCATGGGCGTCTTGGATTTGAATAATGTCCATGGTTTTGCTGTTTTACCTTATAAAATCGTAAGATTGTTTTATAATGACTAATTTTCTTTTGGTGGGGGCTTCTGCCCCCTACGCGCAAGCTTCCTTAAACATGCGCCTACAAGCGCCGAATTTTGTGCCTTGTCTCGGCTATTCGCCAAGCCAAGGCACAAAATGCGCTTTGTGGCGCCTGTTTAAGGTGATCTTGCGCTACCCCCCGCGAATAGCTTAACAAAAGCTAATCCGAGCATACGACGCTATATAATGATTCTACTAAAGCTGCTTTAGGCAAAATCGTGTTAATTGGCTCTCACATAAGCCTTTCTGTTAAAACGCCCTGCTCTCTAGCTTTTTGGCTTTGAGCAAAAAATACGATTTTGCCGCCAAAAGCCTACAGCGTCAGCGAAGGCTTCCCTAATTTGAGCCAGAAGCCGTAAAACGCAAGCTAAAAATCACTAAACAAAGACAGTTGGCAAAATCTTAAGTGGATGACGCCTTAAAATATGGTCCAGCTCGCTGTTAGGACAAAAAACTTAAGACGCATCACCGCAAGCTAAGTTAGCTCTATTTACTCTTTTTGTTATTCTTAGCGCTTTCCATTTGTCTTTTGAGTCTCGCCTTTTTCTTCGCCCTTGCCTTAGCGCGCAACATCTTCGAGCTATTTCTATTACATCCTCTTCCCATTTTTCCTCCTTTAAAGAACGGGGTTTTTGAACCGCTTAATCCAAAAGCGGCATTGCTGCATATTTTTATGTTCCCAACGCCTAAAAGTCAATGTCAATCAAGGCAGAAAGAAAAAACCGCAGAGTTATTGGCTCTGCGGTTAAGCTAAAATTGTGTTTTTTATCGGCTCATGTACACGCTAATCGGCAAGAAGATACTGAAACCAAAGCTTCCTACGACTAAGTTCTTAAAGGATTCACGTTTATCGTTTTGATTACGCGAGTAATCCGCGTAACTGGACATATAGTCACGAATTTCCATGTTCAACGCCAGATAGTTGTTGAAGAATAATCGGACGCCAAGACCTATTGCACCAGCAAACTTAATGCCTTCAAGGCTTGCGTTTTTGTATGGATTACACTCCGAGCCCCCAGCGCCACAGACCGAATCCATAATGATAGCACCAAAACCACCGTAAATGTGAAAATCGTAGTTAAGTATCCATCCAAACAAGGAGAATTTCCCCATGATCGGTGTATAGATAAGCCCAACGTCAAAGATCATTTGCGGTCTAGCCACGGCGAGTGTTAGCTTTACATCGTCGTCGTAGTCATCTTTAGCAACTTTTTCTAATTCGCTGGTTTTAAGGTGGAAGGGAGCGTAAACGAAGTTAGCGCCGAGTCCAAGATAGTTATTAAAATAATACGCCAAGCCCCCACCGAAAGCGATGCTGCGATGGAAACTTTGGTTTACGCCAAAGCCTGCCTGTGGCTGAATCTCAAAACGGCCAGAGCGCAATAGCATAAGGTGTCGCACGGGTGGACCTTTTTCAAGGCTTGATGCCCCTTCTTCCTCTTCAGCGGCCAATGAAATCTGTGGCAAGCCAAAACCCATTACTATGATCAACGCCAGAAGGCTAAACAATCGCTTCATGCGTAATCCCATCCTTTTATCTGCCCTTGTGGTTTGTCCGACTTTCAAACAAATTTGAAGGCATAGTGTTCCAACGTAAGTCCTAAAAAAAATTCAAAAAACGCACTACCAATCAGACTTGTACTCCCAAGAGGGTGGGAGCCAGAATCCAATGCCAATTCCTGCTTGCCAATGCGTGTATACGCCTTTGCGCGAGGATACATCCTCGTAATAGACCCAGCCACGTACGTTGAAGTTTAGGCTTAGCCATTTGAGGAAATACCAACGGTGATCGACGGTGATCATGCCAGCGCCAAGGAATCCGTTGGCACGACTGTGTACAGCGCCACCACCAATGCCTAGCGAGAAATCCCAGTGAACAACCGCTGTATTAAAGATAAAGAATTTACCGTAAACGGGAACGAAGCCTACAACGCCGCCAACGTACCCGTTAACAATACTCGTTGTGGGAATTGCATCCGTGGCATCGACAACGTCGTTATATGCGCTGCTAAGTCCGTTACTATCCCTAGAAACGAATCGCCAATCTTGCCATGCACCCGTTGCGCCAACGTATAACCACTCCAGAATGTGGTAGTTAACGTTGAGACCCGCACCGAGCTGGAAGAGCAGTGAATCGTTAATAGAACCGAAAAACATCGGGCTGAGCTCTACGCGGTTTCGACGCATAAAGGGCTTTCGCTGGATGACAACGATTTTATCACTAAATTCACGTTTTTTCTTCTGGCTTCTAACTACAATTCGGCTTTGTTGTGCCTCATCGTCGTCATCCCTGTCCATGCTATCAGTACCCTCCGCGTCTTCTGGCACGGACGAGTCTTGCGCCAGCACGAACTCTGGCATGGCTAATAAAAGCAACGCAAATACAACTAAACTCACGATACGGCGCATCAAGAAAGCTCCTCATCGTTCCATTTGAAATGCTTCAAGTTTACAAAATACTACGCGAACCTAGGCGCAAAACGCCAATCGCAGATTAACTTGCCGCTCCTCTCAGAGCTGCAAGCACATCATGTATAACACGCTATAAATACAATTTGCAAGAATCCCTAAAAGCTAATTCCTAAGTACAAAATATATGACGTTTTTCTTCTTTGGCGCGAAGCGAGGGGCAAAGGCCCACAAAGAGCTCACAGTCTTTTTAGAAATCCATAAAGAGCGCTTCCATAAACTCTTCAGCCTTAAAGTCACGTAGATCATCGACCATTTCGCCAATGCCAATAAAATGCACAGGTTTTTTGAACTCCTCGCATATACCTATAATGATGCCGCCTTTAGCCGTACCGTCGAGTTTTGTGAGTACCACGCCGCTAAAGTCAATGGCTTCCCCAAATTCACGCGCTTGGATCAGGGCGTTTTGTCCGTTGGTAGAGTCAAGGACTAAGAGACACTGTTGCGGTGCGCCATCTAGGGCTTTACCACAAACGCGATGAATTTTTTTGAGCTCTTCGACGAGATCCTTCTTATTGTGAAGCCGTCCAGCGGTATCGGCCAGTATTACGTCGTAATTGCCCTCAACTGCGGTTTTGATACCGTCGAAAATAGTCCCGCTAGGGTCTGCACCTTGTTTTGCGCTGAAAATTTCGCAACGAGCGCGCGTGGCCCATTCGTCGAGTTGTTCGATGGCAGCGGCTCTAAAGGTATCGCCAGCTACTAGGAGTACGCGCTTACCTTGGGCGCGAAGTTTAGCGGCAAGCTTTCCGATAGTCGTGGTCTTGCCTGTACCGTTTACGCCTACAACCAAAACCACTTGCGGGCCATCTTCTGCTAAAGTGAAAGGCTTTTCGCATGTTTTTAGGATTTTGAGAATTTCATCGCGAAGTATGTCCATCGCCTCATTGAAGTCACGCTTGTCTTTGATCCTATCGTTAACGCGTTCTAGCAATAACTCGCTGGTTTTAACGCCGATGTCAGCGGTAAAGAGTACTTCTTCAAGGGCTTCTACGACGTCTTCTTGCATCCCTCCGCGAAGTAGCCGCCCCAAATGTGAGACAAAACCCTTAGAACGGGTGGTCTCTAAGCCTTCTGAAAGTTTTTTGGGCTTTTCGGTCTTCTGCGCTTCAAGTTCGGCTTTTTCTTGAGCCTCTTTTTTAGCCTTGGCTTCAAGTTCGGCTTTTTCTTGAGCCTCTTTTTTAGCCTTGGCTTCAAGATCGGCTTTTTCTTGAGCCTCTAGTTTAGCCTTGGCTTCAAGATCGGCTTTTTCTTGAGCCTCTTTTTTAGCCTTGGCCTCCAGTTCGGATTTTTTTTGAGCTTCTAGTTCAGCGTCTTTTTGGGTGTCTGTATCTACTTTTTGGACAGACGCCTGTGTGTCTATATCGTCGGTATCGTGTTCAGTGGCTAGTCTATCGTTTTTTTTTCAGCCTTTGCTTTTTCGGCCAAACGTTTTGTGAGTTCATCCAGCGAGCTGTCGACGGCTTCGGCTTTGCTTCCATCTAGGCGTATAAGCCCAGAACCGAGGGTAGGGATAACGCTGTCACTGGGGCTGACGCCTTCGATTTCATCATCCATACTAAAGCTAACACCAGATTTTTTGGCATCTCCAAAGAGGGAAGCAAAAACATCATCTGCTCCAACACTAGAGTCTGTGACGCTATCAGCAATTTTAACGTGTTCTTCTTCTAAGGCTTTTTCGGTTTGCTCGCTGGCACGGCGTTCTTTGCGTAGTTCGCGCATTGCTTCTTTGGAGCCATCTTCGGCTTCGAGTTTTTTGGAAGCTTTTACTTCGGCAAGCGATAAACCATCCTTTTTTTCTTCGTACTTCTCGGGGCTTACACCTTCCAAGGCTACTTTTTTATCTTTACTTTGATCTGTGATCGCAGGTTTTTTGCGAAATACCAAAACGAGTACAATGATGAGTACTAACGCGAGCGTGACGCCGATAGCGATCCACATGGTCGTTGACGATTCTGCTGTAATTTGCGCTAAAGCATCCAAGAAGTTCATTTCACGTCTCCATGCAAAGAATATTGCAAGTTTAAGGAATTTGTAAGGCCCCCCAAAACTCAAGTCATTTTGCCAGAAGTGACAGGAATTGGCAAGCTTTCGACTCATTGGGCTACGATTTAGAATAACTGAAAACTTAACGTCGTCGAACGCCCAAAGTTCAGGGTAAGGACAAGCGCGCTTTGTGTCTTGCATTCGGGGGGTAGCGCGGGATCGCCGAGGAAAATTCGCTACAAGCGCATAAAATGCGGTGGGTGAGCGTTTAGCAAACACATCGCATTTTATTATGCGCTTGTTGTCGAATTTTACGAGGAAGCCCGCGCGAAGGGGGGGCGCCCCCCTGCCAAAAAAAGCTTAAGTTGAGCTGCTCGTATCACTGCTGTCTTTGGCTAAATAATATAAAATCAGCCCAACACTAACCGTGATGAGACCCCAGAGGGCGACGATGGGGGCTTCAAGTACGGTGAAAATGACCATCCAAAGGGAGAGTGCGATGAAGATGAGCGGGGTGAGCGGGTAGCCCCAACATTTATAAGGGCGATCGGCGTGGGGGGCGCGTTTGCGGAGTACGAAAACGCCGATGACGGTGAGAGCTGCGGAGATGGAGAGGGTGAAGCCGATGTAGGAGAGTAGGGCGTCGAAGCTGGCGGTGGCGAGCATGAGTAGGGAGATGACGGCTTGAAGGAGTATGGCGAAGTAGGGGCCTGAGCCGTTTTTGCGTTTGCTGAGGAAACGGAAGCTGCTGTATTGGGTGCCCATGCTTTGGTAGACGCGGGGACCTGCCATGATCATGGCGCTGATGGAGCTTACGAGTAGCAGCGAGATGACGCCGGAGAGTACGCGACCGGCGTTTTGGCCAAAGAGTGCTTTGGCGGCGACGGCGCCGACGTCGACTTGGCCGCTCAGTTCAACAACAGGGGCTGCGCTAAGAAATACGACGTTAAGGCCGATGTACACGAGCGTGACAATGGCGGTGCCCAGAGCTAGTGCGAGGGGGACGCTGCGGCGCGGGTTGCGAATTTCGCCCGCGATGTAAGCGGAACCGTTCCAACCAGAGTAAGCGTAGGTAATGTATATAAGGCCGACCGCAAAGCTAGGCGCAATCATGTGTTTCCAAGTGCTGGAAGGAGACTCGGAGAAAATTAGATTGCTGTCGCCAAGGTAGAGACCGCCGATAATAAAGATTACGACAATGATGAGTTTGGCGATGGTAAAGACGTTTTGCAGGGCGCTGCCAAAGGTAACTTTGACGGCGTGGGCGAGTGAGAGGAGTACTATAATGGATATGGCGCAGACTGTAGCGTTGATGTTGGGAAAAATCGCTTGCAGGTATGCGCCAAAGGCGATGGCTGCCGCGGCAATGGGGGCTGAGAAACCGACGATTAAGGAGACCCAGCCTGCAACGAATCCCACGGAGGGGTGGAAGATTTTTGTGAGGAGTTGGAACTCACCGCCGTTTTTGGGGTAGATGGAAACCAACTCAGCGTAGGATAGGGCGCCAAAAAAGGCGATCACGCCGCCGATGAGCCACGCCCACAAAACCGCTGCCGCCGAGGGGGTTTGTTCTAACAAAATTCCCGTGGTTGTGAATACACCAGTTCCTATCATGCTCGCGACAACGATCATGATAGCCGTAAAGGCGCCAATAACGCGCGCGGGGGGCTTCGTCTGGCTCTCTTCAAGGCTTTCGTCGAGTTCTTTTGACATGGGCTTGCGTTTTAGTTTGTCTAAAAACAAGAGGACCTTATTCTCTGCATCCATAGGGTTTTACATGATAAAATATGAGTCCTAGCAGTTGTGAATGCCTGTTAAGTTTAAGGATATGCTCTGATTGTGGTAACTGCACTGTTTACGAGTAACGGAGCAGTGCCAGCGAGGCTGGGCGGTTTGCATGCTACGAGTAGCGAGAGTGCTCAGCTAGCTATAGCCTTTGTATGAAAAACGAGAAGCTTGCAAGCTTTTGTAACGCAAGGACGCAAGAAAAGGCTAAATTTTCCTTGCGTTTTGCAAGGAACGCGGACTGTAGCTTGATTTTTGTGCTCCTTCAAGTCTAAAGCAATTGTCTTAGCCCATTATTTAGCATAGAATGCTCTGCGATGCGCGCAGGCTTAACTTGGCTTGCGATTTCTTCAAACCTTCTGAGAGCAAAGAATAATGGCAAAACGCAATGACCCCTGCCACTGCGGAAGCAATTTAAAGTACAAACACTGTTGTCTTGCAAAAGATCAAGAAGAAGAACTCGCGACAGCTCACATGAGCCCTGTGGAACAAGAGTTATGGGCAGAAACTAAACACAAAATTCCGACCTGGCTCATTTTTGTTGTATCAACAATATTGTTCGCAGCGATCGCTGGTGTTTTGTATTATTTAGGCTATATGCGAGCTGCTGGCGCAGTGTTTGGTTGCGGTCTACTCGTTATGGTAATGTTTTCGGTCTTCCGCTCCGCACCGCCCTCGCGCATAAACCCTGGGGATGGTGGGAACATTAATTTTGGAAGCCAATGAGTTTCGTGTAGCCTGCAAGCATTTTATGTAACGAGCATATAGACGGCGGTTTTTGCCTAAGTTCGCAGCTAGTTTGATGTGGATTTTAGGAAAAAGGGAAAAATACGCTTTTCTTTGCCATTTGGATGCGGATTCTAGGAGGCAAGGAGTGAGCTCAGGGTAGTGACTGAGCTGAGCAACACCGCTGACGACGAAGACGCGCAAAATGGCAAAGAAAAAAGTGCGTTCAGCCTTTGGCTTACGCACTTTAGTTTAAGCTTAATGATTGGATTGTGGCTAGTAAATAAACAATCCTTCCTTAGCAGCTGCTTTCTTCTTGTCGCGTTTTTTCTTTGCGGCAGCTTCCTTTTTGGCCTTAGCTTTTTTCTTCTTTTCGACCTCGGCTGCCGTAGTTTTACCTTCGATGATGTCGATTTCCTCTTGCGATAGTCCAGCGAGCAGGTCGATTTTTGTAGAACCACCGAGTATGGAGTCGGCGGAATTTGCAGAAGAACCGCTATCTTGTGTTAGGGCATCGATATCGGAACCAACGCTTGGGCCAGCGGCGACAAGTTTCGCGTGTTCAACGTGTATGGCTTCGAGTTCTTTGTTCACGCTATCTTCGTAAAAGAGCATCAAAAAAGTGTTGTAGGAAGCATACTTATTTTTTACATTTAAAACGTTACCGTTTTTATCTTTCCACATTGCAGCGTTAAAGTTGCCATCGTCGTCCCAGTCTTCTTTGTAGGGTAGGCCATATTTTTGTTCGGTAGTCGAGGCAAAGCTATCAAAGGCGATGCCACCTAAATATTTTGTATCGTAGACAACCGCAATTTTATACAGCTTGTCTTTATAAAAGAAGTAGTACTTCGTTGCGACGTCATCTTTAATGGTGAGCATAGACTCATCGTTATTTGGCGCAAACTCTTCGCCAATAATCGAAACGGATAGGGTCGCCGTTTTATCGCCCTTAAGCTCGACGTATGATTTTTTCATATCATCAATACGTGATACTTCGACCTTTCGCAGTCTATCGGCGTAGGCTAGATCCGTGATTCCTTCTGCCTTTGCACGATAATTTGCCATCACCGTCTTTTCGATACTATTGAGCACCTGTACGTGACTCATCCCCCAGCTCATGCCTTGCAAAACAGTGTCCAGCGAGGAGCTTGTAATGTTCTTCGCAAAGGCACTTGTTGTTAATAACATCGCCATTAGCACCACGAAGGCGCTAATACTTATACTTGCTATGCTTAATCGTCTTTTCATTTTAACCTCGCTTGATAAAAAACCGCACCCCACTAATGTCTCTAGTGCAATTTAACACAGCGCGCGTAGTGTAGCAAGAAACAAAGTGGCGCTCGGTATTAAACGCATAACTCGTTGATGTTATTCATCAGTTCATTGGAAAGCTATGATGAATGCAAAAACAGTGAAAAAGTAGCTAGAGTAAAGTGTGGAAGCTACCTGGCTTTGCTTGAACTTAGTCAAAAAATAGAATAACGCTTCTGTTATCAAGTTTGATGCGGATTCCAAGAAAAAAGGGAAAAAATACGCTTTTCTGTGCTATTTTGAGCTTAGTTCTAGAAAAAGAGGAAAATAAGAAGAAAATTAGAAAACAAAACACCTTTTCTTTGCAATTTTGAGCCTAGTTCTAGGAGGCAAGGAGTGCGGCAAGGGAACGACCTAGAGGTCGTGACCG
>Ga0265293_10012009_pt1 | contig 11612 bp, 9 predicted proteins | sample Munlanlewell138R_FD_192505 | JGI IMG/M metagenome (GOLD analysis project Ga0265293, IMG submission 192505) | Leachate microbial communities from a municipal landfill in Southern Ontario, Canada - Leachate well 138R | ecosystem: Engineered > Solid waste > Landfill > Unclassified | place: Canada... | reverse complement strand
GAGAGGTGAAAGCGGATTCCCCTTTGCGCCGCGATGCTCTAACTATGTCGGCATTGCCGCATGAGGGGGCCTGCCAATGGCGTTCGCGTTTCTGGACCATATCCGCAACATGTTCGAGGGGGACCCCGGGGTTCGCAAGGTGGCCGACGATCCGGTTCTCTCCGCCGAACTGCTGATGCTGTTTCGCATGATCCTGGCCGACGGTTCGGTCAGCGACAGCGAGATGGAAACCTTCCGACGCATCTGCCGCGATGCTTTCGGCATTCCTGAAAGCAGCGTCGATGCCGTCATCGAGTATCTCAACGAGGCAGGCTACGAGACGACGGGCGCGCAGGCGATCGCGCTGTTTCGCGATCTGCCGGTCGAGCGCCGGCGCGTTCTTGCCGGCCATATGGTCGAGATCGCGAAAGCCGACGCCAGCCTTGCCGCGAACGAGATCAGGCTGCTGAAGCGCACGCTGGAAGTGCTTGATGTCGATCCGGCAGATGTGGTGAAGGCCGCCCGGAGCTGAGCTAACCCTGTTCGCGCAGTCGGCGCGCCAGCGCGCGGCTGAGGTCCGGAGCGGCGGCAACCAGCTCTCGTGCCGCGTCCGATTGCGGGTTGTCCAGCACATCGTGCGTGGGGCCGCGCTCGACGATGCGGCCTTCCTCCATCACCATCACCTCATCCGTTATGGCGCGGGCGACGGTGAGGTCGTGGGTGATGAACAGGTAAGCGATGCCGAGCCGCGCGTTCAGATCGGCGAACAGGTCGAGGATCTGGGCGCGGATCGACACGTCGAGCGCCGACACCGGCTCGTCGGCCACCACCAGCTTCGGCCGCGTGATGATGGCGCGGGCAATCGAAATGCGCTGGCGCTGGCCGCCGGAGAATTCGTGCGGATACTTGTCGAGCGCGTCCGGTCCGAGGCCGACTTCGGCAAGTGCCGAGGCGACCATCTCATGGCGTTCCGCCTTTGATGGCTTCTTTTCGAGGAGATGCAGCGGCTCCGCCACCAGCTTCTCGACCCTCTGGCGGGGATCGAAGGAGCCGTAGGGATCCTGAAACACCACCTGCATGTTGCGCCGCGCCGGCTTCAGGTCGGCTTCGCTCCTGCCAGTGAGGCTTTCGCCCGCAAAGCGGATTTCGCCGGCGGTTGGTTTGTCCAGCGCCAGCACCATGCGCGCCAGCGTGGACTTGCCGCAGCCGGAGCGGCCAACCAGCGCCACCGAGCGGCCGGGCGCGATGGAAAACGACACATCGTCTACGGCGCGGGTGGATGCGCCGCGCCGGAACAGGGAAATCCGACGCCCGGGATAGTCGCGGGTGAGGTTTTGGACGGCAAGCAGCGGGGCTTGTGTGTTGTCGGGCTTGTTGCGCGTGGTTGTGGCGCGGATTTCCGGCACATGGGTCGAGGCCTGCGCCAGCTGCCGCGTGTAGGGGTGCGTCTGGGCTGAGAGCACATGTGTGGTCTCGCCGTCCTCCACCAGCTGTCCGTTGCGCAAAATGCTGATGCGGTCGGCCATGTCGGCGACGACGGCGAGGTCGTGCGAGATCAGCAGCAGGCCCATGCGGTTTTCCGCCACAAGATCGCGCAAAAGGTCGAGCACCTGCGCCTGCAGCACAACGTCGAGCGCCGTGGTCGGCTCGTCGGCGATCAGCAGCCGGGGTTTCAGCGCGCAGGCGATGGCAATGACCACGCGCTGACGCTGGCCGCCGGACAGTTCATGCGGAAAGCGCGACAGCGGGAATTTCGTCTCCGGCAGACCGACGCGGTCGAGTATCTGGAGGGCGCGCTCCTCGGCTTCCGCCCGGCTGGAGCGCGTGTGCCAGCGTATGCCTTCGGCTACCTGCTCGCCGATGGTCTTGAGCGGGTTGAGCGCGGTCATCGGTTCCTGAAACACCATACCGATGTCGTCGCCGCGCAGCGTACACATGTGTTCTTCGCCGGCCTCCAGCAGATTGGATCCATCCAGCAGCACACGTCCGGACACGCGCGCGGCGTGGGGCAGGAGTTGCATGACGGTCAGCGCCGTCATCGACTTGCCGGAACCGGATTCACCCACCAGCGCCACGATCTCGCCTTGCCTGACGGACAGGTCGACGTCCTTCAGGACCGGCACCGCCCCGATGGAAAGCGACAGCTTCTCGATCTCAAGCAGTCTCATCGGCGCCGCCTCGACTTCGGATCGAGCAGGTCGGCGATGCCGTCGCCCAGAAGGTTCAGTCCCAGAACGGTGATGACGATGGCCATGCCGGGAAACATCGCCATCCATGGGGCGATGGTCATGCGCGTCTGGGCGTCGAACAGCATGCGTCCCCAGCTCGGCATGGGCGGCTGCGCGCCGAGGCCGAGATAGGAGAGGCCGGCTTCCGCCAATATGCCGAGCGCGAACTGGATGGTCCCCTGCACCAGCAACTGATTGGCGATGTTCGGCAAGATGTGCTCGACGGTGATCAGCGCCTGTCCCTTGCCGGCGGCGCGGGCGGCCAGAATGAACTCGCGCGGCCACACCGACAGCGCGCCGGCGCGCGCCACGCGGGCGAAGACCGGCACGTTGAAGATGCCGATGGCGATGATGGCGTTGACGGCGCCGGGGCCGAAAGTGGCGGTGATCATGATCGCCGACAAAAGCGCGGGAAAGGCGAAGACGAGGTCGTTCAGCCGCATCAGGGCTTCATCCAGCAGGCCGCCACGTGCCGCCGCGAACAGGCCGAGCGGCACGCCGATCCCCATGCCGATGCCGACCGCCACCAGCGCCACGGCAATGGAATTGCGCGCACCCACCATGATCATCGAGGCAATGTCGCGGCCGAAATGGTCGGTACCGAACCAGTGGACGAGGGAGGGCGCCTGCGTCCGGTCGGCCACCACGAGTTTCGTCACATCATAGGGCGTCCACAGGAAGGAGACGAGCGCCATCAGGGCAATCAGACCGGTGATCACGCAGCCGGCCAGCAGGGAGCGGTTGGTGAGCGCCTTCATGCCCGGTTCCCCATCATGCCCGGTTTCCGAGTCGGGGATCGACCAGCGCATAGGACAGGTCGACGATCAGGTTGACGGCGATGACAGTGGCGACAAGCAGCATGACCACGCTTTCCACCACGATCAGGTCGCGCTGGGTGATGGCCTGAAAGATGAGGCGGCCAAGACCCGGCAGGTAGAACACGTTCTCGATGATGATGGTGCCAGCGAGCAGAAAGGCGAATTGCAGGCCCATGATGGTGACGACCGGGATCAGCGCGTTGCGCAGCGCATGGCCCCACAGCACCTTGCGCCACGGCATGCCCTTGGCGCGGGCGGTACGGATGTAATCTTCCGACAGCACATCGATTAGCGCCGAGCGGGTGACGCGGGCGAGGATGGCAGCTTGTGGCAGGGCAAGTGCCAAAGCCGGCAGGATCAGGGCCTTGAGGGCCGGCCAGATGCCGGCACTCCATCCCGGAAAACCGCCGGCCGGCAGCCAACGCAGCCAGACCGCGAACAGATAGACCAGCAGCAGCGCGAACCAGAAATTGGGCACGGCCACGCCAAGCTGTGCCGCACCCATGGAAATCGCATCACCGGCTCTGCCGCGCCGCGAGGCGGCATAGAGCCCGACGGGAATAGCGATGGCGGTTGAGAGCGCCAGCGCGATCAGCGCCAGCGGCAGGGAGACTGCGAGCCGCTCCGTGATCAGATCGATGACGGGCACGGAGTAGGTGTAGGAACGGCCAAGGTCGAGCGACAGGAGATTGCCGGACCAGTGCAGGTAGCGCTGCACCGGGCCGCCGTCGAGCCCCATCTGCTGGCGCAATTGCTCGACCTGCGCTTCGCTGGCATTCATGCCCAGCATGACGCGTGCCGGATCGCCCGGCACGATTTCCAGCACCGCAAACACCACCACGGAAGCCAGCGCCAGCGTGATCGCGGCGATGGCGAGGCGTTTCGCGAGATAGGCCGTCATCGGATGGAGTGTCCGATGCGGGGATTGGCGCTCAGTCCGTCCACCGCACTTTCGTCACATCATTGGCCTGAATGGGAGCGTCCTTCCAGAAGCCTTCCAGTTTGGCGTCCCAGACACCGACCTTCGGCAGTTCGTAGAGAAAGCCGACCACGGCATCGTCGGCGAGGATTTTCTGCGCCTGCCCGAGCAGATCGTTGCGCTTCGCCTCGTCGGAGGTGAGGTTCAGTTCTGCGATCACCTTGTCGAAGGCCGGATTGTCGTAATTGAAGTAATAGTCCTTGCGCGCATAGATATCGATGTCGTTCGGCTCGGTGTGCGAGACGATGGTGAGGTCGAAATCCTTGCGGGTGAAGACCTGATCCAGCCACTGCGCCCATTCGACGGGAATGATTTCGGCCTCGATGCCGACCTCGCGCAATTGCGAGGCGATGATCTCGCCGCCGAGACGCGCATAGGAAGGCGGCGGCAGCTTGATGGTGGTCCTGAAGCCATTCTCCAGCCCGGCCTCCTTCAGCAGTTCTTTTGCTTTGGCGACATCATGCGGATAGGTGCCGGTGAGGTCCACATAGGCTTTCGATGCAGGCGACTGGTGCGAGCCGATGGGCGTGCCGAGACCTGCCGAAGCGCCGTCGATGATCGCCTGCCGGTCGAGCGCGTAGGAAATCGCCTGTCGCACCTGCAACTTGTTGAAGGGCGCTTTCTTGTTGTTCATCGTCAGCAGAGTTTCGCCCTCGGTCGCGCCCACTTCAACCTTGAAGCGCGGATCGCCCTCGATCTGGGCGACGCCATCCGGCTGGAAGAAGGGGAAGGCCTGCACGTCGCCGGAAAGCAGGGCGGGCACGGCGGCTGCTGCATCGGGCACGATGCGGAATTCGACCCTGTCGAGATAAGCCGGCTCACCCCAGTAGCTGTCCGCCTTCGCCAGCCGGATCGATGCGCCCTTGGCCCAGCTTTCAAAGCGGAACGGGCCGGTGCCGATCGGCTTTTCCTTGTTGGTGCCGGCCGATTCCGGCGCCACGATCACCGCGTCGCCCCAGCCCATATTGTAAAGAAAAGCGCCCTGCGGATGCCTGAGCGTGATTTTTACCGTGGCCGGATCGACGGCTTCGACGCTGTCGATGGCCTCGAACAGGATTTTCTGGGCGTTGACCGAATCCGCGGCGCGGGCGCGGTCGAGCGAGAATTTCACGTCCTCGGCGTCGAAATCGCTGCCGTCGTGGAATTTCACGCCGCTGCGCAGCCTGAAGGTGTAGACGGCGCCGTCATCGGAAATCTCCCAGCTTTCGGCCAGCGCCGGCAATACCTCGCCGGCAGGGCCGATGCGGGTCAGCCCCTCGAACACGTTGGCATACAGCACTTCATCGATGGCAGCGGCGGCGCCCGCGGTCGGGTCGAGATAGGGCGGCTCCAGCGGAATGCCGATGACGAGATCCGTGCGCGCGGCGAATGCCGGCAGGCTCAGCGCGGTTACAACTGCTGCCGCTGCAAGGAAAGATGTCCAGGATTTCATCGGTGTTCTCCCTGTCTCCCGATGTGGCGGATCAAAGCGCGGAATCGCCCGTGAGTAAATCGCCTTTGTCGCGCTTTTTGTGCATTGCGGTATGGCGCGTCAATGTGCGCCGCCGCGCAGCAGCACGTTGAGGCCCATGGCCATGACCTTGGCTGCGTCCACCATGTCGTCGATGCCGACCCATTCATCGGGGCGGTGGGCCAGATCCAGAATGCCGGGGCCATAGGCGATGCAATCGTAGAGATGGCCGAGACGGGCGACGTGCTTCTGGTCGTAGGTTCCGGGCGAAATTACATAATCCGGCTCGCGCTCAAAGAGCGCCATGATTCCTTTCGCCACCGCCCTGACCACCGGCGCGTCGCGCTCGGTCATGGTTGGCTGCACTTCCATCAGGTCGCGGATTTCATAGTCGAATTTCGGGCGATCGCGTTTCAGCCGATCGAGAATCGAGACGACTTCGCGCTTTACGTCGCCGATCTTTTCTTCCAGCAGAAAACGCCGGTCGATGGTGAGGCGGCAGCGGTCGGGCACGTTGGGCGAGGGCAGGCCGGGCCGGAAATCGTCGGTCTGGCCGCCATGGATGGAATTGATGTTCATGGTCGAGCGCCGCGCGCCCTCCGGCACCACGGGCATGACCGTGCGCTTGGCGTCCAGCGCCGGAAACAGCTCATCCTCGAAGGCTTGCAGCACCGCGCCCATGTGGCGCACGGCGCAGTCGCCAAGGAAGGGCATGGAGCCATGCGCGATCTCGCCCTTCGTCTCGATCTCCGCCCACCACACGCCGCGATGGCCAAGGCAGATTCGTTCCTTGTTGAGCGGTTCGGGGATGATGACGTGATCGACTTTCGGCGGCGAGAAGTAGCCGAGCCTCGCCAGATGGGCGACGCCGCCGAAGCCGCCGGATTCCTCGTCCACCGTGCCTGAAATCTCGATGGCCCCCGGGAAATCCGGGTAGACCTGCATGAAGGCAAGGGCGGCGATGATGGAGGAAGCGAGCCCACCCTTCATGTCGCAGGCGCCCCGGCCATAGACGCGGCCATCCTTCACCACGCCGTCGAAGGGATCGACCGTCCAGCCGTCGCCGGCTTCCACCACGTCGATATGCGAATTGAAATGCACGGTGGGACCGGGCACGCGCCCGTCGAAGCGGGCGATCACATTGGTTCGCGGATAGCGGTCGGTGTCGCCGGGCGCGCCTTCGCCACGGATATACTCGACCCCGAAGCCGTGCCGTTTCAGGTAATCGCCGATGAATTCCGCGCAAGGCGTGTAGGCTTCTCCCGGCGGATTGACGGTTGGGAACCTGATCAGTTCCCTTGTCAGCGCCGTCACCTCCTCGCGACGCGCTTCCACGGCATCAAACAGCTTTTCAGGCAGGGGAACTCGATCTTGCATGGCAGCAGTTGAGCAAGGATCGGGGGGATTTGGCAAGCCGTATGTTGAGCAAGGCAAAAGGCATCAATGCCGCGCATTGCGTCAGTAAATTCTCAATCAATAGGGAAGATCATCGCAAGGTGATGTCCGGGAAACAAGAAAATGTGGAGACTTTAGCGAACAAGGGCTGAAAGAGGGGAGTGTCCGATGCAGAAAATCATGATTGCCGCAGCCGCGTTGGTTGCGATGATGCTGGGATCTCCGGTTCAGGCAAGTGCCGGAGCGCTTGAGGCGAAGGTGAGCATTTCCTCCCAGACCATGACGGTCAGGAAACACGGCCGCGTGCTCTACACATGGAAAGTCTCCACGGCGCGCAAGGGCTATGTCACGCCGCGCGGAACATGGCGGCCCAAGCGCATGCACAGGATGTGGCATTCGCGCAAATACGACATGTCGCCGATGCCCTATTCGGTCTTCTACCATGGTGGCTATGCCATCCACGGCACCGGTGCTGTCAAACAGCTGGGCCTGCCTGCCTCGCATGGCTGCGTGCGGCTACAGACCGGCAATGCTGCGACCTTTTATGCGCTGGTGCGCGAGGCGGGCATGAACAACACCCGCATCGTCGTCACCAACTGAGCTGGCAACCAGAAACGGTCCTGTTCATTTTGTATCCTGTGGCGGGCGTCCGGCATTTCCTTTCCGGCCGCGTCCGGCTACCACTGGGTGCAAGGAGCATTGCCGATGAAACCCAGAGAGCGTGTCGCGCTTTCAAGGCCGGTCGCGGATGAGGTGCGCAAGACCACCTGCTACATGTGCGCATGCCGCTGTGGCATCAACGTCCATATCAAGGACGGCAAGATCCGTTACATCGAAGGCAATCGCGACCATCCGGTGAACAGGGGCGTGCTGTGCGCCAAAGGTTCGGCCGGCATCATGCAGCATTACGCGCCAGCAAGGCTGCGTGCCCCGCTGAAGCGGGTAGGGCCGCGCGGTTCCGGGCAGTTTCAGGAAATCTCATGGGATGAAGCGCTGGCTACTGCCGCCGACTGGCTGGGCAAGGTGCGTGCGGATGATCCGAAGAAGCTTGCCTTCTTCACCGGACGCGACCAGTCGCAGTCGCTGACAGGCTTCTGGGCGCAGCAGTTCGGCACGCCCAATTATGCGGCCCATGGCGGCTTCTGCTCGGTTAACATGGCGGCGGCCGGTATCATGACCATCGGCGGGGCGTTCTGGGAGTTCGGCGCGCCGGACTGGGAGCGGACGAAACTGTTCGTCATGTTCGGCGTGGCCGAGGACCATGATTCCAATCCGATCAAGATGGGCATCGCGAAGCTGAAGAAGCGCGGCGCGCGCTTTGTTTCTGTCAACCCGATCCGCACCGGCTATTCGGCGGTGGCAGATAACTGGATCGGCATCCGGCCGGGCACGGATGGCCTGCTGATCCTGTCGGTGGTGCATGAATTGCTGAAGGCGCGCAGGGTCGATGTCGATTATCTGGTGCGCTACACCAATGCCACATGGCTGGTGATCGACGCGCCCGGCACGGCAGAGCACGGCTTGTTCGCGCGTGACGGTGAGGGCAAACCGCTCGTCCACGAAACGGTGACGGAACAGATCGTGCCGGCCGGCACCCAAGGCGCGCGGGCGGGGCTTTCGGGCCGGGTGCAACTTGACGACGGGCGCGTCGCGGTGCCGTCGTTCCAGCTTCTGGCTGAAAAATATCTGGACCACAAATATGCGCCCGAAGCCGTCTGCGCCGAAACAGGGGTCGCGGCGGACACGATCCGGGGGCTGGCGGCGGAAATCGCACGCGTCGCCTTCGAGGAGGAAATCTTCATCGGGCAGCCGTGGACCGACATGAACGGCCAGCGTCATCAGGGCTATGTCGGTCGTCCGGTCTCGTTCCATGCCATGCGCGGGCTTTCCGCCCATTCCAACGGTTTCCAGACCACGCGCGCGCTGCACATGCTTCAGGTGCTGATCGGCGCGGTGGATTGCCCCGGCGGCTTCCGCTTCGAGCCGCCTTATCCGAAGCCGCTGTCGGCGCATCCGACGCCGCACGGCAAGGCCGAGCATTTCGGCTCCAACACGCCGCTGGCCGGGCCGCATCTCGGTTTTCCGCGCGGGCCGGAGGATTTGCTGGTCGATGAAGACGGCAACCCCGCCCGCATCGACAAGGCGTTTTCATGGGATGCGCCCATCGCGGCCCATGGCATGATGCATATGGTGATTGCCAACGCCCATGCCGGCGATCCTTATCCGGTCGACGTGCTGTTCATGTACATGGCCAACATGGCGTGGAATTCGTCCATGAACACGGCCGGCACCATCAAAATGCTGGAGGACAGGGACGAGGCAACCGGCGAATACCGCATCCCCAGGATCATCTATTCCGACGCCTACGCTTCGGAAATGGTGGCCTATGCGGACCTCGTGCTGCCTGACACCACCTATCTGGAGCGCCACGACTGCATTTCGCTGCTCGACCGGCCGATCTCGGAGCCGGATGCCGTGCAGGACGCCATCCGCTGGCCGGTTCTGGAGCCGGACCGCGACGTGCGGCCGTTCCAGACGGTACTGCTCGACCTTGGTGCGCGGCTTAACCTTCCGGGTTTTTCCGATGGTCTTGGCCGGCCGCTCTACAAGGACTATGCCGACTACATCGTGCGCCATGAGCGGCGGCCGGGCATCGGGCCGCTTGCCGGATTCCGGGGGTTGCATGGCGACAAGGCCGGCAGGGGGGCGGCCAACCGGCAGCAATTGCAGCGCTATATCGAAAACGGCTCGTTCTTTTCAGCGCATATCCCCATGGAGGCGCAGTTCTTCAAGCACGCGAACAAAGCCTATCAGGACTTTGCCGTGCGCATGGGGTTCTTCGATACGCCGCAGCCGGTGACATTCCAGCTCTATCAGGAGAATTTGCAGAAGTTTCGGCTGTCGGCCGAGGGGCTGCGCGCGCCGTTCGCACCCCAAACACATCGGGAGCGCATATTGCAGGCTTTCGACCCGCTGCCGGACTGGTATCGGCCATTCGGCGAGGCGCTGGTGGACCGCAGCGAATATCCCTATCACGCCGTCACCCAGCGGCCTGCGGCCATGTATCATTCATGGGGCTCGATGAATGCGTGGCTCAGGCAAATCCACACGCGCAATCCGCTCTATGTTCCGGGGCCTGTCTGTGACGAAATTGGCCTGAAGGACGGCGACTGGGCATGGGTGATCTCGCATCACGGCCGCATCCGGGTCGAGGTGGCGCGGATGGAGGCGGTCAACGTCTCGACCCTGTGGACGTGGAACGCCATCGGCAAGCGGGCGGGCACATGGGCGTTGGACGCGGATGTACCGGAATCCCGAAAGGGCTTTCTTTTGAATCACCTGATCGCGGACCTTCTGCCGCCACGTGAGGACGGATTGCGGCTGTCCAATTCCGATCCCGTGACCGGGCAGGCGGCATGGTATGATCTGCGTGTGCGGATCGAAAAGGCTGATGCCGGTGGTATCAGCGAACCGCAATGGTCGCCGGTGGCGCAGCCGGAACCCGAGCCGCATCCGGCCGAACTGCGCTATGGGCAGGAGTGGGCGCAATGACGTCGCTTCCCGGCCTGCCCACACCGAAAAAGCTCGGTCTCGTCATCGATCTCGACACCTGCGTCGGCTGCCATGCCTGCGTGGTCAACTGCAAGGAGTGGAACACCGGCGGCTATGGCGCGGCGTTATCCGATCAGGACCCTTACGGAGCGGATGTTTCAGGCGCCTGGCTGAACCGGGTGCATTCCTTCGAGGTCGTTCCCGAAGGCGAGGTCGTGGGCGAGGCGGGGGAGGCGCGCATCGTGCATTTCCCGAAGTCCTGCCTGCATTGCGAGGCCGCACCCTGTGTCACCGTGTGCCCCACCGGCGCTTCCTACAAGCGCGCCGATGATGGCATCGTTCTGGTCGAGGAGGACAAGTGCATCGGCTGCGGGCTGTGCGCGTGGGCCTGTCCGTACGGCGCGCGGGAAATGGACCTTGCCGCCGGCGTGATGAAGAAATGCACGCTCTGCATCGACCGCATCTACAACGAGACGCTGGAAGAAGCGGACAGGACGCCTGCCTGCGTGCGCACCTGCCCGGCCAACGCCCGTCATTTCGGCGACCTTGGCGATCCCGGCTCTGAAGTCTCGAAGCTGGTTGCCGAACGTGGCGGCATCGACCTGATGCCGGAGCAGGGCACGCGCCCGGTGAACAAATATCTGCCGCCGCGCAAGCGCACGCCGCTTGATGCGAGCGCCGGATTTTTGCGGGAAGACACGAGCGATGCCACCGGCTTCTTCGGCTGGCTGGACAAAATGCTGGACAGGATCTGAAATTTGCATCCGGCACCGTCCATCATCCTGTTCACCACTCTTTCCGGCCTTGGCTATGGTCTCGCGGCGATGCTTGGCCTCGGCCTGCTCGATCCGGCGCATATCGCCACGAAGGTGGGGCATTTGCTGGCGCTGGCGCTGATCGCGGCGGGGCTTCTGTCGTCCACCGCGCATCTCGGCAATCCGCAGCGGGCGTGGCGCGCGCTCAGCCAGTGGCGCTCAAGCTGGCTGTCGCGCGAAGGGGTAATGGCGATCGCAACTTTTATCCCGCTCACATGGTCGGCATGGCTGGCGGTCATCGAAAGCAGCTATGTCTGGATGCCGGGGCTGCTGGGCACGGTCATGAGCGCCGGCACGGTGATTTGCACGGCCATGATCTATGCTTCGCTTCGTTCGGTTCAGGCATGGAACACGCGGCTGACGCCTGCCTGCTTCCTGCTGTTTTCGGCAGCAGGC
>Ga0265293_10012008_pt1 | contig 11613 bp, 13 predicted proteins | sample Munlanlewell138R_FD_192505 | JGI IMG/M metagenome (GOLD analysis project Ga0265293, IMG submission 192505) | Leachate microbial communities from a municipal landfill in Southern Ontario, Canada - Leachate well 138R | ecosystem: Engineered > Solid waste > Landfill > Unclassified | place: Canada... | reverse complement strand
CTACAATTTAACATATCGAATTTCATTCCAAAATAACATTTTTTAAATCTATTCATAGCTTTTCTAATTTCATTAGTGTTTAATAGGGTAGTTTCTTTGATAAAGTAAAGGAAATAATTCTTATTCCATTTTTCACTACCCATTTCTACGAATAAAGTTTCTCTTTCTTTCAATAACTTTAATAATGAAGTACCAACCTTAATTTCATTATCAGTTAATGGTTGTTTTAGTGAAGTAGATTCTAAAATTCCTTCAATCTCTTTAATAGATTTTTCTATTACACTAACTTCAAAATTATCATCATCAATAGTATATGAATATTTTTCATCTTCCTCAACCATAGAAGAAATATCTTCATAAGGAATATGTAAACATAATTCTTTTTGAATTTTCTTTCTTTTTTGTAATAAATAATTTTTTACAATAGTTTGACAATAACTATAGCTTTTAAAACCTTTTGTTGGGTCAAACTTACCCATTTTTTCCAATAAATTGGAATAACAATCGTGAAAAGTCTCATCAAAAGTTTCGTTATACATATATAAATTGTATCTTCTGATAATACTTTCAATCATCTTAGTGAAAGGTATGTATAAATAAGTTCTAAATATAGTATCTCTTTCTTCTTGTGTTTCGGCTTTTAAAAATTTACAAAACATTTCTTCTTCTGTTTCGTAATAATACCCTTTTCTATTTGTACCTTTCTTTCTACCTCTTTTTTTTATTTCTTTTTCTTCCATTAATGTTATGTTTTTTTTATCATAACACTAAAATCATATAATTTAATTACATCTCTCTAATTTATATCTATAATAGATATCTTTCAATTTTTTAGTTGTTAATTTTACAAAAAAATAATATCCGATAACATAATTTAATAGTTATCGAATATTATAATTTATATTTTATTTATTATATTTAATATCTCTATCAACTTTACAGAATGATTCAGATTTCGCTGTTTTTACCCAAAAATTCATTTCATCTACATCAACATTTTTATAAATGTAGTCTGAAATACTATCTTCTCTACCTAATATGTGTTTATAACCTATTTTTGGTATAACAAACGCTTTAACACCTTTACCAATCATTCTTAATAAGAACTCATTCCAAAAAGTTACTTTGATTGACGGTTTTAAACCTCCGTGTTCATTATATAATTTAGTTTGGAAAATACCGCCTGTCATTTGGTATTCAGAATAAACTGACAATGAATCATTACCAATAAAACCTAAATCAATTTCAATATCTTGAAAACCGAATGAATGGACAATCTCATTATTAAATGAAAGGAATTTACCTTCTTTATCATAAAGCATATTAATAGATAAATAAATTCCTATATCCTCACCATTATCTTTTTGGTATTTATTAAAATTATCAAACATGATATTAGTATATACATCATCAAATTCTAATATACTAAACCATTTAGTTTTAACTTCTGATACACCTTTATTTATTTGTGAACAAAAATCAGTTTCTCCTTCATTTGAACACAATGTTAGAATTATTTTTTTGTCTGTTAATGGTTTTTTTATTTCTTCAATAAATGAATTGAAATCTTCATCCATAACTTCCAATGGAAAGATTAATTTTAATTCTTTTGGATAAACCTTTTGGTCAACAACGCTGTTTACGCTGTCAAGAATCATTGGTTTGATAGTTTCATTATCAAATTTGTGGATAGGAAGTAAAACCGTTACGTCTATATTATTTTTCATACTTATTATTTTTTAATATTTGTTTTTCTTTCATTAACTTCTTTAATAATTTCATTTAAAGAAGTTTTATATTCTTCATTATAACTTTCAAACACTTTTTTAACATTCGCTTTAAATTCGTCTTCAGTATATTTTTGTTTGATAACTTCCATATCTTTAATAATACTATCAGGAATAGTATCAGTCATAAATGATTCGACCAATGAACCTAACAGTTTATGTAGTTGTTGAATGTTATCAACCCATATACCTGCATTGTTTAAATCAGTTTTATCTTCATTATTCATCCAATCAGGTACATTTTCAGGTAGTAAACCAATAACAATAGTATCAGATTTGATAGCTTCAATCGGGAAGTAACCCCAAGATGTATCTCTATCAACCCAAACAGCAATTGCTGATTTTTTTAATTCTTCAGCCATAGCATCTTGTGTCATACCTGCAAGATGTTTTACTGTTACAAATTTAAAAAGAGGGTTTTTCCATTGAAATGGTTTTACAATTTTATTCACATACTTTTCATCTTCACAGAAAATACAAATACTTAGTTCTTTTTGTTTTGATGACGGTCTAAACCTATTTTCAATCATAGGATTAACCACTTTTGTTTTCATATAAGGGAAATAAGATTTAATTATGTCTGATTGCATTTCGCTTGTGGTTAGAACATCGAAAATTTTATAGTCAGACCATTCTCTACCCATAGGGATAACATCAGAAATAAAGTCAATATCTTGTGATACAATAACTCTTCTACTGTTAATACCTACTCTTTCACCTTTTTCATTAACACCTGGTGTTAAATTATTCATAATATTAGAAAAGATTTCAGGAATAAAGAATAAATCACTTGGATTTGTTAAAAACTCTTCTTCACTCTCTTTCAATGCTTCTTCTGAGATATTTTGATGTGGTAAATTAGCATATTTTTCACCCAACCAATCTTTTACACCTACAAATGTATCTACCATAGCACCTGTTTTAGGATTTTTTTCTAATCTTTTAGCGTATAACATTTTTACATTATAACCTAACTCGTGTAGTGCGTATGCTGTTTGATACAGATACATTTCTTTTGCTTTTGGAAGACCATTTGTATCATATAGATTAAAATAGATAGTATAATTATTGCTTTCAATATTATCTACCTCTTTTTGTGCTCTTTCTATGATTTTGTCTAAAGTGCTTAATTCTTCTTTCATATATGTTTTATTAATTAATATGTTTATTTTAATAATATATCGTTATTTAATGAAAAATAAATAGTTATTATTTAAAAATCATTTTTCTAATTTTATTTCTAAATGCTAATTCATTTTTATACCAATTCTTTACAAATTTCTTAATATTTTTAATATCTTCCGTTGTAAGAACATCATTGTACTGTAAATAAAATCTTATTTCTAAGATAGTATCACCAATTAACAGTTTTTCCTTTTTATATTTCAATTCTTTACCATCGTTTTTCCTTTTTTCTTCTAATTCCTTATATTGTTCGTCAGTAAAAGAACCAATTTTAAGTTCCATATACTTTAAAGAAGAAAATTCTTTTTTCAACGCATCTACACATCTATCTCTTAGTTCTATTACACTTTTTTCAACAGTGTATTCAATAAAATCATTAAGATTTTTAAATGAATAATCAATATCAGTATATTTTTTATTGTATTCAGTTTGAATTTTTATTAATTTCTTTGTTTTTGGTTTTGTTTTAATTAATGTCGGATTTGCTGTTATTAAAACATCACAACTATCCCAAACTTCTTTACTATTTGTTGGGAATAAAACTTTTCTAACTCTTATAAATTTAGATAGGAAAAAACAAGTAGCTTGTATTGATAAATGTTGTTCGTTAGGACATACTATAATAACTTCAACAGGTTTTTTGGTTTCTTCATTCTCCAAATTAGATAACCACATATTTAGTTCACCTACTAATCTTTTATTCTTAAATGTTGCATTACCAAAGATTTCCAAAGGATAATCTTCATAAAGAAATTTAAAATAGTCTATTTTCGTTTTAAAAGGTAGTATTTTTCTAAAATCACCATCACTTTCCTCCAACACATCGTATATATTAAAGTTTTCATTAATATATTTACAATATATTTCTTCAATACGTCCTGTAAAGTTTCTTATTACATCATTTAAATCTATTGCTATTCTCATATTCTACTTTTATTTAATATTATGTTTTTCTTTCAAACAATTAACACATAAACCGTTGCCATACTCTAATTTGGTTATTTTATAATCCCAAACCAAACTTGAATCAAATTCAATGACAGTTTTTACACTACCATCTTCATTTAACACTCTATCACCATTCTCATCTAACACTTCCACCTCAATTTTTTCACCATTATCATTATAATGATACCCAATTTCCAATCCACACTTATCACAATAGTATTTTTCATTGAATTTTGGTATAGATGTTACTTCACTATCACCTTCTTCTGTTATATTTAAGTGGATTTCAAATTCGTTGTCTTTTTTAGCCATATTTTGATATTTTTCTTCTAATTCTCCCTCAAAAAACTTCTCAGTTAGCTTTAAACCCAATATTTTGGGTGTTATATCGAATTTTAACACAAAAAAACCTGAATTTTTGACTTCTCCGTCAATATCCTGCATAAAATCAACACATTCTTTGAATGAATTAACATCAAATGAAAATTCAGCACCATCTATAGCTCCATAAGCATTGTTTGCATAAAAAGATACCGTTTTAATATCAACTATTTCGTGTCTTTTGTTACCTTTGAATATATTTTTCACTTCACTTGTGAATTTTGCAGCTTTATTATCGAATTTATCTTCGTAAATCGTAGTATATAAGTCTAATTGGTATTTATCGCTGTCATTTTTTTTAATAACAACCATATTTACGTGTTTTTCTAACGGATATCGACATAAAAAGTCTCTTTCTACCTTTAAAACTGTTTCTTCTTTGATTTTACCTGTGGTATACTCATATTCTGAAGTATTTGCAATAGATTTTGTTGTTTTTTTAATGTTTTGCACTAAAATAACCTCAAAATCCTCTTCTGTTTGTTCCACATAAGGTATTTTCTTCTTCTTTTTATTTAAAGATATAATATTACCCTCTTCATCAAACACACCTGAATAATCTTGTGATTCTTCAAGTATTTTATATGTTCTATATCTTAAATCTCTCACTTCTTGTGTAACTTCACCTTTTAATAATGCTTGTGAGAGCTTACCACTTAGTTCTTTTTGGTCTGTTATGCAAACATTACTATCAGAAGAAGAACCCATACTTGTAAAGAATTGTTCTTCTGCTACTTTCATACCACTTGCTAAACCAAATGTTACATTTGACAATAAGTTTTTTACTTTATTTTTCATTTCTCTATATTTTTATTATAATACTCTTCTAAAACATTATTTAATTCATTTTCATAAAATTTTAGCATTTCAAAATCTTTTAAATAATGATTATTATTTATTTCATTGTTTTCTTTATTCCAAACTCTATTTTTATCTATTTTTTGACCTAAATATTCTCTTATTGATATTAAAGTGTTTATATCTAATTTTTTCATATTTTTGTTTCTATTAAATTTATGTTATTTTTATCATTGGATGATATTAGCAGTAATTCACAAATAATATCACCATTATTAATGACTATTTCTTTATTCGATAAATTAATAGCTAATATTTTAACTTCATTTGAATAAAACCCATTAGACGAATGTATATTTCCTGTACAAAACAACCCTTTTTTGAAAAATTCATCTATATTTGACGTAATTGTACCTGTTAATAGGTTTGGTAGGTTTAATTTTAACCCAGTATTTATAATACGTCTTTCAAAAGGTTGTAATCTAATGTAAAGTTCATTATTTACGTTTCTCCCACTGATGTTTACGTCTGTCGGTTTAAAAAATGCTCTCAAACCGAAGCCTCCATTGTTATTTATAACAATTTCATGTGAATTATCATCAATTTTAACATAAAAAATAGGTATTTTATATTTATTTGATTCTAATTCTGCATGTTGTTCAAGTTCTTCAACCTTTTTTAATAATTCTTCCTCTGTATTTTCGTTAAGTCCTAATAAAAACTTATTAATTTCTTCTAAATTGCTTATATTCTTCATAATATTACTTTATAATTACAAACTAATATAAAAAAAAATAACTCAATATAAACAAATATATTGAGTTATCGAACAATGTAATATAATATAGTGCTACTTCTTCACACTACCTTTGAAACTCATTTTTCCTTCGTACAAACTACCTTTATTAGTTATTAATTTCATATTATCAGAACCTACTTTGATATATGAGATACCATCGCTCTCATTAATCATTTTATTCATTTCACTTCTAATAATCTTATGAATTTTTTTAGTATTTTCATCTAAAGATTCTTTAACTGCTTGTTTGATTAATGAATTGATAATAGAATAGTCTACACCGCCACTAACCATAGGTATTTCTACTTTTTCTTGTATTTGTTTTCTTGTTTGTTTTGTCTCTCTAATAGGTTGTGCGTTAGTTTGTTGTAACAAGTCTTTTCTCGTGTTATTCACTAAAAAATCAAGTTCGCTACCGCTTGATTGCATACCTTCATTGATTTCAATAGGGTTTTCTAAAAAAGAATTTAGAATACCTGCTGGTAATTTTGATTTTTTTGCAGCATTTTCGTTAATTACGATAGGTTTTGTACTATACATGTCTGTTTGTGGGTAATTCATATCATATTGGTCTTCAAATGACGTTTGATTTACCAAATTACTTTCAGCAACAAGACCTTGTTGATTAGTAGGATAATTAGTTACTTGTCCTCCCTTTTTCTTTGCTATAATTTCTTCTGTTTTTTGCATAACAGCTTTACTTTTGCTAATAGCGTTAGCCAATAACGATTCATTCATATTTGTAATGTTTATTTTTTTTAACTTTTTTTGTATTTGGTAATCCTAATCTCTCTTTTGCTTTAATATAAATAGGTTGGAATTTATTTGCAGTAAATGTTATTTCTTTATATATTTTTTCAGCATCTTTTATGGTTTCTTCATCACCTTTTTTCTTAGCTATTTTATATTTATTGAGAAGACTATTACTAATAGATTTAATATGTAGGTATTCTCGTACTATTTTTTTATCTGCTGCTATATCAGCACCATTTCTTTCTATTTCATTGTTATCAACTTCTTTATCAATTTGTTTTTCAAAATCAGTTTTAGGTATATCATTAGTTATTGTAAATAATGCTTCACCGTTATTAAGTGCTTTCTCTTTTCTGTAACCTTGTAGGTAAAAATTACTAATAGCATGAAGTTTTTTCTTTAACTCTCCTGCTTTTGCCATTTTTCTAGTATCATTCACCTTTTGTGCTGCTTTATACATAGCTTGAACCTTATTTGCAGCATCTTTTATCCATTTATATTTTTCGGTAGCTGTAGTATTAATGAATAAATCATTTTGTGGGTTATCAGTGTCAGTGAAATTAGCTAACATCAATACTCTTGAGGCACTTTCATCACCATATTGATTGAATTTATCAGCAGGGTATTTAGTTCGTATACTTGTAGTTTCCCATTTAGTAATTCGGTCAAGTCTAAACATTTTCCATTTCAAATTACCTTTGTTGGTAACTCCACTTATTTGATACGCTCTTAATGCAGGAAAACCCTTTTTAGTTAATATCAAACCATAAGGTTGTATTAATCTTCTACCTGGTTTTGATTCTTCATCTCCAATATAATCAATATAAACGTGGGTTTTGTTCTTAATAACGTCTTCAATCTCGCTATTAGTAACAACAAAACCTTCATTGAGAATTTTCTTAAATGTCTTCGATGATAATCTCATATATTAAGTATAATATTTATATTATTTAAAGTAAATAATTATGATAAATTAATATATTGGTAATTTTCACCGTTTTCAACCATTGGAACACCGATAATAACTTCATTTTCGTCTTTATCGTATTCTTTCATGTTGTTAAAATTGTTAATCTGTAGTAATGCTCTGCGACCTGACGATGTTGGTGGTGTATGTTTACCTCTACCTGGTCTTGTATATGTAGCGTTAGCACCGTTTATATCGTAATCGTTACCAATATTCGGTGTATCTCCGTATGTATTACCAGTATCAAAGTTTTTTCTGTCAATTGGTGAATGATAAACACCTCTTGTGTCCATTTCTGCTTTAGTACAATCAGGAGTGTCGTGAGAGTGACCACTATGACCACTACCAATACCTCTACTATCACCATCACTTAAAGCATCTTTATGTGATTTTGAATAAATGTCGTTATTACTATAATCGTTTCTATTTATTTCTACTCCACGATGTTGAGTACCTACTGTTTCAACGCAAGTTTGCATAATTATTTAGTTTTATCTATATTATTATATAAATAGTTATTTTATTATTATCTAGTTAATTTTAAAGTGTTTCTTTCTAAAAGAATTTTTCATTCCTGTATCTTTTTTAAGCTGTTTTGAGTTTTTAACCTCTTCTTCTGCTTTATCCAATGTTTCGTTAACCCATTTTTCCATATAGATACCACCATTTAAATAATAAGTTAGATTGTTCTTCTTATCTTTACCTGTTCTGTTGAAATCATCAAAAAAATTCTTAATTCTTTTCATCCAACCATAAGTCAAAACACCTTCTCTTTCTATGATATTCTTAATTCTCTTAAAACCTGCAATAGTACCTATATTATCTTTATTTTTAACTTCATTATAGATATTATTTATATATTGAAATAACTTTGGGGGTAATTTATAACCTCTTTTATTATTATAAAGAACTTGATTTTCTTCATATAATAAACGATTTAATTGACTTTCATTTAATATTATAGTTTTTCCCATATTACTATTATATTTTATTAAATTTTGGTTTAATTTTAGATATAGTTGAACCATTTCTAATACCTTTACCATAACCATTAGTACCTGGTGTCCACCAATTTTGTTTTGTTCTTGTTTTTGATATTCTTTCAGAATCAGCATTTCTTTTTCCGTACAAATTATCATCACCTACTTTACCAATAGCAGCAACTTCTGAAGCACCATATTCTTTATAGTTACCGAAAGTCTGACCGTCATCAATATAATTAAAATCCGATTCGTAAATTCTCATTTCATTTAATCTCTTTAATGGTGCAAATCGTTTAAGAAGTTTTTTCTTGCCATAATCAGGGTTGTTGAATTGAATAAAATAATAAACATCTTCTTCATCAACAACAATACCTTTACCGAATCTTTCGTGTTCTATTTTATCACCAACTTCTAAATCTAAAATATGTTTAAAACCATTGTCAGATGTTTCGATTTTAGGTACTATTTTATCTGGTATAATAGGTTTATTAGTATATGTATCTTCATCATTATCAATTTCTTCTAAATTATGTTCTTTTATATAATAATCGCCTACTGTTTCTACTGAATAATAATAAGTTTTATTACCATATTTAGATGTGTGATGCCATTCATCATGTCTTATAAAAGATAAATCTCTTTTTATTGCTGCTGACGATACTTTAATAGTTTGACCTGTTTTTTCTTTAATATATTCAATAACTTCAGAAGCAAATTTAGGATTTATTTGAGATTTGTTTCTTAAACCATTTGTTTCTGCATTTACAGCTCTGATTGATTTGGAATAACCTTGATATCCGCTATTACCACCATAATATCTTCTTCGACCACCCCATTCGTTTATTTTTTGAGCATTAATACGACCAAAAAATTTTTTAAACTGATTTTCATTTATTTTTATTATTTTACTCATAATACGAATTTTATAAATTATATATATAAATATCTTAACGAAACTATTTATCTCTATAAAACATTGAACCAAATATACTATGGCTAATTTATTAAATCATAATTTTAATTTTCTTAAATTGAAAGTTAGTAATTTTAACTATTGGGATTTTTTTGTTAATAAAGATAGAGTTTCTGATTATACAACAACTTTAACTTGTAATAGTAATAAAATTTACGACAAATCTCTTGTGTGTGAAATTGACCCAAATATCGAAGGGTGTATCGAAGAAGATAAAGATACTTTGTATTCTACCACTATATGGGACGGTGCATTGAGTAATGGTATAGAATTAAATGATATTGGTTTAACAGGTTTAGATAATGGTTTTATCAAATATGACGAGGAAACTGATAGTATATTGGATTTGTTTACTAATAGTGAATTTGAGTTGGATAAAGAAGATTTACGTTTTTTTGTAAATCCTGTAGATGGTTATGTTAAAGATTTAGATTATTCTGTTGGGATTGAAGAGGAAGATTTTAAATATATGTCATTTAATGGTGGTGGTTATCAGGGATTTTGGAAGATTTTTAATGATTCAACAAAAGCTAACGCTAAAAACCTTTATAGAACACTACCAACAAAACCAAGTAAGGAATTTGCTTATGAATTTTTATTAAAACCACGTTCAGAAAGTGAAATCCCTAACACTATGAACGAAATTAACCCTAATAATAAAGGTATTTTCTTTTATCAAGGAACAAGAGCAGAGAATAAATTTTGGTATTGTACTGATGAAGTAACTGAATTAAGTCCTGACGATAAAACATTCTGCGAAGATGTTAAAACAAGTACAGGTGTTGGTCTTAACGAAAATAACCTTGTTAGGATACATACAGATAACAAATTCGTTATATTTAATAGAGCAAAAGATGGTTATACGACAGTTGATTTTTGTGATGCTTGCTGTCAATACCACAAACATGACGAAGAATGTCTAAATTTCGATGAAATGGACTTTATGTTTGAATATAAAAAGAAATCAAAATTAAATTACTTTAGATATTTCAATAGAACTAAAAAAGGTCTTACTACACATAAAGTAGGTGATGATTGTTGTGGTGATTATAATAAAGAACAATTAACACAAGAAGAAATTGACTTAATAAATCAATTATATATTAATACTATTAATAATAAACAAGATTTTTTATTTAATTCATTAGCTTTTAGATTGAGAGATGATGGTTCGATAGGTTATAAGTATTTTACTTGCCCTGATGAGGGAGATGATGCTGAATATAAGGTTATGGAAGAATATTCTAAACCAAATATGGTATGTTTTGATAAATGGAATCATATAGTAGTTAGATTTATTGCTAATTCATATATAGAAGACCCAGAATGTAGTAATTTACAACGAAAAGGGAAACTATATTTCTATGTTAATGGTTATCTAAAATTAGTATCAAAAGAAATGCAGGAACCATTTTTTAGAGAATTAAATGAAATACCTGAAAAACAAGAGGCTGTTCCATTTAATCTTTCATTAGGTATGGGAACACAAGGTTTGTCTGAAATGATTTTAAGTGAATTACCTGAAGATATTACAAGATATGTGTTACCTATCGAAGAAAACTTTGCAGGTAGTTTTATTGGTGATATAAAAGGGTTTAGAATGTATAGTTCTATGTTTGATTTAACTAAAATACAGAATAATTATTGTTATTACAAACAATATTTAAGTCAGTATGGTTTACAAATCGGGGAAACATTTGGTGGTTGTTTAGATGGGACTGAAAACATTTGTTTGTAACAAAAAAACCACAGCGTTAAACTGTGGTTTGAGTGTTTTTTTTATTATTATTTTTTTACAAAGTTAATTCAATTTTTAAATAATCCAAGATTATTGAGTAATAATTTCATTGATTTCATAATCTTTTGGTGGGAATACCTTATTTAATATATACTCTAATGAACCAATTTTAATCCCAAACTTTTTACTTATAAAATTTAAATCTTTATCCAACGTCATATATTCATATAATGAAGTTATTTTATTAGGTAATTTACCTTCAACATAAAAATGTGTTATATCACTTTTTTTCTACATTATC
>Ga0265293_10012006_pt1 | contig 11614 bp, 8 predicted proteins | sample Munlanlewell138R_FD_192505 | JGI IMG/M metagenome (GOLD analysis project Ga0265293, IMG submission 192505) | Leachate microbial communities from a municipal landfill in Southern Ontario, Canada - Leachate well 138R | ecosystem: Engineered > Solid waste > Landfill > Unclassified | place: Canada... | reverse complement strand
TACCATACCTTACGAAATAATTACAGGGATAAGTGAAAGAGTTAAAAGAGTTTATTTTGAGGAATAAAAAGAGATATTCTTCATAATAGTTAGAATTTTTCATCATTTAATCACGCAATATTCGCATATTTATATAAGAACTTGCTTTCCTCAACTGTAATTATAAAAAATTTTGCTATCTTTACAAAAATAGAAATTAATTAGTTATAAGAATATATGGGATAGGATTTTGGCATAGGAGGATATTCTATAATTAAAGCAAAATTATAAATTATGAGACACTTAGTTAAATTTTCATTACTGCTTAGCCTGATTTATTTATGCAAAGCAGGTTTTCCCCAGCAAGGCACCAAAAACTTGGAATGGGAGTGGGCACCAATTGGAGCAGTATGGTGTTATGAAACAGCAAATATGGGTGCAACAGATTCGTATGCACAATATTGGTATGTGCGTTCTGTAAGCGACACTGTGTATAAGTCAGTAAATTGCCGAAAATTAGAAGTAATACGGCATTACTATCCAGATTTTGAACCGGTAAAAATGCAAGATCGCTTTACATACCAAGACGGTGGCAATATCTATTTTTACAATGCTGACAAAGGAGAATTTGTGCTTTCGTTCAGCTACGATTTGCAACGTGGCGATACAGTAACATGGCAAATGCCCATGTATGAAAATTGTATAAATTCTTTTTATCTTGATTCTATTTTCAGTTGGGAAGCAGGTTTCTTATCCGGCGCAGGAATGGAATTTACTCCTTATAATGCATTTATGTTTAGTAATGTTCCTATTCATTCGTATAAAGTTGGTTACTTACGCAACAATTGTTATGCAGGAGAAATAGGAGCTTATCCTAGCATTCTTCAGAACCATGGCTATGGTAATTTTTTTGATTATTTTGGAATATTGTCAGATATTTTTGAGTTATCACCTTTTCCTGAATTGCAAACTAGTTGCATGTGTTATTATGATGGTAGTGTAACAATCAATAGAGCAACGTTCAGCATTTACAATGATACCATAATTTATTACAAAGACTCCTGCCGAAACTATTACAATAAGTTTAATAACATTTCATCGCATACTGAAGAAAAGTTGTTTAAAGTTTATCCCAACCCTTTTACAGATTTTATCCATATTGACCTTCCTGCTTATGCAGGCAACAGCGAAATTAGGGTGTTCGACCTTATGGGAAAACTAATATATTCAACTAAAACACATAGTAACAACACTCCATTAAATTTAAGCCAACTCGTTTCAGGAACATATCTAATACAAATACAAACAAAACAGAATATATTTACAAAACGTATAATTAAAAATTAAAAAATCCATTTGACTTCATATCAATTTTAAAAATAAATAAAAATTACAATCGGCACTTTAATCAAAGTTTTTAACACTTATTCACCCAATATTCGCACATTTGTATAAAAACTTGCTTTCCTCAACTGTAAGTATAAAAAATTTTGTTATGTTTATAAAAAGATAGTTTAGAATATATAGGACAGGATTTTGCTACAGGAGAGTATTCTATAATTAAAGAAGAATATAGTGAAAATTATTAAAATTTAAGTTATGAAAAGTAAATTAAAGAATCTTATCTTATTATTTGCTTTTAGTGCATTTACATGTAATACATTTGCGCAAACTGAATGGATTACAGAACTACCTGTTTTTGGATATGCTTACTCAATGCTTAGAACAAAAGACAGTTGTTATGCAGTACTAAAAAGGCCTGCATATTATAACGAAGATTCAACACAGTACATATACAACCTACAGCTTACCAAAGTAAATCCAGAAAGCGAAATAGTGTGGTATAAAACTGTTTTCTCCGACACACTTAGTTTTACATATCTTAGTTTCATTCAGCTTTCAAACGAAGATTTCTTTATTACAGGTAGATGTCATTGGTGTCCTTTTTACGCTATTGTATCTAAAGATGGTGAATTAAAAAATTTCAACAGACTTGACTATTATTTGAATATTCCTGATAGTTATAGTTGTTTTTGGTCGCCTGTTGAAATATCAAATTCAGAAATATGGGTTTTAGGTGGATTCTCAAATTTGTATATCACAAAAATCAACCTTAATAGCAATGAAATAATTGTGGACTCAACAGCTTTTTGCTTGCAAAATGTGGGTTCGGGGTTTATGAACCATTTGTCGAACAATAATATATTAATAACTACTGGATCTAAAACATATATAATTGACACTAATCAAAACATTATTAATCATAAGGAATTTAATTTTAAGTTTAGTGGAATTAGATATAAACCATTTCATATTAACCATTTTGACAGTCTTTACTATTTTTATGGACAAACACTTGATCCATATCCAAATGAAAGATATGGTTTTTTGGTGCTAAATCAACAACTTGATTCTGTAAAATTTATTGATAATTTTGATTTTTACCCTAATCAGTCGCAGGTTGAATATCCGAGAATACTGGATTTTGATTTTCCAAAGCCAGATAATATTACAATGACAGGTTATATTTATTGGTATTATTATCAATCGTATGAACTGCCATTTATACTTAGTTATAATATGGCGAAAGATTCTGTTGAGTATTTTCATGCTTATCAAGGATCGGTAACCAGATATAGTATCAATCTTTTAAAAGAAGATAATTCTTATGTTATGCTTCATGCTTTTCAGGGGAACCCAGGATTCGTTTTTTTACTTAAAGAAAAGACTGACACCAGTGCTCAAGAAGTAACTAAAATATATGCTAACAATATAATAGAAGTATATCCAAATCCTGTTAGCGATATTTTAACAATTAGCTGTAAAAATACTGTTTTTTCAGAAATTTTAATTATCGATTCAAAAGGACAGCAAGTTAAACAAATATTTATTGATTCAAGTGCTGAAACTGCTATAAACGTACAAGATTTAGCTATAGGTGAATATTCTATTATTATTGAAACAAAAGAGGGTTTATATATAGTAAAAATTATTAAAATTTAAAGTTATGAAAAGGAAATATTTTTTTAAAATTAACTCTATAATCGTTTTGTTAATTTCTATCGTAGTCCTGACTTCTTGTGATACTCAAAGAATAAAAATTTTTATTGATGATGATACAAAAGCTTACTGCTATTTTGAAAATGGGGCATCATATATCTATAAAGACTCTATAACAGGAGATATAGATTCTATTAAAATTAGTAGCGACTGGCATAGCCCAAAAACCACAAGACATGGAACAGAAGAACTTTTATCAGATGTGACTTGCTGGAATGGTAATCCAATAGGAAAATGCGTTATCGAATATGAAGGTGATATTATAATTACAAAGCTTAGTGTTGACAACTTGTTTTTCATTCAACCACTATATCATTCTTTAGGTATTAATGTTGACTGTCCTAATGCAGGTGGTGTTTTAACGAAAATCTATCCAACCTTTCAGATTAGAGACAATACTTATTATGAAGTAAAAAAATTTAAATCAAATACATATGTAAATGCAGATAATATGTACACATATTCTTATTGGGCAAGACATGTTGGACTTATAAAACATGAGATTTATGACTCGACCAATGATATAGTGTTTAATATTAATTTAATTGAATACGAAATCAATAAATAAAATAATAACTATGAAAAGAAACCCTTTAATTATGCTATTATTAGTAATATCTATAATGGCAAGCAAAAATGTTTATTCACAAATAAGAGAACAAGTAGTTGGCACTGTAATTAGTAACGAGGTAAACAATCTTACTAATTTTGATTTAAATTATAAATTTCATATAAATGATTCAATTATACTGGATAGTTTAAATTTCTCATTACCGAATAACATTATTATTAACTCATATTCCAATATTCAAAACCAACAATATATAAATGGAGACAGCATTAGTTTAACTGTAAATGTTTCACATACAGACACATCAAATTTATCATTCTATCCTGACGATCTGTTTTTAACTATTCATTATAGTAGTATGAATAGCACAAAAAATGACTATAGAGTAAAAGCAAAATTATATTTCACACCATATAATACTGTCGAGATTTGGAACATAACAGACTTTACTTCACTTCCTCGTCGTTGGTATCATTCTTCAGACAATCCTACGGCAAAAAGAGTATATTTAAGTCAAAGTGAAATACCACAGTCTAATATATTAAACATGTCTTTGTATGAACGAGATAGTTCAAATTGGAATGACTGGTGGGTTGACGATTTTAGAGAAATTGAAATTGATGGTTTACCCTATGCTGTATTAATGAAACCTATACCCGTTGATTCTCTTGAATATTATAGTATGTTAGGTGATGGCAAAAAAGCAACAACAAAATTGGGAACTAATTATTCTGGAACTATAACTGGGAAAATTACTGCAAGAGTAAGAACTGGAGGAAATCATAATCCATCTGATCTAGGGTTTAATATTATTGGCTTGTCAGGTCTTAAAGTTAGATTAAGAGAAAAAGATGTTGAAGGTTATGATTATTTTGGTGTTGATATCACTGATGATGATGGTACTTTTGAGATTCAATACAATAAAACACAATACTTAGAAGGCGGTGAAATTGAGTTATATTTAGAAATACTTGCTGAAGATGGCGGAATTTATGAAATAAACACTGCAAATCATTGGAACACAACAATAAAAGATAAGAAATTTATTGGTAACTATGGAACAAATGCGAACATTACTTATAATTTAAGACTAGATGAACAACTGAATATGCCCGATGCTTATGCCCCAATACATTTTACAACTAATATTTATGAATATTTTAGTCAAAATAATGTCCAAATTTCAAATAGAGTACGTTTTAGAATAGGAGATTTTTGGTTCTGGCAAAACTATGGCGATTTCGCTAATAATTACACAAGTATGGGGGGGTTATATCCACCTACTATTTGTTTAAAGCATGCTATAGAATCAGGGTTAAATGAAGAAACTGTGCGTCATGAATTTGGACATGTAATAATGTATAAGTTACAAGGTAATAATATAAAAATACCTTATGGTGTAGAAGGTGTAAATGGACACTCCTGGAGTAATGAAAACACAGGCTTACTCGCATGGATAGAAGGATGGGCAAATGCCATACAAATGATAATGGATGCTGCAGATTATGTGGAACATTTGACAAATAATCAAATTAATGATCCTGAATTCGGTGGTGAATATATATATACTTCTAATTACGAAAATCGTGAAGAAAAGAATATTAACAACGGTTTTTGTTCAGAGTACTACATAGCCTGTGCAATTTATGACCTTTGGGACGGTTCAGGAAAAGGATTACCTAACTCATTAATTCCTGGAAATCTTTATGTCCACTCATACAATGATGCTAACAATTGGAACGACACAAATTGGAATGATACAGAAATAGATGATGTAGAATTTAGTCTTTCTCAAATTTGTGCACCCCTGCAAACAATAAATGGAAATAATTTAGATAATTTACGTCATATAGGTCACTATTTAGAAAAGTTTATTGTGAAAGTAAAGCAAAAGTAAGTAAAACATTTAGGCAAAATAAGATACTTTGGGATATTGATTCTTATAATAATGAAGTCTCTGTTAATGGGTTAACTACGGATTTTCTATGTGATGATATAAATAAACATGAAACTGGGTATTTCAGAATGGAATATCCTTTAAATACATTAATACAAACATGGACAGACATTTACTCTATAAGTTTGCCAAATTATAGAAGACATAGTCATTATTTTAATGCATGTCCAAACATCTCTTTAGCTATAACAGATAATTATTGGATAGGTTATAATTTAGATGGAACTTTAAATGGTCAAAATAATATCTACTTAAATTCACAAGATGCACAATGCAATAATGCAACAATAGGTGTGTTTTATACATGTGGTGGAGTTGACCTTATTATAAGAAATGGGAAAATAGAATTAGGAGCAATAGATGGCTCAAAAACTGCTGAATTGGAAATTAACAATGGGTCTGTATTAGATATAGGTAGTGGATTTGGAAAAATTGTTGTCAATACTGGCTCTGTTTTAAGAATCAAAGATGGAGGAACATTAATAATTAACGATGAAGGCATTCTTGAAATTTATGGAACAGGTCAAGTAATAATTGAGGAAGGTGGGCAAATAATTTACAATAATGGTAGCATTATAGAATTAAATAGCTCAAACTCTATTCTTGAAATATTTGGCAATTTACATATTGGACAAAACGCCCATTTCACCTTCACCGGCAACGGCTATATCAAATTTAGCAATCCTGGACCTGATAACACATATAATATTACTGCAGGCACAGGTGCTTCTATGTTATTTTCTGGAAATGGGCAATCGCACAAGGTTTTAGAAATACAACAAAACACAGTCCATTTACCAAAACTTTCATCACTTACTTTCCAAAACTGCAAAATTGAAATGGGCTATGAAAAAAGAATGCAAACTGATCATTCATATCCAGTAACATTTAATAATGTGAAAGTTACTTCAACAACAGGTGCACATAATAATCATAGAAGCTTTTTATTTATTGGACAATCTAATGTTACTATCAATAATTCTATTTTTGAGTATGGGTGTTATGGTCTTTATGGAAATCTTACTTGGGCTGACGGAGCTGCACTTTTCATTACAAATAGTACTTTTAGAAGAAACACTCAAGGAATCAATATTTATGGAAAAGGTTTGAATCTAACAAATTGTAATGTGGTAAATAATACTAATTATGGTATATATTGTGATGGAATGAGTTTTGTATCAGATTTCACTGATTGTAACATAAGCAATAACGGAAGTGGAATTTACTATCTTGGAAGTAATGGCGCACACATTAATATGGAAGATGTTTTTATCCAATCAAACAATACAGATGGTGTAATTACTAATGGTGCATTTGATGTAAATATGGAATGTGTTGATATTAATGGGAATAGGTATGGCGTTAGAACATCAAATGGAACTATGATCAAACCATATGCTTGTGATTTATCAAATAATATTACTACTATTTACCTAAATTATGGTGGAGTAAGTTTATACAAGAAATACAATCAATTGCAAGCTATGAATGACAATTATACTTTATATGGAAGGACACCAGCCATTAGACCAATTAGAGCAGAACATAATAGATGGGAAAGTAATCATAATGCAACGCCCGTATATTTAGATAACTACTATTTACGTACTTACCAAGGGAATAAACCACCTATGCCTGTAGAGGTATGGGACAGTAATCCTTTATCTATTGCATGTCATTTTCTACCACCAATACTAATCAGAACTTCATCTGAATATATTTTGGAAGAAACAACTAACAATAATTTACCTACAGTAACTATATCAGAACAAACAATGCCTTTAGATGAAGCTGTCAGCTATTTACAACAGCAATCTAAAAACATTAATTCTGAAACTGCATTTTTAACTATTATTGAAGAATATTCAAATCTAATATTAAGTTGTAATGCTTGGACTGATTCAGACAATTCAGAAGTTAAACACTATATGGACATTGCTTATAGTGATTTACATAGTATTATATCTGATTTTTACTCATTCATAAATAATGATAAAGATAATCAATCATTTATTAATGGGATTGAAAAAATTATTCTTTTAAATGAAAATCTTGTTGCAAATCCTAATTTATCATATACTGATTATTACGAGTATAGCTTGGATATTCCTCTATTATATAGAATAATAGGCAATTATGATGATGCAATTAGTTGCCTTGAAAATTTATTGTATGATTTTTCAAATGAACAAAATCAATCAGAAATGGAGCATATACAAACATGGTTATGTAAAATAAATGCTGAAAAAGCTGCATATGAAGGGCTAATCAATATTGATGAGTTTTTTATAGCAATAGAAGATTGTGAAAATTGTTATTCTACAAAAAAAACACAACAAAATATTATTGGATATGATGACGAAGTATATGACGATTCTTTTAACAATAAAGAACTTTCAATAGAGAATTCATTTGAAATAATACCTAATCCTAATCAAGGTAATTTCAAAATCAAATTACTAACATCAAGTAATAATTGTGAAATACGTATTATCAATTCTGTTGGACAAACTGTAAAAAGGTTAACATCAATAAAAGAAAGATTAAATGAAATAAATATTACTGGTTTAAAAACAGGTTATTATAAAGTTGTTTATATCCAAGATAATAAAATAATAGATACTCAGACTGTGATTGTAAAATAAATATAAAATGTTTAAAACAAGGCTGATTCATTTTAGATTAGCCTTGTTTTCATCTTATTACGCGACATATGCACACAATAAAAAAAAGCTCCCCATCTCTGAAGAGCTTTTTTGTTCTTATGAAAATTCTACTACTTATTTACTTTAAATCTAATATCTCCTTTTTCAAAAAAGTCAATAATTTGATTAATACCAGCTATACCTGCATTAATATTTGCTTCTGCAGTTTGAGCACCCATTTTTTTAGGAGTAAAGAAATATCTTCCAGCAAATTTGTCTGCATAAACAGCAGCATTGTCTGGAGCTACGTCTGATACATAGCTAAAATCTTGTCTTTCTTCCATAAATTTAACTATAGATTCTTCGTCAATAACTTCTTTACGTGCAGTATTTACTAAGCAAGCATTTTTTGGCATTAAACCTAGCAAATCAGCATTTATTGATTTTTTAGTTTTGTCGTTTGCTGGAATATGTAAAGAAATATATTGGCAAGTTTTGTATAATTCTTCAACAGAATTTAAAGCTTTAACACCGTCAGCTTCAATATCTTCAGCTTTAACAAATGGGTCGTAAGCATAAACTTCCATACCAAAACCTTTAGCAATTTTAGCAACATATTTTCCTACATTACCATAAGCGTGAATACCAATAGTTTTGTTTCTCAATTCAGTTCCTGAACTTCCATTAAAACTTGCACGAGCATTATAAACCATCATACCGAAAGCTAATTCAGCAACAGCATTAGAGTTTTGTCCTGGTGTGTTCATTGCAACTACACCTTTTTCACTTGCAGCTACTAAATCAATATTATCATAACCTGCACCGGCTCTAACAATAATTTTCAAATTTTTTCCTGCGTTAATAACATCTCTATCTGCTTTATCACTACGAATAATCATTGCGTCAACATCAGCAACAGCAGCTAATAATTCTTCTTTTGTAGTGTATTTTTCTAATTTCACAACTTCATAACCAACATTTTTTCCAATGCTTTCAATACTGTCAACAGCTTCTTTTGCGAAGGGTTTTTCAGTAGCAATTAATACTTTTTTCATATTCTAAAATTTTAAATTACATTTTTTTCAAAGATAGAACTAAGAAATTAATAAAACAAAAACTAAAATATATTCTTTAACATTAAATTGGTGTGTGGTTTGTGCTTAGTGCTTAATATTTAGTTATTAGAGGGCGAAATGCGAGAAGCACTTTCGACTTTCAACTTTATAGACTTTCAACTTTAAACTTTTTTTAAGCGTAGCGAAATGCGAAGAAGTAATATCAAAGTTTCTCGTATGACTCGCAGGCTTGCCAACTTCGAAACAAAATATCAACCACAAATTACACGAATTTTCACGAATAATAAAACAAAAATTAGTGTAAATTAGTGAAATTAGTGGTTGTTTCTCTTCGAGCATTGAGCGAAGCGAAATGCGAGAAGCCCTTTCGACTTTCGACTTTATAGACTTTCAACTTTTTTTGAGCATAGCGAAAAACGAGAAGCAATTTCTATATTCCAAAGTCTTTAAATTTTAAATTATTTTTAACTTTGCAGAATGATAGAGCAAACTAATTCTAAAACAGAATTGAAAAAAATGTTACTTGCAATTGTAATACCTGCGAGTTTTATGTTTTTAGCATGGCTAATTTTCGCTTTAGAAAAATCTCTAAATATTAATTTTGCTCAATATGGTTTATTACCAAGAGATTTCAGACAATGGTATGGAATTTTAACTATGCCTTTTTTACACGGCGGTTCAGAACATATTATTGCAAACACAGTTAGCTTTATTATTTTAGGTTCAATGCTTTTTTATTTTCATAACGACAGAGCTATATTATTATTTATTTTATCATATTTTTTAAGTGGTATTTTTACTTGGTTAATTGGTAGAGAAAGTATTCATATTGGAGCATCTGCAATGATTTATGCGTTTGCCGGATATTTATTTACAGCTGGTTTAATTGGTAAAAATATTAGAAGAATGGCTATTACATTAATTATTGTTTTTTTATATGGAAGCATGATATGGGGAATGTTTCCGATAAACGAAAAAATAAGTTGGGAAGGTCATTTATCTGGTTTTATCACAGGCCTAATTTTAGCAATAATTTTTACACCGCCAACAGAAAGCTTGCCGGATGATGACGAGGATTTAGACGAAGATCAATACTGGTTAGTAGATGAGACTCAAAATAAGGATAAACTTTTAAACTAAAAATGCAAAATCAACAAAATATAGAATTACCTTGGAATGATTATTCTTCATATATAAAACGTATATTTGGAATGCGAGTGCAAAAAATTTCTGTTGACGCAGGTTTTACTTGTCCAAACCGTGATGGAAAAATATCCCGAGATGCTTGTATTTATTGCACAAACGAAAGTTTTTCTCCTTTTTATTGCACACCAAAGCTATCTGTATCTGAACAATTAAAAATAGGTATAGAGTTTTTTAGTAAAAAATATAAAACGCAAAAATATTTAGCATACTTTCAATCTTATACAAATACTTATGGCGAAATAGAAAAACTAAAAAAATTATATTTAAAAGCTCTTTCTGTAAATGGTGTTATAGGCTTAGTTATTGCTACACGTCCAGATTGTATTGATGAAAATATTTTAAAAATGCTCAAAGAAATTACCAAAAATAAGTATTTAAGCATAGAATATGGAGCAGAATCAACAAAAAATGAAAGTTTAAATTTTATTAACCGTGGTCATAGCTGGGAAAAAACAGTTCAAGCAGTAAAACTTACAAATAAATTTGAAATTAATTGTGGTTTGCATTTAATTATTGGACTGCCTGGTGAAAATGAACAAGATTTTTTTAATCATGCTAAAGAAATATCAAAATTAAATATTCAAACTTTAAAAATTCACCAAATGCAAGTCTTAAAGAAAACAAAACTTGCCAAAATTTATGAAAATCAACCAGAACTGTTTTATAATTTAGATTTGAATAATTATATTGATTTGATTACAAAATTTTTAAGCTACTTAAATCCAAATATTGTTGTAGAAAGATTTACAAGCGAATCGCCAAAAGAAATGATAATTTACCCAAATTGGCAAGGAAAAAAGAATTTTGAAATAAGCCATATTCTAGAAAAAAGAATGAAAGAGCAAAAAATCAGACAAGGAATATTATTTTACCAATAATTTATATAAATCTTTAAGTATTTTATAGACACAATTACTAATCAAGTAGAATAATGCAAAAATTCCTTAAATTAATTTTACAAATGAACATATGTTCACTATCTTTGCAATGAACAAATGTTCTAAAATGAGATACAGAAAAAGAAGATATAGAAAACTTTTAAACCCACCAACAATAAAGGGTTTTAAACCTTATGGTAGAAGTTTTGGCATAGAATCCCTCGAAGTAGTAAGTATGCTAT
>Ga0265293_10012005_pt1 | contig 11615 bp, 11 predicted proteins | sample Munlanlewell138R_FD_192505 | JGI IMG/M metagenome (GOLD analysis project Ga0265293, IMG submission 192505) | Leachate microbial communities from a municipal landfill in Southern Ontario, Canada - Leachate well 138R | ecosystem: Engineered > Solid waste > Landfill > Unclassified | place: Canada... | reverse complement strand
CAATCAAAGGTCCCGGGAGACCACCTTTTTCATGTTCAAGCGTCTGTTCGGCCGCGAACGCCATTCAAATCGCATAATTGCTGATGCGCTCTACGAGGAAATCGTGGCAGCCGCGCGGCAGCCTCATTTCTATTCGCAGTGGAATGTGCCGGACACGCCGCTTGGCCGATTCGAGATGCTGTCGCTGCACATGTTCCTGTTCCAGCATCGCCTGCATGCCGAAAGCGCTGAAGCCCGCAATATCGCCCAGGTGCTGATCGACGAGTTCTTTCTCGATGTCGACCATTCGCTGCGCGAGCTTGGCATCAGCGACGTTGGTGTGCCGAAGCGCATGAAGCGTCTGGCGAAGATGTATTATGGGCGCACCGCCGCCTATGCCGACGCCATCGAAAGACAGGACGATGCGGCTCTGGAAGCAGCGCTGTGCAGGAATATTCGCCCCGACCAGGAGGAATGGGCCGAATCGCCACAACTCGCCGCCTATGTGAAAGCGGCTGTCGAAAGCCTGGCCTCCCAGCCCGTTGAGGCGATCTGCGCGGGCAAGGTCCACTATCCTCAGGCAGACGATCAGGGGAAATGAAATGAACGAAGCCGACGAAAAAAGCCCTGTTTCCTTTGAAGTCCATGTCGCGCGCCTGCCGCAGACGGGATTGCCGGTGACGGTTGAAGCCAGCGAAGATCAGCGCAAGGCCCTTGCCGAGGTGCATGAGCTTGTTTCGGTCGAAGCCTACCGGGCGGAACTGCTGGTGACGGCGTGGAAACGCAACGGCGTGAAGATCGCTGGCAGGGTGGTTGCCGACATTACGCAGAATTGCGTGGTAACGCTGGAGCCGATCAAAACCCATATAGATGAAGCGGTTGAGGGTCTGTTCCTCTCGCAGGGCTCGAAGCTTGCACGCTTCGAGCAGCAGGGCGAAATGGTTCTCGATGCCGACGGGCCGGACAGCCCCGAGCTTTTCAGCGGCGACGTAATCGATGCCGGTGCGCTTGCCGAAGAATTCTTCGGACTGGCGATCGATCCCTATCCGCGCAAGCCGGGAGCGGTGCTCGACACCTCCGGGATGGAGGCTCGGGAGGAAACCGAATTCCAGAAAAAACTGCGTGGTCTTCTCGGAAAAGGCTGAAACGCGACCCATATCGCAAAAGTCAGTTGTGTGGCCGAGCAAAAACGCTATTTTCGCCGGAAATTTCGGGCGGCCGAAAAACCAGAAGTGAGACAGTGACGGCGTGATCAGAATTTCGATCGATGCAATGGGCGGCGACCATGGCGCTGGCGTGGTTATTCCCGCTCTTGCGACTGTTGCGTCACGGCGTCCGGACATAAGGTTCGTTATCTTTGGCCGCGAAGATGCGGTGCGCCCTGAACTGGCGAAATTCCCGGAACTCGCGGACGTCAGCGAGTTCGTGCACTGCGACGTGGCCATCCAGATGGATGATAAGCCGAGCCAGGCACTTCGCCACGGACGCGGCACATCCTCGATGTGGAATGCCATCGATGCCGTGAAGAACGGTCAGGCGGATGCCTGCATTTCAGCCGGCAACACCGGCGCACTGATGGCCATGGCCAAGTTCTGCCTGCGCACCATGGCCAATGTGGACCGGCCGGCCATTGCAGCCATCTGGCCGAATGTGCGTTCCGAGAGCGTGGTGCTGGATGTCGGCGCAACGATCGGTGGTGACGCACAGCAGCTTGTTGATTTCGCCATATTGGGCACAGGGATGGCCCGCGTCCTGTTCGGCGTGGAACGCCCGACGGTCGGGCTTCTCAACGTTGGCGTCGAAGAGGTGAAAGGGCAGGAAGAGGTCAAGGAAGCGGGGCGGATGCTTCGTGAAGCCGACCTTGCCTCGCTCGACTATCGCGGTTTCGTCGAGGGCGACGACATCGGAAAAGGCACGGTCGACGTTGTGGTCACCGAAGGCTTTTCCGGCAACATAGCGCTGAAGACTGCCGAGGGCACGGCCCGGCAGATCGCAGGATACCTCAAGGCGGCCATGAACCGCACTCTGATGGCCCGTATCGGCTATATTTTTGCCCGCGGTGCGTTCAATCAGCTGCGTGAGAAAATGGATGTCAGCCGCTCGAATGGCGGCGTCTTCCTCGGCCTTAACGGCATCGTCGTGAAAAGCCATGGCGGGGCGGATTCCGGCGGGTTTGCAGCCGCCGTCGAGCTTGGATATGACATGGTCAGAAACAAATTGCTGGAGCGCGTACAGGCAGATATCGATCTGTTTCATTCGCGAAACCCGCAAGGCCAGACCAGCGAAGAGCCCGTCGTCGGGACCGGCGAAGAAGGATAAGTAGACCTTGATCAGATCAATCGTCCGCGGCGCCGGTTCGGCCTTGCCCCGCCGCATCATGAAGAACTCCGAGTTCGAGGGAATGCTGGAGACCTCGGACGAATGGATTGCGCAACGCACCGGTATTCGCCAGCGCCATATCGCAGCCGCTGACGAGACAACGGCTTCTTTGGGGGCGGCTGCCGCACGCGCTGCGCTCGACAATGCCGGTCTGACGCCTGATGATATCGATCTGATTGTTCTGGCCACATCGACGCCCAACAACACCTTTCCGGCAACTGCTGTCGAAATCCAGAACCTGCTCGGGATGCATCACGGCTTTGCATTCGACATGCAGGCGGTCTGCTCGGGATTCGTCTATGCCGTCACCACGGCGGATGCCTATATTCGCGGGGGTCTTTCCAGACGCGCGCTGGTCATCGGCGCCGAGACTTTTTCGCGACTTCTGGACTGGGAGGATCGCACGACATGCGTGCTGTTCGGTGACGGAGCCGGGGCAATCGTGCTGGAAGCAGGCGAGGGCGAGGGGACCATCGCCGATCGCGGCGTGCTGGCTGCGGCCCTGCGTTCGGACGGGCAGCACAAGGGAAAGCTGTATGTCGACGGCGGTGTTTCGACCACGGGCACTATCGGTCATCTGAGAATGGAAGGCCGCGAGGTTTTCAAACACGCCGTTGGCATGATCACCGACGTTATCGAGGCGACATTCTCGCAGGCGGGTATAACCGCAGATGATATCGACTGGTTTGTGCCGCATCAGGCCAACAAGCGCATCATCGATGCCTCCGCCAAAAAACTCGGCATCGCCGAGGAAAAGGTGGTGATCACGGTCGACCTCCACGGCAACACCTCGGCCGCTTCGGTGCCGCTGGCGCTATCTGTGGCCGTCGCCGACGGACGCATCAAGCCTGGTGACCTCGTGCTGCTGGAGGCGATGGGTGGCGGTTTCACCTGGGGCGCGGTTCTGCTGCGGTGGTAAAGCTTTGCCCGGCGGCGCCTGAACGGACTTGACCTTTATGGATCAATTACTTAGGCTCCGCCCTCGTTTCTTGTGGTCATTATTTTAACGGATTGGACGGACGCATGGGGGGAAAGACACTTACGCGCGCCGATCTCGCTGAGGCTGTTTACCGCAAGGTGGGACTGTCGAGGACGGAATCGGCCGATCTGGTCGAGGAGGTTCTCAACGAGATCTGCGAAGCGATCGTGCGTGGTGAAACGGTCAAGCTGTCCTCATTCGCCACTTTTCAGGTTCGTTCGAAGAATGAGCGCATCGGCCGCAACCCCAAGACCGGCGAGGAAGTGCCGATTCTGCCGCGCCGTGTGATGACCTTCAAAGCCTCCAACGTGCTGAAGAACCGCATTCTGCGTTCGCATCAGAACCGCAGCAAGGGCGGGAAATAGCCTTCTGTTCAGGCATGGGTTTTTGCCCGTGCCTGTCACAGGGCTTGAATGTTGATCCATAAACGGTTGAAATAAACGTCACTTCAGGTGCGTTTCTGATTATCGATTCGGAACGTTATCTGACAGACAGGATCTGGCCTTGCCGGCGCTCCTGTCTTTGACGCGTTTCGTGAGGATCGGCCATGGAAAAGAGCCCCGACGCCTTTCGCACCATCAGCGAAGTCGCGGAAGATCTTGATCTTCCGCAGCATGTGCTGCGTTTCTGGGAAACCCGGTTTACGCAGATCAAGCCCATGAAGCGTGGCGGTGGCCGCCGCTATTATCGGCCGCAGGATGTCGAGCTCATCAAAGGCATCCGTCACATGCTTTATGATCAGGGCTACACGATCAAGGGTGTTCAGAAGCTGCTGCGCGAGAATGGCAACCAGTTTCTGGTTGCTATCGGCAATGGCGATCTGGCGGCGGTTGAAGCCATCGCTCAGCGCAAGCACGCCGACGCCGTGGAGCTTACCCCTGCAGCACAGCCTCGACCGTTGGATGAAGAGCAGATGGTTGGCCAGCCAAAAGCAAAGCCCAGCCGCCGCTTTTTCGGGCTGGGCAAATCCGACGAGGAGGGGCCGGTTCAGCCGGACGGTGGCAGGCTCTCGCGTGATAACCGCGCTCTTCTTCAGGAGGCGCTGTTCGACCTTCTGGAATGCAAGCGCCTGCTCGATCAGGTTCGCTGAGGGATTTCCAGGCACAAGATCGCTAAGGATCTGCACAACGCGCCTGATCGCCCACCGAGCCGCCGCCGATTTGCGGCTCGGCACTCATGAGAATTGTTGGAGCGGCATGGGTAGAGCAACGTGGCGTTCAACGGGCACGGGCGATATGCTTTAATGGCTTTTCAGTAGGCCGGATTTCTTCGATTGCGAACCGGAATGGAGCCGTTTCACCGTTCACTCACGGCTGGAACAAAATTTGCGATCAGGCGTTTTGCTTCTTTACGGTTTTCAGAAAGAAGGAAACAGCATGGCGCCTTTCTCGTCTCTATCCGATGTCGATCTCGAAAAGCAGGTCGCCCAGCTCTCGAAGGAGCTGAGGTCGATGAAGAAGCAGCTTTCCAGGCGTGGCAACCATTATTACGAGGAAGGCCGGGAGGCTCTTTCGGATTATCGGGATACGCTCTCTGATTATTACGATGAGTTTTCCAGCCGTGTCGGCGATCACCTCCCTGATCTTCGCAAGAAGGCGCGTGCGATTGAAAGCACCGCCCGCGAACATCCCGCTGCCGCCGTGGCTGTCGGCCTGGTGGTGATCGGCCTTGCCGCATCGTTTCTGTTCGGCCGGCGATAAACTCAGGAAACTGTAAATGGAGGATGCTGGCCGTTTTTAGCGGCCGGTATTCTTTTATCTCATGTTGAGAAAAATGGTCGGAGTGGCGGGATTCGAACCCACGACCCCTTGACCCCCAGTCAAGTGCGCTACCGGGCTGCGCTACACTCCGAACCGAAGGAAGCCTTATATTCTGGGCACTTGCAGCGCAAGGGCTAAAACGTCCGAAAAGGACGGAAGCGGATAATTTGCGGGGAAACATCGTGCTTTGCGATGGAAATCCGGAGGAAGACTTCTGGGCTTGTCCGCCGCTGTGTCGCGCGGGCTCTGGTTCCTCTTAATCGATTGCAGATTTATCCCGCGCAACGGCCATTTTCCTGCATCGATCAAATGCTGCATGGGGGGCTTTTGATGCGCTGCCGGGTCATCGATACAGGTGGAAAAGGCGAATCTGAAAAAGCCAGAAGCCGGAGCAATGAACGCCAACGGGCCAACAGGACGGGGCAGGTCACTTGGCCGAATTCATATTCAGGCGGGGTGTAAAGCGGACATTGCGAATCTCGGTGGTCATGTCTTCGGTTTCGGCTTGCTGATCGCCAGACACATAATTGAGAAGTGCTACAATTCGCACATATCTGGTGCCCGGGCGGAACTGCGTGTGCGCCTCATCTCCTTCGCCGGTAATGGAGCCAGATAAGACCCTCCAGCCCGCATCGCTATACAGTCTGAAGTTGCTTGCGCCGGCGTATCTGTATGTGCCGGGACCGCCACGGGTCTCCTTCTTATCCTTGTCGAAGGTTGCGACGCCGAGATAGGTCAGCGCCACACCGTTCTTCACATTGGCTGGGGCAATGCTCCTAACCTCGGCGGAAATGTCATAAGTCAGGCTGGAATCCACAGGTATTATCTGTGACATGACGACTTTTTTTCCGTTCGCAGCCACTGTAGATTCCCTTACATTGAGGGGCAGGGCGTCGCTCTGGAGTGCTCTGCCGTCGGCTTCCGAAAAAAGGGTAAGCCAGCCTGTCTGCAAAGAAATGATGCTGACGATGCCGATTGCTGCGAGGACACCGGTCAGAACACGTGCATAGAAACTGAGTGCAGTGAAAAATGCAGAGCTTTTCATGGAATGGCTTTTAAAGCCTTCGTTCACCATGGTCCAGATCACCTTGCGAGGGTTGGTTCTGATATCTGGTTTCCAGCGCTATGATTGACCAGATGATACCTACAAGCAGATAAAAGTGGCGCCAGTGATCTGTGTCGATGAATGTTCCAAGGCCGACATGGCCAACGTAGACCACATAGGCGCATAGCAGATAGGGCTGCCATGGCCGATTCCGAAAAAGCAGCCTGAACCCGGCCGCGAGCGTCCAGATGGTCAGGGTCAGATAGGCGCTGAAGCCCAGCCAGCCATAGTCCAGCAACGCTTTCAGCCAGATGTTGTGTGTGTCCTCTCCATAAATCTTCCCGAATACCAGAGGGCCGATACCGAGAGGATGCTCAAGCGCCACCATGAAGCCGATGCCATAACGAGCAAACCGACCAAGGCGTGCCGAGTCGTAATCCTGTGCGAGGCGTGCGCGTTCGGACAGCATGTCCGCGACACCGGGAATCTGAAGGGTGATGAGCGCAAGGGCGATGAGCAGCGTGACCGCTGCCACAGTCATGACCACGATCTTCAGGCGGAAACGGCCACTGTTGCTTTGCAAGAACAGGTGCCCGACCATCAGCACGACACTGACGGCAAATAGCCCCCATGCCCCGCGCGAAAAAGACAGGAAGATGCCGCAGGTGATGATCGACAGGGGCAGGGCTGTCAGCATCATGCGGGCAGGGGAGCCTGTCATCAGCCCGTGAAGCAGCCAGATCGCCGGAAGAACCAGAAACGGCCCAAACACGTTCGGGTCCTGAAAGACGCCGGAGGCGCGACCGTAACGCGTGAACATTTCCGCGCCGGGAAACAGGTTGAAATAGCCGGCTATTCCCATCAGTGACGTCGCCGCCGCCGCAACGACATAGGCATTGAAGATGACGCGCAAAAGGCCGGGGCGGGTTTCGGCGACGGAGGCGTAAAAGATCGCCGTGAATGCCAGAAACACAGAAACAGCGAGATAGAGCGGCGTATCTGCCAGTTCCGCCATCTGTGTCATGGCGATCAGTCCGCCAATATTGAACAGCACGAGCAGAGCGGTCATGGGGGCTGCTGCTCTCGACAGTTTCAGGCCGAAGAGCGCCCATATGCCGACCAGAGCGACCATATAGATGTCGTATGGAGCCGGCTCATGAAGGACGAAGCCGGAGAGCAGGATGGCCAGTGCAACGGATCCGGAAGCGATCAGGCTGGTCAGTTTTACATTGACCGCTGCCTGATGAGCCACAGGGTCGGCGACGGCGCTCAATAGGCGTTTTCCGTGTTCAGCAGACGGAAGGGCGTCAGAATGAGAATCCTGAGATCGAACAGCAGCGACCAGTTCTCTATGTAATAGAGGTCGTATTCGGTGCGCATCCGGATTTTTTCGTTGGTGTCCATCTCGCCCCGCCAGCCGTTGATCTGCGCCCAGCCGGTGACGCCGGGCTTGACCTTATGCCGGGCGAAATAGCCGTCGACCACTTCGGCGTAGAGCAGATTGTGCGATTGCGCGGCCACCGCGTGCGGGCGCGGCCCCACGAGCGAAAGCGAGCCGAACAGCGCATTGAAGAACTGCGGCAGTTCATCGATCGAGGTCTTGCGGATGAAGCGTCCCACACGGGTTACGCGCGGGTCGTTTCTGGTGACGGTCTTTTTGGCGGTCGGGTCGGACTGGTCCGCATACATGGACCGGAATTTGTAGACCTCGATCACTTCATTATTGAAGCCATGGCGCTTCTGCTTGAAGAGCACGGGGCCTTTCGAATCGAGCTTGATGGCGATCGCGGTGGCGATCATTATCGGTGAAAACAGAACGATGCCGATCAGGCTGAAGACGATGTCGAAGGCGCGCTTGGCAACCGAATCCCAGTCATTGATGGGTTTGTCGAATATATCGAGCAGCGGTATCGAGCCGATATAGGAATAGGCGCGCGGCCGGAACTGCAGGGCGTTGGAATGTGCGGAAAGGCGGATATCCACCGGCAGCACCCACAGCTTCTTCAGCAATTGCAGCACCCGCTGTTCGGCGGTGATCGGCAGGGAAACGATGAGCAGATCGATGCGCGCGATCCGCGCGAATTCGATCAGCTCCGAGATGGTGCCGAGCTTCGGGTATCCGGCAACGACGGGCGGCGAGCGCTTGTCGTCACGGTCATCGAATATGCCGCATATGCGGATATCGTTATGAGGCTGCTGTTCAACGGCCCGGATCAGGTCCTCGGCGGCCTTTCCGCCACCGACGATCACCGCGCGGCGTTCCATCCGGCCGTTGCGTGCCCAGCGCCTGATCATCTTTGCCATGACAAGGCGAAGGAAGAAGATGGCGGCAAAGCCGACAACGAACCAGGCGCCGAACATGATGCGCGAGAAATCGCCGCTGACCTTCAGAGCGAAGCCGGTCAGCGCCATCAGCGCGAAAGTGGCAGCCCAGATCAGGAAAATCCGCGAGAACGTGGCGAAGGGGCGCATCAATGCGGCGATCTGATAGCATTCGCCGAATTCCATGAAAGTGACGGCGATGAGAGAACCGCCGGCGATGACGAGGCAGTAGTGCCAGAACATGACATCGAGCGGGCCGACATAGAACAGGTAGAGTCCGAGACCCGAAAGCAGAAGCACCGCAAATTCCATGATTCGCAGCATGCCGCTGACCATGACTGGTCTGAGGGTATCACGTTCCAGTTGAGTGGCGACCTGACGTGCCATTTCATTGAGCACGGCAGGCCTGTCCTCGGAGGAAGAGGCATTCAGCTTGCGCACGGCGTCGGCCGAAAAGCGGCGGGAGGGGTCTATATCGTTCATGGGTAACCTGTTGGTTCCCGGACTGCATAACAGTTGAGAACTAAGAAAGCCTTGAACGCGGTTGCGGCTTTTTCGCTATCCGGCAGTGCAATCCTGCTGATCACCGGCGCGCCCGATTTCATCTTTTCCGTTGAGGGTCGCAGTATAGGCAGCTTCGATCCTGCCCGCCATGACGTTTGCATTGAAGACTTTGCGGAGGGCTGCAACATCGGGCATAGCGCGCCTGCAGGCTTCGGGATCGGATAGCGCCGACACTATCGACGTGGCCAGAATATCGGGTTTGGGTGCGATCAGCGCTTTCGAGCCAGTTCCGAGCACTTCAGGAATACCGCCGACAGCCGAAGCGATGATGGGCCGTCCTGCTGCGAGCGTTTCCAGCACGATGTAGGGCAGGGCCTCCGCTCGCGATGGCACGATGACCAGATTTGCCAGTTCAAAGGCCTGCCGGGCGGGCATCGGCTGATGAAATGTGATTCTCTCTTCAAGTCCCAGCCGGGCGACCTGATCCCTGTATTTTGGAAGGTCTTCGCCGTCTCCCACCATCACGGCAGTCAGGGGGCGGCCCATCAGTTTTTCCGCAGCGGCGAAAGCATCTATGAAGATGTCCGGCCCCTTGAGGTCGCGCATCATGCCGATATAGAGGAAGTCGGCGGCATCTTCGCGCACGATGACGGGCGCGAACTCAGCCGCACGCAAGCCATTGTAGACGAGGCTGCTTGGTCCGTGCGGCGCGCCCACTTTGTGACGATATGTCCGGCGTTCATGGTCGGAGACGAACAGCAGATGATCGGTGAGCTTTCCCATGGCCCGCTCCAGCGCAAACAGCGTTTTGCCAGCCAGCGTTTCCTCGTCATAGTGGAGGCTGCCGCCATGGGGAGAATAGATGCGGGCCACGCGAGACCCTGAAACCCGCAACAGTGAGCCGAAAAGGCGCGCGTAAGCGCCGCCCTTTGCACCGTGCCCGTGAAGCACGTCCGGCTGCAATTCCTTGATGATCCTGAATGTTTTCCATGCGGCGAGGGCATCGCCGATGCCGATGTGGCGCTGCATGGGCGTGCGATGGATGCCCAGCACCAGATTCCCGGAGATCTGCCCGAACAACGCATCTTCAAAGGCGCCTCCCGTTGTGGAGTCGCATACGATGCCGACGCTGTGTCCAGCCGCCGCCTGGGCCTCCGTCAGATCGCGCACATGCCGGAATATGCCGCCGAGAGGAGAACGGAAGCAGTGAACGATACGCAATTTGTCCTTCATCCCTCAGAACAGGCGTTCGCGTACATAGACGGTGTCGCCGGGTAACAGAGGATCGGATGTCCGGACGCGCCCGGTGATGACCTCGCCGTTGATGTCCCGCGTTATGTCCACGCTCTCCTGATTGGCGCGCGCCGAGAAGCCGCCGGCGATTGCAACGGCTTTCTGAACGGTGAGGCCCGGTACATAGGAGTACTGGCCGGCCGCACCCACTTCGCCCATCACGAAGATCGGCCGGTAGCGATCTATTTCCACCGACACGTCGGGATCCCTCAGATAGCCCTGACGCAGCTTGGCCGCGATCTGCTTCTCAAGCTGCTGGGCGGTGTGGCCGCGAGCCGGAATGTTCCCGACAAGCGGGAACGATATGTAGCCAGACTGGTCGACACTATATGTATTTGTCAGCCCTTCCTGCTCGAAAACGGTCACGCGAATGCGATCACCGGCTCCCAGCTGATAAGGCTGGTTGAGCACTTCATGGAAAGCCGCCGGTGTTGGCCTGTAGCTGGAGCAGCCGGACAGGCTCGCGGAGACTGCGATCATGGCGCTCAACAGGATTGCGGGACTTTTCATAACCGGTCGACACCTTCGGCTGGCCGCCACTGTGGCGGACCTTGAGGATCATCTCGTTATCAACCTATTAGGGTTAATGGCCGGTAAAATTTGAACGAGCCATCGAGAGTGCGGCTCTCCAAAGCCTAATGAATTATTACATCCATCTTAAGGGCTGGGTTACCATAACTCCTTACAGTGACTTCACCCGTTTCCGGAGTGAGGGCGCATGTCAGGACCCCAGTTGGCCCAGGCCGATCTCGATGTGGACATCAGGCAGCTTTTTGGCAGCCTGTTCCGCAACTGGCTGCGCATACTCATTGTCGCCTTGTGCGCAGTCGGTGCAGCGCTGGCCTTCGCCTCCACCACAACGCCACGCTATCGGGCCGAAACGCGGCTACTGATAGAAACGCGGGAATCCGTGTTTACCCGGCCGGAGAGCGGGCAGAGCGAGCAGCCTGTTCTCGATGATCAGGGCGTCACCAGCCAGGTTCAGGTGGTGTCCTCGACGGAGACACTGGCAAAGGTCGCCGAACAACTTGGGCTGGCCAAGCTGCCCGAATTCGATGAAGGCGCGAACAGTTCGGGGTTGCAGCGGCTTCTCGTGATTGCCGGACTGACGTCCGATCCCGGTATCATGGCTGTCGAAGAGCGCGTCATTCGCCGCATGCGCGAGAAGCTGAATGTATACCGCGTCGAAGGATCGCGGGTGATCGTGATCGAGTTTTCTTCCGAAGATCCAAAGCTCGCGGCGGAAATCCCCAATCTGATCGCGGATACCTACATCGCGTCTCAGGGAAACGCGAAGCTTGAGTCGAACGCGGCAGCAACCCAATGGCTGGCGCCGGAGATCGAGGACCTTTCA
>Ga0265293_10012004_pt1 | contig 11616 bp, 12 predicted proteins | sample Munlanlewell138R_FD_192505 | JGI IMG/M metagenome (GOLD analysis project Ga0265293, IMG submission 192505) | Leachate microbial communities from a municipal landfill in Southern Ontario, Canada - Leachate well 138R | ecosystem: Engineered > Solid waste > Landfill > Unclassified | place: Canada... | reverse complement strand
AGAAATGCCAAGGAATAAGGTTGTGCCCTGATCATCAAGGACTAACTGATAGTCATAGACATTCGCCAGGCTTGCTGCCTGATGCTCTTGGCCGATCTGCCTTTGGTCGGGATGGTACCTGTATACTCCCTCACCGTCGGTTACATACGCGTAAGCGATGGCTTCGTTGCTGACAACCTGCTCAATGGTTGCTTGCATGCCAATGCGAGCGATAATTTCATTCAGTGATTCGGCACTGACTCCCACCTGGATTATGCCAGGCTGATCAATGCGGGACACTCCCACAAATTTAAAGAGCTGTCCATCAATATCACGAACGGTAACGCCTTGGGTTACTTTACCATCCCTTGAGTTGAGTAAGGCACGGAATGGATAGGCCTGAGCTGTGGGATCGTCGGGAAATCTCCAACCAATGCCCGCCGCCTGGTTCGTGATAATCGTCACACCATCTTCATCTGTGATATAGATTTCGTCGATCTCTGTGGAACGAACTATATCTTCTACCATAGCTTGATCGATGGTGCCTGAAGCCATCAGATGTGCAAGTATGTATGAGGTTCCTAGGAGTTGAACGTCTAGCATTTTCTCAGCTACATCCGTTGCTTGACCACTACTTGTATGTGATCCCCGCACGAGATTGGCCAACTCCTCTGCCTGAATGTCGAGTTGGTTGTACAAAACCTGGTCATAGATAACAATGGGCATAATCGTGCTAACAACGGCGCCAAGCACAAACAAGATGCCGATGACAAGGACAAGTTTCACTCGGATTCCAAGTTTCATCAGTTTTGCTCCTTTACCATGGAATCATTTGCTACTTACTTCGTTTCCTTTCGGCAATATCCTCTTTTTTACAATAAAAAGCTCCGGAGGTCCACAAGACCCTCCGGAACTTATTTATGCCTAGTTAACTGGCCTTAGGATTTGGCAAAGGAGTTACCTTGGCTCCAGACATCCAGTATCTTCGAAACAAGGGATTCTACGTCAGCGATGGCTTCACGGACCTGCGTCGCCGCTTCTGTCGATCGATCAGAGAGTTGCCCCACCTCTTCAGCAACGACTTGGAAACCCCTGCCCAACTCGCCAACCCGAGCCGCTTCGATTGTGGCATTAATGGAGACCATTTTGGTCTGTCTCGCAACATAGGTAATTCCATTGACCAAATTGCCGACCTTTTCGGGGATCTCGGCCAGGTCTTTGATCATTTGCTCCACCATCTGCTCTTGCTCGCGAATTCGTACTGCAGCCTCTGCGTTTTCTTTCTCCAGTCGTTTCTCGAGACTAATATCGTGACCAAAGCCGACTAAACCAAGGATCTCTCCTCTTTCGCCCACCAAAGGCAACTTTGATGTGCGCAGCCACCTCTCGTCACCATTCTCTTCAGCGAGGAGCTCCTCCCGATCCACGATGGATTGTCCTTTCTTCAGGACCAGGGAGTCATCACGCCAAAACTGTTCTGCAATATGCCTCGGAAAGAGGTCGAAATCGGTTTTTCCGAGGACCTCCGCTTCTGTTTTTGCTCCAGCATTAGCTAAGTCGATGTGGTTAGCGAGAATCTTCCTACCCTCGAGGTCTTTAGCGTAGATCGCCGTAGGAAGATTATCTACAATTGTCCGCAGAAGGAGCCGTTCTCGCTGTAATTGCTCATTGAGTCGTTCAATCGTTTCTTTCGCTTCTTGCAGCGAATGAATCTCCGTATCCATCTTGGTCTCCACAACCATTATGCCAACCCCTTCACATCTTTTGTCAACATGGTCTAGTCTTCGCCACGAAATGCTAATTTCCTGTTATTTTTTCTCCAATATTAATCCGTTTCCGCCCGGACTGATCAATAGACCTCCCTCTCCCAGACGCGTTGACCCTCAATATACGTCTGGAGAATGGCTCCCTTGTAACTGAAGGGCTCGCCACCTAACACAAGGAAGTCGGCATCCTTACCTACTTCGAGAGAACCCACCCTATCCTCAATCCCGAGGGCCCGGGCGGGGTTAATGGTAATCGACTTCAGGGTTTCCTCAAAGGGCAAACCATACTTGTGGGCTATGGCTGCATAGTGTAGAAAATAGCGGCAGTTCAAGAAGGGGTGATCTGTCATCAAACAGACATCAACACCATGCCTGGCAAGTATCGCTGGGTTTTCATCACTTAGGTCCTTCGTCTCTACCTTGCTAGCTGCCGATAGACCTGGACCGACCATGGCCGTAATCCCCTTTTTACCCAGATAGTCTGCGATCAAATGCCCATCTGTGCAATGCTCAATGGAGTAATGGATGTCAAACTCCTCGCAAATACGTATCGCAGTGACAATGTCATCATGGCGATGGGCATGAACTCGGAAGGGAATCTCTTTCCGCAGAACAAGCAAACCAGATTCTAGGTTGAGATCCGTACGAAACGGCCTCCCTTCCTCTCTGGCCTTGTCCTTTTGCTCGCCATAGGTGCGAGCTTCCCGAAAATACTCTCGAATCATGGACGCAGTAGCCATACGCGTAGCTGGTGCCTGTTTTTGTCCATGCCCATGTGCCCTCTTGGGGTTCTCCCCCAGAGCGCCTTTCAGACCGGTTGGATGCTTAACGACCATCTCGTCAATCACAGTCCCCTGCGTCTTACAGGCAAAACCCAGGCCGCCAATGGGATTTCCCGAGCCAGGCACAATTTGCACCGTAGTGATGCCACCTTCCCTGGCTGCAGCAAAGCTCATTTGCCGTGGGTTGACTGCATCAAGAGCCCGCACTTCGCCGGTAATCGGCCTTACAGACTCGTTCCCATCATAACCTGGACGACCTTCACCATCGCCCCACATACCTACATGGCTATGGGCATCAATCAGCCCAGGAATGATAACCTTGCCCGTTACATCCAAGACGCGATCTCCATTTTCTACAGGTAGATTCTCCCCAATGGCATGAATTCGCCCTTGATCATTGATGATCATCATACCACGTTCAAGAGTGGTTCCTAGAACAGGGTAAATCTTGGCTCCTTTCACAACTAACATGGCTGCATCCCCCTTTGGTAAACAATTTCTCCGTCAATGATTGTCATATCCACAAAGGTCGTTAGCTCTAAGGGATTCCCTGACCACAAGACCAAGTCTGCATCCATATCAACTGCAATCGATCCGACCCGATTCTCAACGCCAAGGTATCGGGCCGCCCAGACGGTGATGGCCGCCAAGGCACTCTCATCGGATAATCCCCACTGTGTTGCGATGCTGGCAGTCAAAACCAGGTTTCTCCCATCCACTACCGGATGATCCGTGAAGAGGCAGAAGGGAATGTTTTCTCGGTCCAAGACTACTGCAGTCCTAAAATCCCTCTCTTTGTTTTCCACTTTGGACGGGTAGTGCATGGTGGGGCCCACCCCGCAGTACACTCCCCCACGTTTAAGAACGTCTGTAACCATGTAGCCATCGGTCACATGAGCCAAGTGGCACTTAACACCAAACTCATTTGCTATGCGGATGGCTGTCGTAATGTCATCATGCCTATGGACATGAATGATCAAAGGAATCTCGCGCTTTAGAACTGGTATGAGTGCTTCACTTTGCGGATCCCGAGGATGATCTTCACCCTTGTTAAGGTAGTCCTTTGCACGGAGCAGCGCACTACGTAGGAGCGCAGCGTTACCCATTCTGGTTGCTGGGGATTGCTTTCGTTCCCCATACAATCCCTTGGGGTTCTCCCCTAGAGCTGCTTTCATTCCAATGGGATCCTTCAGTACGACATCATCTACGATGTCACCCCGACACTTGAGGGCCAAACCAGTCCCACCCAGGATGTTGCCACTACCTGGCAAGATTCCCACCGTGGTTATGCCCGCGCGCCGGAAGGATTCAAAGGCTTGATCCTGCATATTAATTCCATCCCGCACAGACAAATAAGGTGTCAAGGGATGGGTGCTCTCATTCGTGTCTGTACCTTCCCGGCCGACGCCACTTTCGGACAAGCCTAGATGGGTATGGGCATCGATCAGGCCAGGTGTTAACACCCTTCCCCTTCCCTCTATGATCCTCTCACAGCCCGCTAAGTCAACTGCTTCGCCATAGGCCTTGATCCTGCCATCCGCGAGCAAGACATCGCCCTTAGTCATGGTTCCATTTTGCATTGTCACAATCGTGACGTCCCTGATGCCGAGCATCGGTTCTCCTCCCATCGAGAAAAGCAATGATATGCATTAGACCTTTCCACAGAGGATGAAAGAACCCTCCTAATTAGGGATCATTACCCAGTTTCCTGTGTTGTGATAACACTCGTCCCTGGAGTAAAAAGGATGTAAAATGTAATTTTAAACAAGGATAATGCATTTTCATGCAGAATAACCTGGAAATCTTTCAATAAGGAGGGCAGTCCAATCGATGGGATAAAAAGGAAGGAATAGTCCCTTCCACACAGAATAATCAGGCAAATACGCTTTCAAGGAGGATGAGATTTTGAAGAAGCAACTCGTTTTGGTGTTATTGCTGGTCTTGATTGCGTCAGTGACTGTCACTGCACAAGAGCCTCCCCTCCAGGGTGGAACGTTCCGGTATGGAACGACCGTTAATCCCCGGGGCATGTTTAACCCCATTCTCTATACAGAACAATACGATGCCTACGTCATTGAGGTTGTTTATGATGGACTTATTGAGATTGACGCTAAGCTCCAACCCCAACCTAAAGTTGCGAAGGCGTGGGAAATCTCCGGCGATGGACTGGAGATCACCTTCTACTTGCATGAAGGAATCAAGTTCCATGATGGTGTAGAACTCACCGCCAAAGACGTGGCCTATACCTATATGACAATTCTACATCCCGACTATACAGGAGTCAGATTCTCAACCTTTAACATGCTCAAGGGAGCCAAGGAGTATAAAGAAGGTACCGCCGATACGGTACCGGGAATTGAGATCATTGATGATTACACCATCAAGTTCTCCACCGAGAGGCCACATGCGCCGCTCCTTTCCTCCTTTGGCTATGGAATCTTGCCATCACACTTACTCGCCCATATACCAGTTGCCGAGCTAGAAACGGCCGCGTTTAACCTTAGTCCCATTGGCAGCGGCCCCTTTAAATTTGTGGAGTTCCTTACAGATCAACATGTCACGCTAGCGGCGAATGAGGACTATTTCTTCGGGAGACCCAATATTGATACCTTGGTCTATCAAAAGGTTTCTCAGGATACCATTCCCATCTTCCTGCAGCAGAACCGCATCGATTTTATCGAAATCCCCCCAGACCAGTTCGCCCAGGTGAGCGAGCTAGACCACATTGATACCTATATTTACGAAGCACTGAGCTATAGCTATTTAGCGTTTAACCTCCGTCAAGAGCGCTTTTCAGACGTAGCAGTCCGCCAGGCGATTACCTATGGCTTTGATAGACAACTGTATGTAGACGTGATACGAGAGGGTTTCGGTATTGTAGCCAATGCACCTATGCCCACAGCATCTTGGGCATACACAGACGAAGGGATTGATCCCTATCACTATGATCCAAAGCAGGCCTCTGATATGCTAGCAGCTGCAGGGTGGACCCCAGGCAGCGATGGTACCCTTCAAAAAGATGGTGAAAAATTGGAATTCGAGTTCCTAGTACCTGATGGTAGCAGACTTACCGAGCAGATGGCCCTGCTCTTCCAACAAAACATGGAGGACATCGGAATCAAGGTGGACCTGATGTTTATGGAGTTTAGTGCAGCCGTTGACCGCGTTGATGCCAGGGAGTTTGATACCTTTACAATGAGTTGGAGTCTCTCTGTAGATCCAGATCCCTACGGAATCTGGCACTCCACCTCCCTCTGGAATGATCCAGGTTACAACAATCCCGAATCGGATCGACTCATTGAAGAGGGGCGTCTAGAGACCGATCTCCAGAAACGCAAAGAGATCTATGGAGAGTGGCAACGAGTGATCAACCACGACTTGCCTTCCATGTTCTTGAACTATGGCGTTACCATCGGAGCTCTCAACGAAAGAGTCAAGGGCTTTGATCCCGACCCAGGACCCTATGGTCCCTTAGTTGGACGCCGACTCCTGTCGAAAATCTGGCTCGCTGACTAAAACAAGAAGAGCTGGAGTGGAGCAGCAACCGCTGTTCCACTCCAGACTTGGAAGGTGGTTGCATGTGGAGGTATGTTTTTAGAAGAATCCTTCTCCAAGGTGTCCCAGTTCTCTTGGGGTTTACCTTTTTGCTGTATCTAATCATCACTATCGCACCAGGCAGTCCAGTCACCCACCTCAGGGGCGTCCCTGATCTCGACACGGCAGTGATTGCCCAGAGGGAAGCTCAACTAGGAGTAGATCAGCCATTTTTGGTTCAATACGGCCAATGGTTACTGCGGGTGATGCGAGGAGACCTCGGACTCTCCTTTGACTCCGCCCGAAGACCTGTCCTGGAGTTGATCAAGGAGAGAATACCAGCTACAATTATCCTCTCCTTATCCTCCATCATACTCGGATGGGGAATCGGCATTCCTGTTGGCATCCTCTCTGCTCGCTATCAGTATTCCGCTTTTGACTATCTGATCACATTCTTTGCCTTTATTGGGATCTCCATCCCCAGTTTCTTTTTTGGGCTAATCCTGCTTTATATCTTTGCACTCAACCTAAATGTGCTTCCTGCAGGTGGTTTTTTTATGGCCGGAGAGCCCCATACCTTCCTAGGCTACATCCGCTACCTGCTCCTACCAGCGCTTACTCTTGGCTTAGGTAGCATTGCCAGCGTAGCCCGCTATATGCGATCCAGCCTCTTGGAAGTCCTGAATGAAGATTATCTGCGTACAGCCAGGTCCAAAGGACTGCAGGAAAGCATTGTCGTGTACAAGCACGCCCTGCGTAACGCCCTCTTGCCGATTCTAACTTTGATGGGCTTCATGCTCCCCACGATCTTCTCGGGGGCAGTCATCGTAGAGAATATCTTCACCTGGCCTGGACTGGGGTCTCTAGCGATTCAAGCCCTCAACGAACGGAACTACCCGGTCATTATGGGCATCAACTTGATGTTCGCTGTTCTCATTTTCTTAGGCAGTATTATTGCTGACATTTCCTATGCCTTTGCGGATCCTCGCATTAGGTATGAATAAGGGGGACAAATCGATGCAACAGATGCAGCAAATATCCCAAACGAAAAAAATCTGGCGGCGTTTTTGCCGCAATAGGCTGGCCGTATTGGGTCTTCTGATCCTCTCCTTTTTCGTTCTTCTATCAACGTTAGCTCCTTTTCTAACGGATTACGATCCGAATCGATCGAATCTACGAAACCGCAACTTACCCCCGTCAAAGGAGCATATTTTTGGTACAGATGATATGGGGCGAGATATTTTTGCGAGGACCTTGTATGGGGGACGGATCTCACTTTCAGTAGGTCTCGTCTCTGTGGGAATCTCCCTGAGTATTGGAGTTGTCTTAGGGGCCATCGCAGGATTTTCTGGTGGCATAATTGACACTGTGATCATGCGGATTGCCGATGTTTTCTATAGCTTCCCCTTTATGATCCTGGCCATCACGATCTCTTCGATCTTTGGCCCATCGATTTACAATACCATGATTATCCTCGGTATCCTGTCTTGGCCAAGTTCCGCCAGACTCCTGCGGGCTGAGTTTTTGAAACTCAAGAATACCGATTTTTCCGTGGCTGCAGGAGCAGTTGGTGCCAGCCCAGCCCGGATTATGTTCCGTCACATCCTACCTAATGCCATCTCACCCCTCTTGGTTTCCGCAACCCTGGGAGTAGCTTCGGCGATCCTGTCTGAAGCAGGCTTGAGTTTTCTGGGACTAGGGGTGCCTCCACCGGCCCCTTCTTGGGGTAACATGCTGAATCGGGCACGGCCACTTCACATTTTAGCAACCATGCCTTGGATGTGGCTCCCTCCAGGGATCGCGATTTTCGTCATCGTCTTGAGTATCAACTTTGTCGGCGATGGGCTGCGCGACGCCTTTGACCCTCGCCAGGTGGTACGTACATGAAGACATTTCTGCGCCGCTTAGCCTCACTTACCTGGGGACTACTTCTATACTCCCTAGGAATTGCCCTGACTCTGAACGCTCAAATTGGCTATGCTCCTTGGGACACCTTTCATGTAGGCCTGGCCAACACCTTGCAGATCAGTATTGGTACATCTTCAATTGGTGTTGGACTAGTAATTATGACAATTACGATCCTTCTAAAGGAAAAAGTAGGACTAGGTAGTATTATGAACATGTTTGCCATAGGCTTGTTCCTCGACGTAATTCTCCTCGTCTTACCCAGAGCTACAAGCCTTGTCAGCGGGATTCTTATGCTAGTAGCTGGTTTGCTTGTGATTTCATTCGCCACCTATTTCTACATCGCCTCCGGGTTTGGCGCTGGACCCCGTGATAGTCTCATGGTCGCTTTGACACGCAAGTCTGGGCTCCCCATAGGTCTATGCCGCGTGGTAATCGAAGGTTTAGCTCTGTTCTGTGGCTGGCGACTCGGTGGAATGGTGGGACTTGGGACGATTCTCAGTGCCCTTTTAGCGGGGGTATTTGTACAGTTTACCTTCCAGTTGCTCCGTTTTGATGCCACTGGTGTCCAGCACGAAACGCTCCTCGACACCTTTTATTACCTGAAAGAACTGAGATCGCCAAAAAGGAAAGGACGAATGTAATATGAAGAAGGCCTTGGTTTTCATCCTACTCCTCTCTGCCTTATTGCTCTTGACCGGTTGCCTACCCGGTGATGGAAAGAATAATCAAGACAATCCTGCAGGATTCTTATGGGGAGTCTGGCACGGCTGGATGGCACCCATTTCCCTCATTGTTGGTCTCTTCCGTACTGAGATTCGCGTCTACGAAGTGGCCAATACAGGTTGGTGGTACGATTTGGGCTTCTACGCCGCTGTAGTTGCAGGTTTTGGAGGTCTATCGTTAGCCCGTAAGAAGTAAACTAAGGTGAAAACACCCCAAGTCGGGGTGCTTTTCGATTTATGCGACGAGTCTTGCTCTCCGAAGGGCAAGTACAATGACGGGGATGACGACAATCTGTAAGATGATGCCAGGGGTAGCGTTGATTAGGGCGCCGGCTGTAAACATCTGCCAAGTGAAAGGCGTTCCCGATAGCCCAAGTACAACGGAGTTCACAAGCCCCCACACAATCCGACCACCGATCATGGCCAATAGAAGGGCTACATAGATAGAGCTGTTCTTCTTCGGTAAGGACCGGAAGAGTACTCCGGCCAAGTACCCATAGGCTGCAAGTTCAAAGGACATGACAAAGGCAGTGGGAAAGGCCGGTGGCATGCCAAAGAGCATACTTCGCAAAAGTGGGGTGACAAACCCCACCACCAGACCTAAAGGACCCCCGAGGACGAAGCCGCCCAGCAATACCGGAATGTGCATGGGTAGCAGGCGGCTACCAACACTGGGAATCTGCCCGGTCAAAAAGGGCATCAATAAGCCTAAACCTAGGAACAGTCCTGCTAGGACAAGTCGTTTTGTTGGTGTATTCATCTTTCTTCCCTTCTTAGACCCCTTAGCGATACACTTTGAGTTTCTGCCAATTGACCACAAAACCAGAGTTGGCTTCGTCTGTATCAATGTGCATTTCTAGGGCATATTCATTGTTAACGCGGACCAAAACATCGCTCAAAACCACAGGACGTTCACCCTCGACAAGAACATTCACCCTGTCCTTATCCTTAACACCAAACTCCTTGGCATCTTCTTCTGTCATGTGAATATGCCGCCTAGCGATAATTACGCCCTTATCGAGTGTGATTTCTCCCTTCGGCCCCCTAATGGTGATGCCAGGAGTTCCTTCTAGATCCCCTGAATCACGCAAGGCCGGTTCAACTCCTAGGTAGTAAGAGTCTGTGCGGGAGATTTCCACTTGCGTATAATCTCTCATCTGACCTAGAATCCTGACGCCTTCAATCGAACGTTTCGGACCTACTAAGGTCACCTTCTCCTCCGCCGCAAATTGATCCGGCTGGAAAAGGGGCTTCATTACAGTCAGTTCCTTTTGTCCGAACAAAATCTCTAGATCCTTTTGGCAGATGTGTACATGGCGATTAGATATGCCAACGGGGACGTCCCCCAAGTATTCCTTTAGCATGAAATTCCTCCTCTATAGCTTAGTAAATGATACAGCCCCCGCTCCCATAGCGACGCAAGGCAAACTCGCGATTTCCAGAGAGTTCAGCCTTGGTCTGCTTACCAGAAGCGACCTGGATGATCTCATCGTAGATGATTGCGCCCATGGAATCAAGGGTTTCTTCCTTGGTTATGACGAGTCCAGCATCCAGATCGATATTGTCTTGCATGTTTTGATAACAGGCTGTATTACTCGATACCTTAATTACAGGGCAGACGGGAGAACCAGTGGGAGTGCCGCGGCCTGTCGTAAACACGATCAGATGGGCTCCACCAGCGGCGATCCCTGTGATCGATTCAATGTCATGACCAGGCGTATCCATCACGATCAAACCCCGTTTGCTCGGTTTTTGCCCATAGCCTACCACTTCTTGAACCGTTCGACTGCCACCCTTTTTGACGCAACCGAGGGATTTCTCTTCGATCGTGGTCAGTCCACCCTCCAGGTTGCCAGGAGTAATGTCTGCCACATTCGACGAGCCGAGTTGAGCAAGACTTTGCTCTGTCCAATCCACCAGGTCAAGCAGTTGTTGCCTTACCTCCGGACTCGCGCAGCGATCAGCCAAAATGGCCTCCGCACCAAGGAACTCCGTGATTTCAGATAGAATCACAGTGCCCCCTTGGTCCACATGAAGATCACTAGCCACACCTACTGCAGGATTGGCTGACAGACCAGAGTAGCTGTCGGATCCTCCGCATTCGGTACCAACAATCAACTCCGAATAGGGGATGGGTTCCCGTTCACGTCTTGCTGCTCCTTCTAGAAGAGCCTTGGCTAACTCAACGCCCTTGGCAATCGTCTTCTTGGTTCCACCCAACTCCTGGATAACCAGGGTTTCTACAGGCTTCTTTGTCTTGGCGATGATTTCCGCTACCTCATGGAGTAAGACCGATTCACAACCTAAGGCTACCAAGATGATACCTGCGACATTTGGATTACTACCAATGGCGCCTAACACGGCGGTCATTTCTTGATTGCTGACTGGATCCAAAGTGCAACCATGGGTGTGGGGAATACCGATCACTTCGGGAACTTGTTTCTCAATTTGCTGGACAACCGAGTTCGCGCAGATAACCGTGGGTAACACAACGATGTGGTTGCGAATACCTACCGTTCCATCAGGATTGCGATAACCCATAAATGTCTTAGTCATGCTGAGCACCCTCCCTCAGAAGTTCTTTGCCCCGCATGCTTCGAACATTGTGGGCATGAACATACTGACCTTGCCGAATCGTCTCTGTAGCATTACCAATGGAGTACCCATACTTCATGACAGCTTGCCCCTTCTCTATGGTACAAAGGGCTATCTTATGACCCGCAGGAATAGGTTCAACGGCTTCGAACGTTCTGTCTGTTCCGGACTCTTGTGCGGGCACAGTGATGCAATCACCTACTGCGATGTCTTTAAGAGCCACTCCCACATTATCCACATTTTGATTTAAAATGAGAATTTGACTCATATGCTTCGTCTCCAATCTCTCGTTCATTCTAGCAACTGGCCGATCTTTAGGCCGATTTGCAG
>Ga0265293_10012003_pt1 | contig 11617 bp, 11 predicted proteins | sample Munlanlewell138R_FD_192505 | JGI IMG/M metagenome (GOLD analysis project Ga0265293, IMG submission 192505) | Leachate microbial communities from a municipal landfill in Southern Ontario, Canada - Leachate well 138R | ecosystem: Engineered > Solid waste > Landfill > Unclassified | place: Canada... | reverse complement strand
AAATTTGAATACAGATGGGAGATATATACACCTGTTGATAAACGAAAATATGGTTACTATGTTCTACCTGTATTATCTGGAGATAGGTTTATTGGAAGAATTGAAGTAGTAAATGATAGGAAATTAAAGCATCTTATTGTCAAGAATCTGTGGCTTGAAGAAAATGTTGATAGCCATAATGAACTTAATAAAGGCATAAAAGACTGTATTGAGAGATTTGCAAAGTTTAATAATTGTGAAAGTATTAATTGTTTAGTACACAAATTCTAATGAAATTTTAATGTTATTTGAATTGTTCTTGAATGTTGTGTTGCTATAATTAAACCATATTAAATAACAGGAGGTTTTAAATATGGTAACTATAGAACAGGTAGAAAAATTACGTCAGCATGCAAATATTTCTTATGAAGAGGCGAAAGAAGCTCTTTTAGAAACTAATGGTGATATTCTTGAGGCTATCGTCAATCTTGAGAAACAAAATCGTATACAGGCACCTGAGGGAGAAGGATATTACAATTCAGGTAGTAGACATCAGAATGCAATCGAGAACTGTGGTGGTCAAAATTACAAAAGAGAATCTAATGAAGATAAAGGCTCATCTTTTAAAGAACTGATGGGAAGGTTTTTTAGATGGTGTGGCGAAATAATAAACAAAGGCAACAGGAATAGCTTTGAAGTCATGAGAGGGGATGAGAAAGTAATTTCTATTCCAGTGACTGTGTTAGCAATACTGCTATTATTCATGTTCTGGGTTACTATTCCTCTAATAATTGTAGGACTATTCTTTGGATATAGATATATGTTCATCGGTCCTGAGCTAGGAAAGGAAGACGTGAACCGTGCCATGGATTCAGTTGCAGATGCAGCGGAGAATCTAAAAAAAGAAGTTAAAGGTGATAAATCTAATGGAGAGAATTCTGATAATTGAGGATGAAGAAAAAATAGCACGTTTTATAGAGTTAGAGCTTAAATATGAAGGATATGAAGTGGAAAAGGCATTCAATGGAAGGGATGGGTTGGAGCTTGCAACGACCCAGCCCTTTAATCTGGTTTTGCTTGATATTATGCTGCCTGAACTAAATGGAATTGAAGTGCTTAGAAGAATCCGTAGGGTCTCCGAAGTGCCAATTATTCTTCTTACAGCAAGAGATGCTGTTGTGGATAAAGTAGTAGGCCTTGATGGTGGTGCGGATGATTATATTACTAAACCCTTTGCCATAGAAGAGCTGCTTGCTCGAATAAGGGCTGCACTTAGAAAGAAAACTTCTAGCAATGTAACAAAGACTTCATCTGAGCTAGGAGCCGGAGCCTTAAGTCTAGATCCAATTAGAAGAGAAGTTCAGGTAAATGGCAAATTGTTGGATTTAACTAAACGGGAATTTGACTTATTGCATTATCTATTAGAAAACAAAAATATTGTTATAAGTCGTGAAACCTTACTTCAGCATATATGGGGTTATGATTTTTCAGGTGGTACAAATGCGGTAGATGTATATGTCAGATATCTTCGTGCAAAGATAGAGGAGCCATTTGATTTAAAGTTATTACACACTGTTCGTGGAGTGGGGTATGTGATAAAAGATGAATAATACTAAAAGTGTTCAATCGACCAATATAAGTAGTAAAATACGATCCTCTCTTGTTTTAAAGCTTAATGTGAAAATGCTAGGGAGACTACTGTCTGGGTTTTTAGCATTGAATGGGTTTATTCTTATACTGAGCATTTTTGTTGTTTTTTGGAAAGCAGAGGAAGGCGCTCAGGGAATAATTAAAACATTAGAATTATCCACAAGCAACACGCAAAAGACATATCATAATGTTGGTAACTATCAATTCTTCAAGATAGAAGAGCCGTCTAAAGGATTAGCATTACCTAATATAGTTCAAAAATACTTACCAATTGAAATTCCAGATGCAAAAAGAAGCATAAGTGTGAATAAGGCATCTATAGATATGAAATTGTTAGAGAAGTTGGACTTAGTGAAATATAATATTTGGATTCCAACCAATGGATCATCTTATCATATAGTATATACACTGGGTTCTGATTTGAGGTTGCTTTTTTATCTGTCCATTAATGTACTAATAATCGAATTTTTAATCATTATTGGTGATATTGGCAAGGGAGCCAGGGCAATAAGAAAAACACTTAAACCTTTATCTGAGCTAGCTGAAACAGCAAAGAATCTTAATGCTAAAGTGTTATCTATAGACACTAAGACCAATGGCACTGATATAAAAGACTTAGCTGGCGTTATTAGCAGTATTGATGCTAACAAACTAGATAGACGAATTTCTGTTAATAGCTCTCAAGATGAGCTTAAAGACTTAGCTTTTGCCATAAATGATATGCTAAATCGTATCAATGATTCTTACCAGTCACAGGTTCGTTTTGTTTCAGATGCATCACATGAGTTGCGTACACCAATATCTGTCATACAAGGATATGTTAATCTTCTTGACCGTTGGGGTAAGAAAGACGAGAAAACCATGCAAGAATCAATTGATGCCATTAAAGGTGAGACAGAAAATATGAAGGACTTAGTAGAGCAGTTACTTTTTCTTGCTCGCGGTGATAACGAAACAATTCAGCTTCAAAAAGAAGACTTCGATGCATGTGCAGTAGTTGATGAGATAATTCGAGAAACACAAATGATTGATCCAAATCATAACTATGAAACTGACCTAAAAGGTCCAGCCTATATAAATGCTGATAAGCAGCTTATTAAACAAGCTATTCGAATACTAGTAGATAATAGTATAAAATATACTCCTACAGGAGAGAAAATTATACTTAGAGTTGCAGTTGAGGATGAAAGTGTTCGTATCATAGTACAGGATAGTGGTATAGGAATAGAACCAGAAAATCTAGCTAGTATTTTTGACCGTTTCTACCGGTCTGATGAGTCAAGAGCTAGAAAAACAGGCGGTTCGGGTCTAGGCTTATCAATTGCAAAATGGATAATTGAACGCCATGGAGCTTACTTTGAGACATTAAGCAGAGTAAATATAGGAACTCGCATATCTATTGTTATTCCTGTTTCAAAAATAACTTCTTCTGAGCTGCCAACAGTTTAGATAACATCAATTTAATTATTCTTAATCCAATTTAGCTTCGATAGATATCGGAGCTTTTTTGTTGCAAAATAAACTTTGCATTTTTTGCAAAGCTAGCTTGACATTTTTTGCAAAGCTTGCTATACTAAAAATGCAAAGCAAACTATACATATATAGTAGGTGATAAAATGAAAACTCGAATTAGACAACTAAGAAAAGAAAGAAAATTATCTCAGGAGGAGTTGGCCTTAGCAGTGGGGACAACAAGACAAACTATTACATCAATAGAAGTTGGCAAATATACAGCTTCTCTTGTTCTAGCATATAAAATTGCACATTATTTTGAGTTAACTATCGAAGAAGTTTTTGACTTTTCCGATGTAAATGAATTATAGGGGGTAGAGAAATGGAACAATTTAAAATGAAAGTTAAAAGAAGAATAACTCTGTTATCTGTAGGAACTTTAGGAATAGTAGTATTTTGTGTTTATGGATTTTTTGCAATGGCTAGTAGGACGATGGAAGATGGAACTTTTGCAGAATTTCAACTGGGACTTCTTTTTGGAATTGGAGTACGGGCGATTATTGAAATTGTTAAGCTGAGCATGGTTATGAAAGACAATAAAAAACTTAAGATGCTTTACAATAAAGAGAATGATGAAAGGCTAAAATTGATACGTAGTAAGTCAGGAATGCCAATGCTGATGATTACATCTACATTAATGCTGATAGCAGCAGTTATCTCTGGATATTTCAATACAGTAGTATTTTTAACATTAATTATAGCTGCAACGGTGCAACTATTAATAGGGGTTATTGTAAAACTATATTGTATGAAAGCTATGTAGGGACATTAAAGAGAATAAAGTTGGGAGGAATTTAATTTGAGAGATAATATGAGAAAAGAGATCAAAATAGGTGGTCTACTTTATGTAATTTTTATTGTTGTGAGATTTTTTACTAAGGAGATACTTACAGAAGTACCAGTGATACATTTTTTTCTTGGGATATTTGTAGGATTGGCAATTGTAGAAATAATCATAGGATTATTGCCTGAAGCTACTTATCTGAAACTAAAAACCATTAAGAATGATTATACTCCTTTCGCAAAATAACCATGTTATATTAACATGATTTTTCATACCTTCACTTTAAATATCTATAGGGGCTGTCTTAAAATGATTTTTTGAGACAGCCCCTTTATTTCATATTGGTCATAATATTTCTTTTTGCTTTCAGGGATATTATTATATAATAGTATATAAACATTAATTGTTATACATAGGAGGAGATTGCAATTAAAAAGAATGATATATTAGAAGTTTATATAGACGAAGTAGAGTTTCCTAGTAAAGGTATAGCTAAAGTAGGAGACAAAAACATATCTATTAAGAATGCCATAAAAGGACAAAAGGTTAAAGTAAAAATAACCAAGAAAAGAAAAGATAAAATTGAAGGAAAAATACTAGAGATCTTAGAAAGAGCACCTATGGAAAAAGAGCCATTTTGTAAGCATTTTGGTATTTGTGGAGGATGCTCATATCAAACAATATCATACGAAGACCAGCTAAACATAAAGAATGATCAGGTATTAAAGCTATTAAAGGATTCAGAAATAAAGGATTTTGAATATTTGGGGATAGAAAGAAGTCCCATAGAATATGATTACCGAAATAAAATGGAATTTACATTTGGTGATGTGGAAAAAGGCGGAGAACTAACCCTTGGTATGCATCAAAAAGGTAAGTTTTATGAGATAGTAACAGTAGACGGATGTAAAATAGTTGATGAAGATTTTGTTAAAGTACTAATGACCATTTTGGACTATTTTAAAGAAAAGGAAATATCACTATATAACAAAAGAAGTCATGAAGGAGTTCTAAGACATTTAGTAGTCAGAAAGGCTATGAAAACAGGAGAACTTTTGATTAATTTGGTAACTTCATCACAACAACAATTAAACCTAGAAGAGTTGATTGAGTGGCTACAAAATACTACCTTCAAGGGAGAGCTTGTAGGCTTCTTACATACTATTAATGATAATCTTTCAGACACAGTACAAAGTGACGAAACTAAAGTACTGTTTGGAAGAGATTATATAATTGAAGAAATCTTAGGTTTAAGGTTCAAGATATCTGCGTTTTCATTTTTCCAAACAAACACACTTGGAGCAGAGAGGCTGTACTCCATAGTAAGAGACTTTGCAGGAGATAAAGAAAATAAGCTTATATATGACTTGTACTGTGGAACCGGTACAATTGCTCAAATAATGGCAGCTGTAGCTAGTAAAGTCATAGGTATAGAAATAGTAGAAGAAGCAGTAAAAGCAGCAAAGGAAAATGCAAAGTTAAATGGTCTTGATAACTGTCAATTCATATCTGGAGATGTTATGGAAAAAGTGTCAGAGCTAAAAGAAAAACCTGACCTAATAATCCTTGACCCACCAAGAGAGGGCATCCATCCAAAGGCTATACATAAGATAATAGATTTTGAACCAGAAAAATTCGTGTATGTATCATGTAATCCAAGGTCATTAGCAAGAGATTTACCTATATTTGAGGAAAGAGGATATAAGATCAAAAAGGTTAAATGTATGGATATGTTTCCGCATACTCCACATGTGGAATGTGTTTGTAGATTAGAAAGACAATAGAACATAGTGATTTCAACAGTTTAAACCATTGAGTGTATAGATTACATTCAATGGTTTTTTTGTTTGTGGGAACATATCCATTCAAAAGACAATGGGGGGTATAAAAGCTAGGATAAATATTTCCTTTTTAAAACTAATTATTGACTTACCACAGATGTAGTGATACAATAAGTTTACTACACATGTAGTAAACTTGGAGGTGATTAAATGCAAAGGTTATCCGATGCAGAATTAAATATTATGATGAAGTTTTGGGAAAGGAATTCCCCTATGACATTAGAAGAAGTACAAGATGCTGTAGTTCATTATAATTGGACTGATAATACCGTGAGAAACTTTTTAACAAGAATCGTAAATAAGGGATTTTTAAGAATCGATAAGCTGGGGCGTAAAAATCTATATGTGCAATTAGTATCAGATGAATATATTGACAAAAAGAGCAAGTCTTTACTAGAAAAACTTTATGATGATTCCTTACAACATTTTGTGGCTGGACTTTATGAGTCTGATAGTTTAACTAAAGAAGACATACTTGAACTAAGAGATTATCTAGATGATATCTTAAAGGAGGAGGAATAACTTGAAAAGTTTACTCATTTCTTCCTTACTATTTTCTATATTATATTTTATGTTTACAATATTTAGAAAAATAAATTATACAAAATACAGAAAGCAAACTTTTAGACTGATTTGGATAATTTTAATTTTAAGGTTGGTGATTCCTAGTAGAGTATTGGTCTCAAAGACTCCTATTCAATTTAATATGATGGATACAATAGCAAAACATATCCCGATTACTTTAAGTAGTGATGTATCAGCTGGCACAGTGAATTTATTACAAAATCTTCAAGTGCCTTGGGAGTCGTACTTTCAATATTTTAATAAAATTTGGGCAGTAGGATTCTTAATTTCTATTTTTATTGTTATGATACACTATATTTATTTCCGTATATCACTTAAGAAGAGCTTGTTAGAAGATAGTTCAAAAGTTGAAGAGTTAATAAACACCTATAGATTACCTATTTCTATATGGATAACAAAACAAAACACATCTCCTTTTGTCACTGGTATATTTAGAAAAATCCTCGTATTACCACAATCTTTTTTTCAATTAGTGAACCAAAAAGACTTAGATTATATCATTCAGCATGAGATGACCCATATTAAGAAAAACGATACCTTAGTAAAAATGCTGTACTTAGTTGCAAGATGCATCCATTGGTTCAATCCCTTGGTATACATAATGAATAAAGGGTTTTCTATGGATTTGGAAATGGCCTGTGATGAAGCCGTTGCAGAAACATTAAGCAAAAATGAAAAGGTAGAGTATTGTAATGTATTATATAAATATTGTACTTCTAATTCTTTTGCCTATTCGATATATAATATTGCCTTTTCCCAAGCAGGTATTAAGATAAAAGAACGGTTTGATTGTATTCTCAGACCCGATAAAAAACATGGTAGAGGAATAATAATGATGGCTTGCTTATTAGTCATTTCTACCTCTTTGTTTATAAAAGTTGAATCATCACAGAATTATTCTCAAATAGGAGGTACTACCCTAAGTTATGCTGAAAGGGGAGATATTTTAATTCAATCAGAAGAGCTAACTGATCCTATTATATTAAGAAAAATAGAAGAAAATTCTATTGCTTTGGAATTCACTAACGAAAGCCTCTCAAAAATTGATTTAAAAGATATTTTAAATTCAGGAAATATCATTAGCCATATTAGTAAAGAAGATTATGATATGATATCAGACTTACAGTTTGTTATCTGGCACGATAATAATGAATAGGGGAGGTATTATGAGAAATCCAATTAATAGATCAAATATCAGGCGACCTTTAAAGGGGATTTTACTTCTTGCTATACTATTTGTTGCATCAAATCTCTTTATTTCAAGTGTTAGTCAATTTTTCATAGTTAATAGAGAAATTGACAATATTGGTAGCTACTATAAGAGTATAGGAACAATACAGCCATTAGATGAGAATAATTATTATATCAATGAAGCGCAAGAGTTGATTTCTGGTGATCCAATGATTGACTACGAAGATAATCGAAGATATACTTTAGGATTTATAGAAGGACTATACAATCCTATTAACAGACATATGGAAAATTTAAAAGAAGATGATGATTACAAAACATTTTTGGGGGATAATATATTCACAGCAAAACTAGAAATGGCACATAAGTCTTTAAGTGCTGATAGTATACATGAGGGCTCAGTTTTAATCCTACATGTCAAAGAGAGGTTAGCAGGATTTCCTAATTATGTGAAAAGTGATACTCGATACGCTGTAGGATTTTTCTCACACTCTGTTGAAACTGGAGAAAAAATTGAATTTATTAACGATGATATAATAGATGAGTTGTTTAAGTTAGAGCCTGGAAAGACATTTATATTTAGAACATACAATATTAGAACTTTGAATGAAGGGGGTCTGATAAAACCTCTTTATGATGGTGGGCCTCTATATGAGGAGCTAGATGATGATGGGCATATAGATTGGGACAATCCAAAGTGGGAGAAATTGAAGGAAGATATAGATGTTTTAAATCAGAACATTATCTCTTATTCTATCATAGGAACCAAAGATATGACAAGTATGCCTATCACACAAGAGAGTATGAAAGACTATTACTTAAAAGAAGGACGCTGGGTTAATGAAGAGGATAATGAAAATCAAAACCATGTGGCTGTAATAAATGAAGATTTCGCCAGAACTCGTGGTATCAAAATTGGAGATAATATAGAAATAAAAATGAGAGATACTGAAAAAGGTAATAATTATTTAGCCTCAGCCAAAGATCGGAGAGATTGGAAAACATATCATACTAGTGAGCCTATATCATTTGAGGTTGTTGGCATTTTTAGCTTAAGACTAGCAAAGAAGATGGCCAGTAGAGGAAGAGAGATATATGTCCCAGATAGTACTATGCCAAAGGAATTTGGGAATTATTATAACTTAGGAGAAAAGACACCTGATATTTATTCATACTTTTACAGCTTTACACTAAAAAATATAGAGGATGAATCTACCTTTGTAGAAAAATATAAAAACCCATTAGAAAAATTAGGTTATGAATTATATTTTGTTGAAAATAACGGGGAAAGTTTTTTAAATACTACAAACCCTGTTAAGCGATCTTCACAAATAAGCTTTTCATTATTTTCTATACTTTTAATATTAATGCAAGCTTTTGTGGTTTACTTATATGTTGATGGACACAGATTAAACTATGCAATAGAACGAATCGTAGGTATTCCAGCCTGGGTGAGTGGAGCACATTTGATACTGCCTCTTATTCTGTATGGAAGTGCAGTATCTACTATTGGAGGTTTTTTAGGATATAATAATGCTTTGGGGAAATCAGAAATATTATTAGCAGATTTGGCAGAAATTTCTCAGACTACAGTGTGTTCAGGATTAGATATAAGATATTTTATATTGTTTATCATTATGTCAATGATTCCATTTATAGTCATGCTTTTTCTAAAGGTAAGACAGCTTAATAATTCATCTATTATAGATTTGATCAACGATAATAAAAAGAAAAACAATATAATCGATAAAGATGTAAATATAGAAGAAAATATGAAAATTGATACCACATCTATAATAGATTTATATAGCAATGATGGCCAAGCAATAGTAAACAACAAGTATATGCCATTGGATGGTAGGCAGCTAACAAAAAAAGATAGTAGGAAGGGCTTAAGATCCTTTTCAATAAACTATTGCCTACGCTCAAAAATATCTTCTATGCTACTTATACTGCTAGCAGGAATATTTGTTTTTTCACTATTATGGATGAATTACTTAATAATTAGAAACAATGATTTAATCAATAAGGCATTTGATGAAATCATAATAGCAGGTGAGATTGCAATAGTTGATGATGGAAAAGAAATGCGTACCTTAAGAGGACCAATTTTAGGTAGTCATATAGATAATTTTTCAAAGACAGAGCTGTTGTATGATTATACATCCTTAGCAAGTATGAGCTATACGGAATTGTATATTAATAGAAATGGAATTGAGAGCAAATACGAACTTAGTGAAAAAGATAAAAAAGGATTTTTAATACACACTCCTATTTTTACTATAAAAGCTAGCAATAAACCCTATAACAGCGAAATTGATAAGATGACTCTTACAAAATTAAATATAATGGATGGATACTCACTAGAGGATTTTAGCAGGGAATATACTGCTGACTATAATAATCGTCTTAACCCTAGAATACTCAATGAAAATGGCAATGAAGAAGTACCTGTATTGGTATCAAATAAAGCGATGGAGCATTTTGGCCTGGAATTAGGAGATAGAATATTTTTAGAACCAGACCCAGAATTTCGAAGTATAGTACATGCTTATGGAACTATTGTTGGAACTTTTGAAAATCTTGAGACTGGTATTCTCCCAAGTGGATACATAAGGGCAGATAAAGAATCAGAACTATTTATTTATCCCTTAAGTGCATTACAATTACTTGAAAAAGATAAACTCTATTACGAGACATTAGAATTTGAATTTAATCCTGAAAAAAATAGAGAGGTATTAGCACAAAAAGAAGAGTTGAAAAAGATGGTAGCAAATAATCCATTTAATGATTTTCTAACAGAGTTAAACATATGGGATGGAGAACTTATAAATGTAGTAGAGCCATTAGAAAAGAACCTATCACTATTAGAAGTCTTATATCCTGTAACATTTGGCCTATCCATAATAATAGCTAGTATATTAGCCTTTATGATGGTAATACGTAGATCAATAGATGTAGCAATCCTTAGAATACTGGGAGTAAAAAGTAAGGAAGTACAATGGAATCTATTTAGAGAAAATCTAGTACTTGTAGTAATAGGGATTATAATATCTTGCATAACAATTATTTCAATTACTATAAACTCCTATTCAATAGAATTATATAAATATATAGTAGTGATGGGTGGATATTTGTTAGGTACTGTAGTAGGACTAATATTAGGTATAAGAAAAGTAACTAACAAGAAACCACTTGAGATGTTGCAGGTTAAAGAATAAAGGAGGGAGATCTAATGGCAAAGTTAGAATTAGAAAACATATTTTACAGGTACAGAGGTGCAACTAAAGATGTTCTTAGAGAAGTAAACTGTTCCTTTGAAGGAGGAAAGTTAAACGCAATAGTAGGACCATCAGGCAGTGGTAAGACTACACTTCTTTCCATAATGGCAGGACTAGATGAACCAACCCAAGGTAGAATCACTATAGATGGTAATAATTTAAAGAATATGAATCTAGATGAATATAGAAGAGATTCTGTCTCCATGATATTCCAGGCATTTCAGCTATTCCCCTTGCTGACTGCCTTGGAAAATGTAAGCTTTCCCATGGAATACAAGGGAATAACTAAGGAGGAAGCAAGAGAAAAGGGAAAAGAAGTACTAGATTCCCTTGGAATAGACGGAGATAAACAATCCCGATATCCCTCTAACTTATCAGGAGGAGAACAACAAAGAGTAGCCATAGGTAGAACTCTAGCTACAGGAGCAAAGGTAATCTTAGCAGATGAACCAACAGGAAACTTAGATGATGAAAACAGTGACAGAATCATAGGTATACTAAAAGAATTAGCTCATGAACAAGATTTCTGTGTCATTATAGTAACGCACGATATGGAAATAGCAGAAGTATCAGATAATGTGTGGAGAATAAAGGATGGGACTATAGAGAAGGAGAAATAAAATTTTTTTCATGAGATTATGTATTAATATTAGTTAACAAATCTACCTTCCGCCAAGGGGGTGATATCAATCTACGACATCTTTATTGACCTCTCAACCCATGTTGAGACGTGCGTACTTTTGTCCCACAAAAATTCGTAAACATCTCCACCGTCCTTATACACCGGAAAATTG
>Ga0265293_10012002_pt1 | contig 11618 bp, 17 predicted proteins | sample Munlanlewell138R_FD_192505 | JGI IMG/M metagenome (GOLD analysis project Ga0265293, IMG submission 192505) | Leachate microbial communities from a municipal landfill in Southern Ontario, Canada - Leachate well 138R | ecosystem: Engineered > Solid waste > Landfill > Unclassified | place: Canada... | reverse complement strand
AGTTATATGTTTCCAGCATCATCTTGGTAAAGTCAGCAATGGGTTCAACAACAATAACAATATGTCCTTTCTCCAGCTTGTCACATATCATTTTTGCTGTATGACCAACTCCGGCTCCAACCAGAATTGTCACTTCATCTCTCCTGAACTTTTTACCTGCTGTTATCTTTCTTGCCTGCTGTCTTGGTCCTTTGTTGTCATATATTGTATTTGTGTTAATACCATATCTGATGACAGCATTGTAGTCTCCATTGTCAGCTTTAATCTTGTAAGTCCAGTCCACAGCCTTCTCTTCAGAAAGCCACTGAACAAACTTCTCCGATTGCTTTGAAAGAGCTTCCAGATTTTTTTCATAGTTATTCATCAATCATCTCCTTGACTGCTTTTGTTATCTTTTCATCATTCTGGCTTATTTGGCTCATAATTACTTTTGTCTGCTCCGGAGCATGGACAAAGGCCAGTCTCATTAAGTCCATCCAGAGCTTGTTATTCTTTGCCCTTATCTTCTGTATCTTGTCTATCTGTTTTGTCAAAATACTCCTCCGCAAGTATTGAAAAATTTAATATGTTAACAAACTCCCCATTCAAAAATTTTCCCTGTCTGAAATTTCCTTCAAAGACCATTCCCAGTTTGTCAGCAACAGCAATCATACCAACATTAGTTTCAGCTGTTCCAGTCCATACCCGATTCATACCAAGTTTTCTGAAAGCATGTTCCAGCATCATCTCTCCAGCAGCTTTACCAACACCCAAGCCATAAAAATCAGTTTCGCCAATTACAAAGGCGAGCTCGCAACTTCTGTTTATCCAGTCTATTGACTGAATTGAACAATTGCCTATATGGCAAGGTAGCTCTGTTTCTGGGCCTGTGTACATTATAGCAAAAAGAATATCGGGGCCACCCTCTTCAACATTCTTGACAAACTTTTTCATCTTCTCCTTGGTGTAGGGAAAGAGTCCGTGAGAGTTGAATCTGGTGACTATTGGATTATGAAACCAGCTTCTGTATCTCTCCGTCATATGTTCCTTTCTCTCAAAAGGAACAATCTCAACAGTTCTGCTCTCTGAAAGTTTACGATTGTATTTCATTTGTTTTCTCCAGCTCTCAAATTTTTAATTTCTTTTTCAAGATCATCTATAACATCATCCAATGGCTCAAGCTGAGGAAAGAAAAAATATTTGCCAAATGGCCCTTTGGTATGTTATCCAATCTCTGTAGGGAGCTTGTTTTGTATTTTTTCTTTTGCCCCAACTATTTGTTTTTTATATCCTTCAAGAATCAAAGCCAGAATATGTTTGTCCATCCTCTCTCCTCAGCAGCCACAGCCACCTGATTTTTTAATTTTCTTGCTTCCACAGAATGGACACTTAACAGGCTGGGCTGAAGACGTCCAAACTCTCAAGCAGTTTCTACAAATATACTTTTTAATAATTTTAACAGTCATCAGACTTCACCAGCATATTTCTCAATCTCTTCCTGTGTCAGCCAGTGGGCATTATCATCACTGCTATACTTGAAAGGACTTGTTGGCAAGGCATCGGTCCATGGTGGCTTTATGATAAAATAAGAAGGCTCCAGAACTGTTCTTGTGCTTTCCTCTTCTGTGATGAGACACTCATGGAGCTTCTCTCCCTGTCTGATTCCTATTTCTTTGATACAACATCCCGGAGCCACAACAGCTGCTATATTGACAATGTTTGAAGATTTCATTCTTGGAACAAATATCTCCCCACCCTCTGTCTCTCCTATTCTTTCAATAATGAATCGGGCAACAGTTTCAATAGGAATAAAAAATCTTGTCATCTTTGAATCTGTAATGGTGACTGTTCCTGTCTTTGCCTGTTCCTTGAAGAGAGGAATGATTGAGCCTCTGGAGTTTATTACATTGCCATAACGACAACAGGCAAACTTTGTCTTTCCCGGACTGTAAACATTACCATGGATAAGAAGCTTTTCCGCAGCTCCTTTGGTCATGCCGTAAAAGTTAACAGGATACACAGCTTTGTCAGTGGAGACATTCATCACAATCTCTACATTGTTATCAATAGCAGCCTCAAGAAGATTCTTGGCCCCGATTGTATTTGTCATCAGAGCTTCTATTGGATTGTACTCACAAGCTGGAACCTGTTTCATGGCAGCTGTGTGAAAAACAATATTAACTCCCTTCAAGGCTCTCATCAGTCTATCTCTATCCCTGATGTCTCCAATAAGAAAGGACACCGGAGTCTGACAATCTATTTCTTCGAGGTAGTTCTGGAGCTGCCACTGCTTGAATTCATCTCTGCTGTAAATTCTTATTCCTTTTGGATTATGGAATCGAATCAGTTGCTTCACCAGTTCTTTTCCAAGCGTTCCAGTGCCACCTGTGATAAGAACCTCTTTCCCTTCTATTTTATTTAAAATCATAGTATCTCCTTCAGCTGTTTTGGTGTTCGGGCAAATGGTCCAGCATCAAGTCCTTCAGAATCTTCCAGCTTGTAATGGCATTCATAGATCCATGGCCTGTACTTTTTGTAAAGCTTCCAGTCTGTTGTATGGTCACTGATGCCTGATGTAAGAGATTGCTGAGAGAATGATTCTTCATATTCTTTTATTATTGTTGGATATTTGCTTATACACACCATAAATCTGTCATCAGGCAGAAGCAGATTTATGATGCCATCCATATGAACTCCGTGAGAGACTACCACAGGAACTCCTCTTGGAATCTTTTTAATCAGAGGATACAGGCTTTTGTTATTTGCTATTTTAACAAAAGGAACATCATATGAGAGAAGGAACTCAAGAGAGGCTTCATCGAACACTGAAGCTGTTGTCTGATATCCTTTTCTCAAAGCGTATTTATACACAACTTCAAAGAGTTCATGGGCCAGTGGGATATTCCCACCAGCCTTTTCAAAGAGCTGCCATTTGATGATTGGCTTTGTAGCTCTCTTCTCCTGTACCACTTCATCAAGCTCATCTATCATCCTGATAGCATAGTCCTCATCATTCTTGCAGGTATTGCCTGAGCCAAAGTCCAAAATTATTATCATCTCAGCTCCTCCCTGTTCTCCCATACTTTGTGGAAGGCTTCTATGATATCAGCTCTATCTTTTAAAGACAGAGAAAGCCCATGATACAGAGTGAGGAAAAAGTCATCTTTCCATAGCTTCTCAACAGTGGGTAAGGTAATACAATATTTCCCTCCTCTGTCTATGCTCCAGTGCTGACGATTCTGAAACAATGGCATTCTGTACAGGGGCTGAATGTATCCTCCACCAATCGGAATGCCTCTGTCTATCCTTTTGTTCTCAAAGGACAGTTCTGCTTTTACAGCTTCAAGATATTTGTCTCTATGAATCCCCTCAGCTCTCTTCTTGTCCCAGTAAAATGGGCAGACATAAAAAGAGTGATACTGTTCATATGAAGGAGGCTGGGGAGTTGTTATTGGCAGAAAGAAAGAGTTGGCTATGCCTTTGTAAATGGCCTGAGTATTCTCTCTCCTTATGAGAATAAATCTATTTATTTTCCTCAGTTGGCATCTCATTATAGCTGCCTGTATTTCTGTCATTCTGAGATTGAAACCCAACATATTGTTCCACTTGAACCAGTTCTCATTGGAACCAACTGAAGCACTGATAACAGACTCAGCATGATTCCTTATCAGCTGACACTTTCTGGCAAGTGTTGGGTCATTTGTTGATATCAGTCCCCCTTCTCCAGAGGTCATGTGTTTGCCCTGGGTGAATGAGAAACAGCCTATGTGACCAAGATTACCAGAATATTTGCCTTCAGAAGTTGCTCCCGGAGCTTGGGCAGCATCCTCAATAAGATATATTCCTTTTTCATCACAGAACTTTCTCAAAGCTGGGTCAATAGAGCATCCAAAGAGGTCAACAGCAATTATGGCTTTTGTTCTTTTTGTTATCTTGTCTTTGACTGTTTCAACTGTGAGATTGAAAGTATTGTAATCAATATCAGCAAAAACAGGTATGCCTCCCCAAACCATTGGAGCTGTAGCGGAACAGCTCATACTCCAAGGAGTAACAATCACTTCATCTCCGGGTTCAATTCCAACAGCACCACAGGCAATCTGAAGAGCAGAGGTGCAGGAGTTGACAGCAATAGCATAATCTGTATTAAATTTCTCGCACCACTCTCTTTCAAAAGCTTTGACCTGTGGGCCTCCTCTGAATGCTGGAATATAGTTTCCTCTGTAATGGCTGAGGATACCATCATTCATAACATCCATAACAGCATTCTTTTCCTCTTCTCCAATTGTCTCCTGTGAAGGGAAAAAGTTTTCCCTCTCTCTGACTGGTGTTCCTCCATTTATAGCAAGCTTCATATTTTGTTATCCTCCAAATATTTATAAATTTTATGAACAGCAAGAGCATCCTCTCCTGAACAATAATTTCCTGTGTCTTTATCGGTAATTGTGGTAAAAGCAGTATGAATGAGATTATCCAATGCAATTGGCAATCCTGTGTTTTTAAGACTGATTGGCCAGGGAGACACACATTTATAATTCCCATATGAATCTGGCTCGGTGGAATAAATGAAAAGCTTTTGCCCGTGGTCAGCAAGAACATATTTCTTTCTGTTTGTGTATATCTCAATATCAAAGATGGCATAGTCCCTTCCATTTACAGGAGCCAAAGAAACAAAAGGACATCTCTCATAAGAGGCAACAGCACCAACTGCTGGGTCAAGAACATCCCTGTCACTTATAGCAGAATCTGGAAAGGTGACTATGCTTTTGAAATCTCCAAGCCACCAGTTGAATAAATCAAAGGCATGACAGGCTTCATGATAAAGCCCTCTGGTGTATACAAGATTTACATTATGAATAGTCTGATGTTGAAGGCTCAGGGCCAGTTGCTGATGAGCCCAGTCATATCTCCTTATGTAATCAATCATAAGAATTATATTTTTGGCTTTGCATCTCTCCACTATTTCCTGAGCTTGTTCATAATTATCACAAAAGGGCTTCTCTGCTATAATTACTTTGGGAGGGGCTTTCATCTCAATAACTTCTTTCAGCACCTCATAGTGAGTATGAGTGGGAGTACAAACTGCAATTATTGCCATCTGCTCTGATATGTCTTTTAAAGAGAGTCCTGACTTGCATCCCCATTTATATGAAGCTTGATCTGCTCTGATGTTGTGTATATCAATAATCCATTCCAGTTTGATTGAAGGGTGATTGTACATAGCATGAGCTATTGTCAGCACTCTCTCCCCTCCAGGATAATCATATTGAGCTGGTTTTAAAGCTCCAATGCTCCCGGCTCCAATTATTGCTGATTTCAGCATATTTCCTCCTTATTTTTAAGTTTAAAAAGTAGCCTATAAGCCTTTTAAACACTGTTTTTAGGCTCTGTACGGGGTTTTCTAACCTTCCCCTGGTACTTTACCTATAATATTCTCATTCCATCTTTTTTCAGGATGTTCTGACATGTAATCCATAATCTGTTTCCAGTTACAGTCCTCTCCCAGATTATTTAATATATCATCAATGACAAGAGCATCCTCTTTTGTATCCAGTGTAATTCTCCAATCTGGTTTGAAATATTTTCCGGAGGGGAGGTGGCTGGAAATAAAAAGGAATCTTTGAAGATGCTCCTCAATTTTGATAAGATAATTGAGAATGTTCCAGCCCGTATGAAGTCTGTGAGTTTTATTCTCTACAAGAACATTAAGAGCTTCCAGAATCTCTCTTTTATAAATCTGAATGTCGAATCCATCAGACCAGCTCCTCTTGACTACATTTGAGGTCAGGTCAGCATTATTTCTTGTATGAGAGGCAATCATCTCATCCAGCATATAAGGATCCACAAGAGGACAGTCCGCTGTTATATCCACTATGTTGTCCACAGAATAAAGGGCAGCAGCATCTCTCACCCTTTTGAGAACATCCTCTTCATCTCCAGCAAAGCATAAAATATTGTTCTGCTGACAATAATCCCATATGGGTTCATTATTGGGATTGTCCGGAGTTGCTATGATGACTTCATTTATTCTCTGAGCCTTTCTTATCCGGTTAACTACATGATAAAGACAGGGCTTGCCTCCAATCTCCATCATGGCCTTTCCAGGAAGTCTTGTGCTTCCCATTCTTGCCTGAACTATTGCTACAAAATTGCTCACTGTTGAACCTCCTTCATTATTTGCTTGACAGGTCTTTCAATATCCAATCTTATCTGGGATATGTCTGCCCCACCTCTTGATGCTGATTCTGATATGGTATTCAGAACTTGCTGGACTCTCAGAACAATTTCCTGAGCCTGAAGTATCTTTGTGTTTGCTTTCCTCATCTTTTCTTTTGAATCCTTTTCCAATTCCACAAGGCTGTCAATCTGGTCCTCAAGAACTTTAATTTGTGTCTTCAGGTCAAGCTCTATCATTGAATAGTCATCTCTGATCTGCTGCTTTTCCAACTCAGCCATTCTCTCAGCATATTTCTTTCCTCTGTTGAAACCATCCTTTGAGGCTTTCTCCAGTTGCTTGCTTATGTCTCTTGATTTCAGGAATCTCACTTCAGCTCACCTCCACAACAGATTTTTCTTTTGGTCTGGAAACTGTAAAGACTCTGTCAGCGGACTCAATGAGGCTTTTATTGTGGGTAACAATTATAAATTGGATCCCCATTCTTTCAGATAACAGCTTCATCATTTCCCCTGCTTTTGGCTGGAGGTCTGCTGATAAGAATCGAAAAGGCTCATCAAGAATTATTGTATTCCTGCTTCTGGGTTTACCAATGGACCACAGAGCAATCCTCAGAGCAAAGGAGGCCACATCAACAGCTCCTCCTCCAGCAGACTGCAATGGGTCCACTTCTTCATGCTCTCTCAAGAAAACAATATCAGCCTCTGTCTTGCCTCTCCTCTCCACGAATTTGAGACTGAACTCATAAGGGTCATCAAAGACAGCAGACAGAGCCATAGACACTACATCAGATATATGATACTCAAGCTGGCTTTGTGTCTGCTTGGCCACTTCCTGAATAATAAGCTGGGCCTGTTCTGCATTGATTTTTCTTCTTGAAAATTCTCTCTCTTCCTCTGTCTTCTCTTTGAGATTTTTTTCAAGTTCCTTCTTGAGACCTTTCTTTTGTTCAAGCTTGTTCCTGTATTCTCTCATTCACTCTCCTCAGCCCAGAAGCTCTTCAAGTTCCTGATAGATGCTGTCAAGTTCTTTCTGCTCTTTTTTGATGGCATCTTCATTCTTATTCAGAAGTGCCTTGGCTTCCTTCACACTTCCACAACCATACTTTGAAGACAGATTTTCCAATAAGGTCTCTTTGCGTGTCTTGAGCTCAATCTCTTTCTTTTCTCCATTCTCTATTTTCTTTTTCATCTCCAGAAGTTCTTTTGTATCAGCCATCAACAGCCTCCCATATAATATCTTTTACACCCTTGCGGGTTTTGTTCTTGGCAATAAATGCCTCAAGATTTTCTTCAAAAGAGAGACTGATTGAATAGTCTGTATCTATTCTTTTCACAAAGGCTTCAATTCTCTCATCTCTCTTTTCTTTCTTCTCAATATGCTCTCTTGATATTACTTCCTTTTTCAAAAAAGGAAAAACTACAAATTCATACTCAAGATTTTTGTTAACAAGATATACTCCGGGCTCATGGTCATACTGATCAGCAGTCATCCTCATCATACTGCCAGGATTTATGAGTAATTGCTTTTCTGTTTCTCTTATAAATCTTTTGTGATTGTCTCCGGATACAATTAAATCATATCCAGATAAAAGTTTCATGAGCTCCTTTGCTGGAGTGGCTCCTGCCATCTCTACAAGAAAGTCAGAGTCATCCTCAACTGTAAGAGTATGAATCAAAGCAATCTTGAATCTTTTTCCTTTTGGAGCTTTCTCTGGTTCTGCTCCCCAGGGAAAACCACTAATTAAAAGTCCATCTATATCTTCATAGTGTCTCTCAAAGTCATAATTTATTACAGTTACTTTGTCAGCAACCTTGAGAACATGAAGAGATGACTTTGGAAAATTTAAGATATTATGCTGAGGCAGGTCATGCTGCCCTGGAATGGTTATAAACTTATCAGGCCAATAGTCTATCGCCCAGGACTCAAACTCAGGAGAGATTCTCCACTTGTCAAAGACATCACCAGCACAGAGAACAGGACAGCCATGCTTCTCCTGAAGAGCTTTGATGAACATTATTTTGTTTCTCTGCTCATGGAAGTAATCATCTGTTCTTGCCACGGGAATATTTTCTCTGTAATGAATATCTGAACAAATTATGAAATCAACATTTTTCAAGACATACCTCCTGGCCACAGAGAGGACATATTCCAGGAAAGCTCTCTGTAAATTCCCTTTTCAGGCTCTCCACAACTTTTGAGTTCCCTTCAATTTGAATTGAGATGGACTCAAGAGAGCTGATACAGTCTTCAAGCTTCTCTGTTTCTTCCTCAAGCTCTTCAAGTCTTTCTCTTCTCTCAACATATGAGGTCAGAATTTTCTTTGCCTCAGAAAAATGAGAAAGCCCTTCAAGCTCCTCATCTATGGACTCAAGAGAGCCAAGAGTTTTGTTAATAAAATCATCGTCTATTTCTTTGTCTGAGATTAAAAGGCGTAAATCCTCACACCTTTGCAGGAGCTTTCTGGCTTTGTTAAAGTCAATACTTTTGACCATCTGCTCTTCAAGATATTCAAGTGAAGATATTATTTTCTCAATGGATCCATTTGAATCCTCTTTCTCAGAGATAGACTTTTCAAGCCTCTCCCCCTTCTCAATAAGCTCTTCAATGTATACAAGGTTGGGAAGTTCTTCAAGCCTCAGAGTCAGTGAAGCTCTCTGTTCACTTGCTGCTTCAGCCTTTGCCATAGCCTGCCTTCTGATGGACTCAATCCTTTTCATGGACTCATGAATGTTCTCAAGGTTAACAATCTGATTGAGATACCTCGCAATCTCCCCAGGAGACTGGGAGAGAAGAAAAGGTGCATCCATCTGATACTGAATATTTATTTCTGTAAACTGCAGAGCCTCCTGAACTTCTGCGGGAATATCTTTTCCAACAGCTTTCAGCTCCTTATCATTTACAGAATAAATATTTTCAGACTTTGTTTTTATTCTTTTTATCTCAATACCATCTTCTGTTAAGAGTGATGCTGAAGTGTCTCCTCCCCAGTAAGACCGGAAAAAATCTCCATTGGGTCTATTGTTGGCAATCCAATTCAATGACCGCAAAGCAGCGGACTTTCCAACATCACTACTACCAACAATACAGTTGAGTCCTGGAGAAAACTCAAAGAGGCTTTTGGGGTGGCTTTGAAAATTCTCTATTGTTAGAGACTTTATCATTTGTCTTTGTATCTCCCTATTATTTGTTCATATTTATTTCTTGAGGTCTCCTCATCAGGGTTTTCTTTTGTAACAAGCAGTAGTGCAAAAGACAGAATAAGTAATAAAGCTACTGCGATTAAAACAATTAAAAGAATGTCAAAAACTATTTTCGACATGATAACCTCCTCGCATATTCAGCAAGTAAAAGAGCCTCAGCTTTGCCATCCATCATCCTTCCTCTTTCTGTGAGAAAGCTCTCTGATGGGAAGAGCTTCTGGGCTGTGTCGCAGCTATCCATCTTGGCCTTCTTAATGAGATTGAATTCTTTTTTCCAAGTTGCCGGAGCCACTTCCTGAAAAGGAGTGAGAGAGGCTTTCAGAACAGCCCTCACTTCTCCATATCCAATACCATAGGAGAAAGTGCTTTTGACTCCCTGCTTTGGCATAGACTGGGATTTTTCAATTACACAAAAAGTCTCTTCCTTGATGCTGGTGAATAAGGCATAAAGATAAGCACTGTTGATTTCCTTTGTAGAGGTCACAGGCATCTCTATGCTGACCATGACTTTGCCATCCTCAGATATTACAGCCACACCACCAGTTTTGCCTGGGTCTATTCCAATGAAACAATTCATCTCCCCTCCTGTTAATACTTGGGCTTTCTTTTTGTTGAGATAGAAGCTTCAATTTCTTCCCATTTTTCAATAACTCTTTCCGTCAGTTCAGACTCAAGATTGTTCTCCTCAATGAAAGAAATAAGTCCGGGAATTGTGAAATCTTTTCCATCCCAATCAACTTTCTGTTTTTTCTTTTCCTTGCCTGTATCTGTCTTGAGGTCATAGAGAAAGTTTATATTGCTCATGATATTATCAATTCCATAGGCAAAGACAATATCAAGAAGACAATCCCGGAAAGGTCTCTCAGTCTTGGCTTTCTTGGCATAGGCTCTTATTGTTACACTATATGCTCTTCCTTTCTTTTTATGCTTCTCGACTTCAGAAAGCCAGAGAATAAAAGAGGCATAAAAGTCCAGAGCCTTGCCACCCATCCTTTTATACTTTGAGGAGAAGGCAAAGGAGCTTATGTTCTCTCTGACCTGGCTGATGATTATAAGTAAACAATTCTTGTCTTCTATCTTGCCAGCCATGGTCCGGAAAAATTGGCTGAGATATTTCTGTTTATTCAGCCCATAAGTTCCCTTGCTCTCCTTCCCTTCTTCCTGGGCTTTGAGTTTCTTCTCAAGATATTCTTTTTCATCATCTGAAGAAAGCCCATCAAGAGAATCCACAACATAAATCAAAAGTTCATCCTCTTTCAGAGAGTCCAGACATCTATCCAAGTCAAGGCTGAACTCCTCAATTGTGTCTGTCCTTGGAGACAGCTTCAGCTCCTGAATCATTTTCTTCTGGCCTTCCATGATATCAAAGCCACAAATTTTTTCCGTATCAAAGCTGAAACCAGCCTCAGCATCGTTATATCTCCATTTCAGTTTTGAGCCATAGAGCTTTCTGGCTGAGGCAATACAATCTATTGCCAGGAAGGTCTTGCCTGTGGAGTTGTCTCCAACAATATTGGCAATCTTGCCTTTTGGGAATCCTCCTCCGGTGATAAGGTCAAGAAGGTCTGACCCTGTGGGGATTCTTGAAGCTTTCTTTTTTTCTTTCTTTGGCTTCTTGGCAGTTTCAACTATTTCATCCACAATGGGCTTTGTTGACCTTTTCATTCATGGCTCTCCTTGTCATAGCGACCATCAATCATGGAATTGAGAACTTCATTGTCAACTCTCCAGCGTCCACCAACTTTCTTGGCAAGTCCGGGATATTTCTTGCACCAGAGAACAACTGTCATCCTGTTAACAAAAGCCTTTGAAGCTGCTTCAGATGTTGTTATCCATTTACTCATTGACACCTCCTTAAACCATGGAGGCCAAATGGCCCCCATAGATGTTTAAACTATTCTTCAGCACAGGCTTCCCAGTTTTCACATTCAGCACAGTCATCTGTCTCATCACAGTCCTTGCCAAACTTATGGCCATAAGGACATTTATTTTTTGAAGCAGACTTGCCTTTGTCATCCTTGCCTTTTGCTGGCTTGCTTTCTTCCTTTTTGCCACCCTTCTTTGTTCTCTGAGGTTTTTCTTCCTCTTCCTCCTCATCATCAGAGTCATCATCCTCTTCTTCAGGTTCTTCCTCTTCCTCATCATCCTCTTCTTCAGGTTCTTCCTCTTCCTCATCATCCTCTTCTTCAGGCTCTTCTTTTTTCTTTGTTTTGCCTTTGTCAGGTTTACCTTTTTTGGACCTCTGAGGCTTCTCTTCCTCTTCT
>Ga0265293_10012001_pt1 | contig 11618 bp, 11 predicted proteins | sample Munlanlewell138R_FD_192505 | JGI IMG/M metagenome (GOLD analysis project Ga0265293, IMG submission 192505) | Leachate microbial communities from a municipal landfill in Southern Ontario, Canada - Leachate well 138R | ecosystem: Engineered > Solid waste > Landfill > Unclassified | place: Canada... | reverse complement strand
TCTCATTATGAATCCAAGGATGAATTGCTAAAGGCACTAAAAAACATACTTTCTGATGAAGATATCCTATTAGTCAAAGGGTCAAGAAGCATGAAGATGGAGACCATCATTGACTCTATACTGGAGAGGTGACATCATGCAACAACACATACAGCTTATTACGATTATCGTTATTTCATTTGTTATCACATTAGCTTTAGGGCCTCTTTTTATACCCCTGTTAAAAAGACTGAAAGCGGGGCAGAGCATAAGAGAAGAGGGTCCTAAAAGCCATTGGATCAAATCAGGCACACCTACTATGGGCGGCGTCATGATTATCATAGCTGTCCTTGTTACGAGCATCTGGAATATGGATACAGATTTGATGATTCTTATTTTTTCTTTGGTATCCTTTGGAGCCTTAGGTTTTGCTGATGATTTTATTAAGGTTGTCCTCAAGAGAAATTTAGGCTTACGGGCCTATCAGAAAATACTTTTTCAAATGCTCTTTGCAGGCATTATTGCCATCTATCAGGCCAAAGTATCCGCATTTGGTACAAATGTATATATCCCACTTGCAGACACCTATATCGATTTTGGCATTTTTTATGTTCCTTTCATTGCTTTTTTTGTTATCGCCATGGTTAACAGTGTTAACTTAACAGATGGATTAGATGGCTTAGCCACAGGTGTTACTCTTTTGATTGCACTCTTTTTCAGTATTACAGCAGCAGATTTTGGTTTTGTAAGCACAGCCATATTTTGTGCAGCCATTACCGGAGCCTGTCTTGGCTTCCTAAACTTTAATGTTCATCCTGCGAAAATATTTATGGGTGATACAGGGTCCATGGCTTTGGGGGGAGCCATTGCCGGAGTTGCTATTATTATGAATCTTACATTAATCATTATCATTGTAGGAGGCATCTACTTTTTAGAGGCCTTGTCGGTCATACTACAAGTCATCAGTTTTAAACTCACGGGCAAAAGGATATTTAGAATGAGTCCTATACATCATCATTTTGAATTGTTAGGATGGAAGGAAACGAAAGTGGTTGCTGTCTTTTGGATAGCCACATTATTACTTTGTATCCTGGGCAGAATAATTTTGATAGCGTAGGTGGTGAAGTGGAATGGAGATAAAACAGAAAAAAATAATGATAGTAGGGATGGGCAAATCGGGGGCAGCTCTTATGGATGTACTCTTATCTTTAAGTGCAGAAGTCTATCTTTATGATAGTAAAACACAAGATGCAATAGATCAGAAAATCGTAAGCAAAGCGGAAGAGAACCGCATACCACTGTTTTTTGGGAAAGAACCGGAGGATATCTCTTTTTTGGACCGGATCATCATGAGCCCTGGTGTCCCTTTAGATAGTGGGCTTGTTCAAAGAGCGAAAGAAAAGGGAATCGAAATTACCGGTGAATTAGAATTGGCTTATAAGCTTTGCCGAGGGCAATTTATTGGAATAACGGGAACAAACGGAAAAACGACGACAACAGCTTTAACCGGTGCAATCTTTAAGAAAGCTGAGTTAGAGCATTTTGTAGTGGGCAACATTGGAACGGTTGCTGTTTCTAAAGCAGGGCAGGTGTCAGAGGAAGGTTACATGATTACTGAAATCAGCAGTTTTCAGTTAGAAACAATTCAAGATTTCAAACCCCATATAGCGGCCCTACTCAATATTACCGAAGATCACCTGAACAGGCATAAAACCATGGAGAACTACATGGATGCAAAGGCTAGAATCTTCATGAATCAAACTAAAACCGATTATCTTGTGGTCAACTATGATGATGCTTTGGCTTATCAGGTTGCCCAAAGGGCAAAATCCCAGATTATCCCCTTCAGCAGAAGAACTGTTTTGGAAAAAGGCTGTTTTGTCAAGGATGGGAATCTCATGATAAGGGGGTTAAGCCTTGGTGATAAAGGTGAGACGGAAAGCCTTATATGCCCGGTAAAAAATATAAAGCTACCTGGACTGCATAACCTGGAAAATGCCATGGCTGCTACTTGCATAGCCATTTTATCGCATATTGAAATCCCTATCATCAAGGAAACCCTTGAGAGCTTTAACAGTGTAGAGCATCGTTTGGAATATGTGGACACGATACAAGGTGTTCGCTTTATCAACGATTCCAAAGGAACAAATCCGGATTCATCCATTAAAGCCATTGAAAGCATGGAAAAGGATGTGGTGCTCATCGCAGGCGGAATGGATAAGGGAAGTGATTTTAATGCATTAATCGATGCATTTCATGATAAAATAAAGCATATGGTTTTATTGGGGGAAACAGCAGAAAAAATAAAAAGAACAGCTGAAAACAAGGGATTCTATGCCATCAGCATTAAAAACAGTATGAAGGAATGTGTTGAAGAAGCCTTTAGGCTGGCAAAACCGGGCTATACGATACTCTTATCTCCTGCCTGCGCCAGCTGGGATATGTATCCTAACTACGAAGTCCGCGGTAAGGATTTTAAAAATCATGTCATGCAAATAGGGAGGACTCATCATGGCGAAGAAAAGGTCTAGCGATTTTCCGCTGTTTTTCATAGTCACCATCCTGGTAATTATCGGAATAATTATGGTCTTTAGTTCAAGCTATTATTATGCATTGGTCAGAAGAGGGGATGCATATTATTTTGTAGTGCGCAATATAGCCTGGGCGGCTATTGGATTTGTGGGTATGTTTGTTACCTCCCAGATCAATTATAGAATATACAAAAAGCTGGCGCCTCTTTTATTTATAGTCAGCATTGTACTCCTAGGCTTGGTTTTTACACCTTTAGGAGTCACAATCAACTATGCTACCAGGTGGATTGGCGTCGGTAAAATTACGATTATGCCGGGAGAAATAGCGAAGGTTTGTGCTATTATTTTCACAGCCTATTTTTTAGATAGGGATCCAAGTAAAATTAAAAGCTTGTTTCGAGGGGTAATACCTTTACTCTTGGTTGTGGGAACCTATTTTACCTTAATTATCCTCCAGCCCAATCTTAGTACGGCTATAACAGTCAGCACCATCATCATAGCCATGATGTTTGTGGGGGGAATGAAGTATTCCCATTTCTTTGGAATTGGTCTCCTTGGTGTTATCGGCATTGTGGCCATGATTGTTGTGGAGCCTTATCGTCTAAAGAGACTCACAAGCTTTCTAGATCCCTTTGCGGATCCCATGGATACGGGTTATCAGGTCATCCAGTCACTCCTAGCCTTAGGCTCAGGTGGACTCTTTGGCGTGGGACTGGGGAAGAGCATACAAAAAACATTGTATTTACCGGAGCCTCAAAATGACTTCATTTTTGCTATCATCGGTGAAGAGCTTGGATTCATAGGATGCGCCGTATTAATTATACTTTTCATCATCCTTATATGGAGAGGCATCCATATTGCCATGAATGCACCGGATCTCTTTGGAAGCTTGCTAGCCTCCGGTATAACGGCGATGATCGCCATCCAAGTTGTCATTAATATTGCTGTAGCAACCTCTTCCATGCCACCAACAGGTATAGCCTTACCTTTTATCAGTTGGGGCGGTAACTCATTGGCTATATTTATGGCTTCTATCGGTATACTCTTGAATATATCCAAATACAACATATCGAATGAACAATAGGAGAAAAAACATGAAAGTAATCATGACCGGTGGCGGAACCGGAGGACATATCTATCCTGCTATCGCTATTGCAGATAAAATAAAAAGTGTCTATAAGGATGCGGAAATCCTCTTCGTTGGAACAAAGCAAGGCTTGGAAAACGATATTGTTCCAAGAAGCGGTTACCCTATCCAAAATATTTCAGTGAAAGGTTTCTATAGAAAGAAGATATGGAGAAACCTGGGAACCTTGCAAAAGGCCATGAAGGGTTTAGCGGAAGCGAATAAAGTCATCAAGGAATTTAATCCTGATGTGGTGATAGGAACAGGTGGCTATGTATGTGGACCTGTTGTTTTTGCTGCCTCAAGAAAAAATATAAAGACCTATATCCATGAACAAAATGCCTTTCCGGGAGTGACGAACAAGATACTCGCGCGGTTTGTAGATAAAATTTTCATCAGCTTTGATGCTTCAAGAAAGTATTTTAAGAATCAAGACAAGATAGTCTTTACAGGCAACCCTTTACGAAAAGAGTTTATCGGTTATAGCAGGGAAAAAGCCAATGCTAACCTGAAAAGATCAGGGGATGGCTTTACCATTGTATGCTTTGGCGGCAGCAGGGGAGCCGAAAAAATAAATGAGGCTATGCTGGGAGTCATTGAAATTTTAAACAAGATAGAAGATATTCATTTATTCTTTATCACAGGGAAAATTCACTATAAGGATTTTATGGAGAAAATAGAAGGCAAGGGCATAGAATTAGGACAGAATATCAAAATATTGGATTATGCGGACAACATGGTGGATTATATGTATGCCAGTGATTTAGTCATCAGCAGAGCCGGAGCTATTACCATCGCTGAAATCAATGCAGCAGGCAAACCATCTATTCTCATACCGTCTCCCCATGTAACAGGGAATCATCAATATTACAATGCCAAGGTAGTAGCTGACCATGGGGCAGCCTATATTATAGAGGACAAGGATTTGAAAGAAGAGACTATCATCAATATTATCTTTAAGCTCATCAATTCAAGGGACATCTTATTGGAAATGGGAAAATGCAGTGAGAGGATGAAATCTGTTGAGGCAGAAAACATTATATTAGAAAATATCAAGTTTTAGCCAATAACACCTTTTTGCATTCTATGCATAGTATATTTTATAGCTGGTATTTTATGAGAAAATACCATCTTTTATGGAGGTGTTATTAAAAGTGTATGAATATCATATAGCCGGAGGGAAAAGATTATCAGGTGAGACGACAATAAGTGGAGCTAAAAATTCACTCCTTCCAATTTTAGCAGCCACAATTATGAATGGCAATATGAATGTCATCAAAGATTGCCCTAATTTAAAAGATGTAGAAACAATGCTTAAAATTCTCAAAGCAATAGGGTGTAAGACTGAATTTACGGATAATGTCATTGCCGTCGATTCAAAGTTATTGGATACCTATATTATTCCTGATAAATTGGTTAGTGAAATGCGTTCTTCTGTTTTTTTGCTAGGTCCTATGTTAACCCGATGTGGCAGAGTCGATGTGACTTATCCCGGAGGCTGTGAAATCGGCCCAAGGCCAATCGATTTGCATTTGAAAGTGTTGAAACAATTGGGAGTTCACATTGAAGAAGGATACGGGCATTTAAAATGCAGTGTTGAAAAGCTTAAAGGGGCAACAATCCAATTGGACTTTCCAAGTGTAGGTGCGACAGAAAATGCCATGCTTCTTGCTGTTAAGGCAGAGGGCGTCACCCGCGTGAAAAATGCGGCTAAGGAACCTGAAATCGTGGATTTGCAAAACTTTTTAAATGAGATGGGGGCAAAAGTAACAGGAGCAGGTACAAGTGAAATTACGATTTACGGCGTGGAATCCTTACATGAAGCTCATCATACAGTCATACCGGATAGAATTTGTGCAGGAACAATATTAGCAGCAGCAGCGATTACAGGTGGCGAGGTTTTCATTAAGAATGTTGTACCCGAGCATCTAGGTATTATCCTATCTAAATTTGCTGAAGCGGGATGTTTGATCAGGGAAGAAGAAGATGCCATTTATCTAAAGAGCCCCGAGCGCATACAAAGTGTTGAAATGATAAGGACTTTACCTTATCCTGGATTTCCTACAGATATGCAATCCCAATTTCTTGTATTGATGGCAACAGCTGAAGGTACAGCTATGATCAGTGAGACAATCTTTGAGAATCGGTTTAAGGTGGTCGATGAAATAGCCAGAATGGGAGCGAAGATAAAGGTTGAGGGAAGAGTTGCAGTGATTACAGGTGTAGAAAAACTCCATGGTGCGGTAGTGAATGCAAAGGATTTAAGAGGGGGAGCCGCTTTGGTTTTAGCAGGCTTGGCAGCACAAGGAAATACAATTGTAAAAAATATTTATCATATTGATAGAGGTTATGATAAGCTTGAAGAACAATTAACTCAGATAGGAGCTCAGATTGTTAGGAAAAAGCAAGAATAATAATTGAAGCAACTTTAAAAACTGAATACGGGGTAGAATGATACAAATACAGATAGTTGTTTTGATAGTATTTTCGTGACAGATTAAAAAAAAGAGGATATTACATATGACTAGAAGATATGAACAACCAAAGAAAAAAAACTTCATATGGGGTATTGGATTGATCTTAGTTATAGGTGGCGGACTGTATTTATTTTTATTTTCCGGGTTCTTCAATATTGGCTTTATACTGGTTGAAAACAATAGTTTTTACAGTGAAACAGACATCATTGAAAAGACGAAGGTCCAATATGGAACAAACCAGTTTAAAGTAAAGCTGAGTGAGGTTCGCGATAACCTCTTGAATGATCCCTACATAAAAGGCGTGACCATTGATAGAAAATTACCAGATAAACTGGTCATCCAGATTGTGGAAAGAAAAGAATCTGCTTGCATCGAATTTATGGGCAAGTGGCTGATTATAGATGAAGAAGGTTATGCCTTAAGAATTGCAGATACTCTACCGGAATACAGCATTTTAGACGGCTTTACAATCATCGATTTTACTGTTGGAGACAAAATCCAGGTCAAGGAAGAGGACGAGCTCTATCCGGTTTTAAAAGTCATACAAGGTATGAATAAAAATAATTTATTTTTTAAGAATGTGGGCATAAAAGGTCAAGAAATGGTATTATATATATCAGATAACTTAACCTGTAAAGGTGAAGTTGATGTATTACTGGAAAGTATGGATGCATTAAGGGATATCTTGTACGATCTTCACAAGCGTGGTGTAAAAAGAGGGACAATCCATATCAGAGGAAATGGGTATTACTCGTACAGCCCTTTAGAATAAAGTATAGTAGACGGTTTTGGGGTGAATCGTGAGATTTGCTAGGAGAGGGGATAAAGATGAAAAAAATAGCAAGCGGACAGATTATCGTGGCCATAGTTGCTGCCTTTATAGGGCTTACAATTACTGTCCAAATATACTCTTTAGATGGAAACATAGTAGAAGGTAGTTTGATTCCTATTCAAAAGGCTCAAAGCCTGGCTGCCGAACTTGCAAAGCTGAAGAGTGAAAGAGAAATTTTGATGGAAGAATATACATCTCTTGAAGCTAAAATCAAAGAAATTCAAGATGCGGAGGCTAAAGAAGATGTTTTAATCAGGAATGTCGTTAATGAACTGGACAAATATAAGACGATATCCGGCATGAGAGATGTCAAAGGTCCCGGGGTTATTGTTACAATCCAGGATCCCCCTACTGAAGCCAGCTCGGAATATGGTGAAAGCACCATTATGTATAACTATTCCTTACTCTTGATGTTGATTAATAAACTCAATGATGCAGGGGCGGAAGCGATATCCATCAATGGTCAGCGGTATATGAGTGTAACAGAAATCTCTTTGGCAGGATCCAATGTTAATATTAATTCGGTACCGACGGCACCGCCTTTTGTCATTCGGGCCATCGGCAATCCGGACACGCTGGACGCTACCCTGAATATTCGTTTTGGCATCGTCGACCAGATGCGATCAAAATATGATTTGCAAGTGAAGATTGAAAAAAGAGATGAAATCATCGTCCCAAGATATAATGAAATCATTAAATTTAGATATGCTGTACCCATAGAGCAATAGGAAAGATGAATTTGATAGCGGGAATGGTGATGTAGAATGAAAATAAGAAAACTTCTCCTATTTTTATTGTGTGTACTGATAGGCCTTTTAATAACAATACAATCCAGGGTTATTACGGGATCGTTTTTGTATGTGTCCCCTAAAACTCTTCAGGATTATAAAATTTCCATTGACAATCAAGAAAAAGAAAATGACAGTATAAGGACCTCCATTCAAGATAAAGAGGAACAACTGAAAAAATACATGGAGTCACCTGAAAAAAGTGAAGAAATAGTGAAATCAGCTGAAAAAGAATTAGCTGAATTAAAGATGATAAGTGGTGTCACCGACGTATATGGTGATGGCATTATCATCGTGCTTGATGATGGAACGAGAGAGTTATATCCCGGCGAGGATCCTCTTGATATCATTGTTCACGATGTGGATATTTTAAAGATTATCAATGAATTAAGAATAGCTGGAGCAGAAGCCATATCCATTAATGGACAGAGGGTAATAAACACAACTGAAATCAATTGCTCAGGGCATTCCATACGCATAAATAATCAGTTTTTTGCCCAGCCCTTCTTCATAAAGGCTATTGGGAATCCTAATATGATGGAGGCTGCTATCATGTCACCCGGCGGCTATGGAGAATTATTATTGACCTATGGACTCATAGTCAATGTAGATAAGGTCATTCATTTAAAGATCAATAAACATGAGGAAAGTATCGAATTTAAATACGTAAAGGCAGCAGCAAGGGAAGGAGAATTACGATAATGTTAATAGTGTTTGTGGGGTTAGTTGTTGGAGTCATTGCAGGTTTGTTTTTACCCAATTTTTATCCGGCACAATATTCATTTTATATATCCATCGCCATACTTGGGTCACTTGACTCCATCTTCGGTGCAGTAAGAGCAAACATGGAACAAAAATTTAAGACGGCCATCTTTGTATCAGGCTTTCTTGCGAATACATTAATGGCAGCCGGATTAGCATTTATTGGAGATAAGATGGGAATACCTCTCTATTATGCTTCTATTTTTGTGTTTGGCGGCAGAATATTTGAGAATTTAGCCACTATCAGGCGATTGTTGCTGAAAAAATATTTTAATATTTAGAGTGGACAAATATACAAAATTTAAGGTAGATATGCTATAATAAATATATTGTTGAATTAGGAGGTTCTTATGTTTGAGTTCGATGTCGATATAGAGCAGTTTGCTCAGATTAAGGTAATAGGTGTAGGCGGCGGAGGCAATAATGCCATTAATCGAATGATTGAAGCGGGATTAAAGGGAGTGCAATTTATTGCATTAAATACTGATAATCAAGCATTATTTACATCCAAAGCTGAAATTAAAATACAAATAGGTTCAAAACTTACAAAAGGACTGGGAGCAGGGGCAGACCCGGAAGTTGGACAAAAAGCTGCTGAAGAAAGTCAAGAAGAATTAAGCAAGATTATGCAGGGTGCCGATATGGTTTTTATCACAGCTGGCATGGGCGGCGGAACGGGAACCGGGGCCGCACCGGTTATTGCTAAGATTGCTAAAGAAATGGGTATATTAACAGTAGGCGTTGTGACCAAGCCTTTTACCTTTGAAGGTAAAAAACGAAGAGAACATGCCGAAGTAGGTATAGATTACTTAAAGAGATATGTGGACTCCCTTGTTATCGTTCCAAATGACAAGCTGTTACAGGTGTCTCAAAAACAAACTTCCATGATAGAAGCTTTCCGTATGGCTGACGATGTATTGCGATTAGGTGTACAAGGTATCTCCGACTTGATTGCCGATGCAGGTTTAATCAACTTAGACTTTGCCGACGTGAAGACGATTATGAGCAACAAAGGTATTGCACATATGGGTGTAGGTAAAGGTACAGGAGAAACAAGAGTGCTTGATGCAGTAAAAGCTGCCATCGAAAGTCCACTTCTTGAAACATCCATCAACGGAGCCAGTGCTATACTCTTAAATATTATGGGTGGCTACGATTTAGGTATGCTAGAAGTGAATGAAGCCGCCGACCTCATTGAAAAATCAGCAGATCCGGAAGCCATTGTTATATTTGGAGCCTCCGTCAAAGAAGACATGCAGGATGAAATCTATATAACAGTTATTGCGACAGGCTTTGAAAGTGAAGAAGAAAGAGAAATACGCATTAAATTGGAAGACAGCGAAAATGAAGCTGCAAGCAGTAAAATTGATAGTATCTTTAAGGAATTTGATAAAGAAATAAAAATTCCAAGTTTTCTAAGACCAAAAAACCAATAATCGTTTACTCGTTAATCAAATGTCAGTGGTGTTCATTAAAAAAATAAATGCCCTGACATTTTTTGTTTGGCTGCTGTCACGGCATTAGAGCATTCAGAAATGCTTGTAAATAGCTGTTAAGTTCCAGGCGTTATTTTTCTCAGTATCACTGCTAAAATAATTCCTACTACAGAAATGCAACTGACAATCATAAAGGTTGAGTTAAGACTTGTGGTTTGAGTTTGGATAGTCGTGCCTAAGAGGGCTGCTATTCCATAGGCTTGAGCCACTATGCTGAAATTCGACCCGTAATTTTTAGATCCAAAATAATCAGCAATTGTTGGAGGTACCGTGGCAAATATACCACCAAAACAAAAGGCAATACAGGAAATAAGGATAAAAAACAGTACCGGATTAAGTGGTAACATCCCTAATGAAAACATGGATAAAGCCGATAGGATAAAGATGAGTAAAAGTGAAAAAGGACGGCCAATGTAATCAGAAATAGTCCCCCATATTAACCTGCCACCTGTATTAAATAATGCAATAACCGTTACAGTAAAAGCAGCGGCAGAGGGTGTCAGATGAGCTAAATCGATACCTATATCATAAGCAATTCCGATGACCAAAAGGCCTGGCAAACAGCCTACCAGATAAATAAACCATAGCACGTAGATTGAGCGGGTATGTAGAACTTCTTTAACAGTATAATCTTTCCCTGAAGAGAAAACCTTATTTTTCTTAAGAGTATTGGATTTTTCATATTTCTTATCTTTTTCATGGATAAGAACCAAGTCATCCTCATTCGGTGTTTTTAAAAACTGAGCACCTATTAAAACTAATGCCATATAAATAATGCCCAGGTAAAAGAAAGCACCTGATACTCCCTTGGAGCTGATAAGGGTGGCAATGAGGGATTTAAAAAGAAAGGAACCAAGACCAAAGGACCCAACGATGATACCGGTAATAAAACCTTTGCGATTGGGGAACCATTTTACGGAGGTTGTCAAGGGACAAACATAGGCAAAGCCAACACCTGTACCGGCAATAATTCCGTAATAGAAATAAAGGGCCCATAAGCTTGTTGCAATGGATGAGAGCATGACACCTACCCCATAAAGGATGCCTCCTATAGTGGCCACAATCCGCGGACCGTATTTATCATGTAATCTCCCTGCTAAGAGCATTGAAAAACTAAAGATAAATATAGTGATAGAATAGGTTGTGACAACCTGAGACTCTGACCAAGAGAATTTTTCCATTAAAGGCCTATTAAAGAGACTCCATGAATAGAGCGCTCCTAAGCAAAACTGGAGTAATACAGCGCCTAATATGACGGACCATCGCTTGTTTTCTCGAAGAATATTGGACATAATAGCATTACCTTTCTTGAGTACTTGAGTGTATTTATATATAATAACATTAAAGACCATTATACCATTGGCGGTAGAAATCTACAAATCAAAGATTTGTGATTTCCTCGCATCAGTTCGCCAACAATTTGCGATGCAAACTGGGCAAGCTAGGAGCGGTAGAAATCTACAAATCAAAGATTTGTGATTTCCTCGCATCAGTTCGCCATCAATTTGCGATGCAAATTGGGCAAGCTAGGAGCGGTAGAAATCTACAAATCAAATAAGAAAGCGAAAAGAAAATGATGATAATCGATATTGAATCCAAAGGCAACAAAATATTAAAAAACGTTGTG
>Ga0265293_10011999_pt1 | contig 11619 bp, 11 predicted proteins | sample Munlanlewell138R_FD_192505 | JGI IMG/M metagenome (GOLD analysis project Ga0265293, IMG submission 192505) | Leachate microbial communities from a municipal landfill in Southern Ontario, Canada - Leachate well 138R | ecosystem: Engineered > Solid waste > Landfill > Unclassified | place: Canada... | reverse complement strand
AAACTAGATATAATGGCTGACAACTAAACAAAAGTGACCTGCTCCTTGGTTGTCACGGGTTATACCGGGATCCGGGGTAGTCAAGTACAGAGCCACAATAAGGAGGCAGGTCATGAAAAAGGTTCTATCGAAATCGTAGGTATGGATGTGCACAAAAATTCTATCAGCATGGCCCTGGCGAAGACTGACGGCAGCAACGAGGCCGGGCACTTGGGCAAGATCGGCTGGACAACGAAGGCACCCGACACGTTCGTAAGGAGCCTTGTCAGCCAGGATATAAAACCCCTCTTCGTCTACGAGGCGGGCCCCTGGGGTTTTGAGATATACCGCCACCTCACTGAAGAAAGGTTGTTCCTGCAAGGTCGTGGCCCCCTCCCTCACACCAAAGAAGTCCGGGGAGGACGGGGCGATGTCGGGACAGGTACAAGAACAGGATAGCCGTCGCCATCGCGCGTGAGCTCGCTGGGTTCGTCTGGGCGCTTATGCGTCAGGTCCCCATGGCGGCTTGGAAGGAGACTGAAAAGACATGGACAGCAAAAAATGAACCCTTAGGGAGGCTTGAGATCAGGATAGAGGCAAGGGATGCGGCCAACGTCGGGAGAGCCCACGAGGAATCCATGGCGAGCATGGCTCTTTATGCCATGACCTCCGGAACCAGATTAAAAAAGGCGTGCTCCCGGGACGGATAATAAATAATTGCGGTATAAAGACCCGCCAAGATGAGAATATCAGACGTTCTTACTCGGTCCCGTCCCTTGCCTGTATGCTGATAAAGAAGAACCATGACATAGAATAAAAAAGGACCAGGTTAATATTGTACTTGACAGTTGTAAGCCATATGGGAATCCACTGCAAAAGCCGGGATGACGGTCTATTTTTTTTGCTCACGCCTCAAGCACTACGATCTCACGGTTTTTGTATTATACTTTTAATTGTACGGCTATACCGAAGGAGGCTGACAATGCTTTATCGTCTATTGTTCGTATCACTTGCTATCATTCTTTTATTGGCTTCCGGGGCCGTTGGTAAGGAGGGAGCGAAAATGAGCACGTTTTCAATTGAAAGCACCGCGTTCAAGGACAATACCTCCATCCCGAAGCAGTATACCTGTGACGGGAAGGACATCAATCCACCGCTCGTCATTCGGAACGTCCCGAACGGCACGAGATCGCTTGCACTTATCGTGGATGACCCGGACGCCCCGGTTGGGGTATGGGTTCACTGGGTGCTCTGGAACATCGATCCCGGCACGACACAGATCGCGGAAAATTCGGTCCCGGCGGGCGCCGTTCAGGGAAAAAATGATTTCAGGAAGACAAATTACGGGGGGCCCTGTCCGCCGTCGGGCACTCACAGGTATTTCTTCAAGCTCTATGCCCTCGATACGAAGCTCGACCTGAGCAGCAATGCGAAGAAACAGGACCTCGAAAAGGCAATGAAGGGGCATATACTTGGTGAGGCCCAGACGATGGGACTGTATAAACGGTAATATGGGTGTTCTGGGCGCGGTTCGAGGTTCTAGGTTATGGGTTGTTCTCATTATATGTGTATAGGCTCAGATCTTGTTCTTATTAACCCAGAACCTCGAACCCAGAACCTCGAACCGCCCCTGGATCGAAAAAGCTGTTGACACTACATATCTGCCCTGATAACCTTGATAGAAAAGCATCGGGAGGTTGTATGAGGAGTGACGGAAGGGTAGCACGTATAACGGAGGTCATTGCCGGGTCTCCGAAAAGCTTCGAAGATGCAATTGTGGTAGGTTTCAGACGCGCGTCCAAGACGCTTCGCGGGATAACCGGCCTGCGCGTCAAAGAACAGCGCGCACGCGTCGAAGATGGGAAAATTGTAGAATTTCGCGTAACCCTCGAAGTCATTTTCATTCTGGAAAGCTAATAGAGACCGTAAGGAGTGGGGAGTAAGGAGTAAACAGTAAGGAGAAGAACAACTCTTGAAGTATTTGTTTTTCTCTGAAGCTTGAATACTTGATTACTATCGTCTTGGGAGGCCAGACCATCGGCCCTTTTTTGCCTTACATCGAGAAGTCAGAATGATCTCTTCTCACCTCACTCCACACTCTTCACGATTCCACAAATACCATGAACATACATCACATAAATAAAATTGCTGTCGAGCTGTCCATCGCTCCGGACCGGGTGAAAGCGACTGCAGCTCTTTTATCCGAAGGGGCGACGGTACCGTTCATTGCACGGTACCGGAAAGAAGTGACGGGGTCCCTGGACGAGGTTGCGATAACGGCCGTCCGGGATCGGCTCGAACAGCTAGACGAACTGGATAAACGGCGGGACTCCATCCTGAGTTCGCTGGACGAGCGGGGATTGTTGACGGATGAGCTCAAAGACCAGCTCGAGAAAGCCAAGACCTTGACCGTCCTCGAAGACCTCTATCTGCCCTTCCGTCCAAAGCGTAGGACGCGCGCGACGATAGCGAAGGAGAAAGGGCTGGAGTTGCTGGCGCGGTGCCTTTTCGAGGTGTTGCCCGGCTTCGATCCCATGCAAAAGGTGCTTGAATTCGTCGACAGCGAAAAAGGCGTGAGATCGGCGGAAGACGCCCTCGCGGGCGCGCGGGACATTATTGCGGAATGGGTGAGTGAGGATGCCGATGCCCGGGCAGCGCTCAGGGAAATGCTCCTCACCAGGGGAAAGATAACGTCACGGGTTGTAACAGGCAAAGAAGAAGAAGGCACCAAATTTAACGATTACTACGCATGGGAAGAACCAGTCAAAGCGGCGCCCTCTCACCGTATACTTGCATTGCGACGGGGTGAAAGGGAAGGGTTCCTCATCCTGCATATAACTGGATGCGACGACGAGGCCTTGCGCTGGCTGAAAACTCATTTTATCAAGAAGGACACGCCCGCCCCGGGCCAGGTGGAACTGGCGGTTACGGACAGTTATGACCGGCTCCTCCTTCCTTCACTGGAAACCGACGTGCGCCTTGCCCTGAAGACACGGGCGGACGAGGAAGCGATAAAGGTATTTGCCGACAACCTGCGCCAGCTCCTCCTCGCGTCGCCTCTGGGCGAAAAGAGCGTCATGGCCATCGATCCCGGTTTCAGGACGGGCTGCAAGGTCGCTTGCCTCGACCGGCAGGGGAAGCTTTTGCGCTTTGAAACCATCTATCCGCATTCGTCGGAGAAGCAGTCGGCCGAAGCCGGCCGGACGATAATCGAACTCTGCGAAGCCTGTGCGGTCGACGCCATAGCCGTTGGAAACGGGACGGCCGGGCGGGAGACGGAGGCATTCCTTAAGGGGCTTCAGCTTCCTGACCGCATACCGGTCGTCAGCGTGAATGAGAGCGGGGCTTCCATCTATTCCGCCTCGGACGTCGCACGCGAAGAGTTCCCCGATCACGATGTGACTGCACGCGGTGCAGTTTCAATAGGCAGGCGCCTCATGGACCCGCTGGCGGAGCTCGTCAAGATCGACCCGAAATCCATCGGAGTAGGACAATATCAGCATGACGTGAATCAGGTAGCCCTGAAAAAGGGCCTGGACGATGTGGTGATGAGCTGTGTCAACGGCGTCGGAGTTGAGCTCAATACGGCAAGCCCCCAGCTTTTGAGTTATGTGTCCGGTCTCGGGGCGTCACTCGCGAAAAATATTGTTTCCTATCGGATAGAGAATGGGCCTTTCAAAACCCGTCAGGACTTGAAAAAAGTACCCCGACTTGGCCCCAGGGCCTTTGAGCAAGCCGCGGGATTTTTACGTATACGCGGCTCTTCGGAGCCCCTCGATGCGAGCGCCGTGCACCCCGAGAGATACTCCCTCGTCGAAGCGATGGCGAAGGATGCCGGATGCACGGTCAAAGACCTCATGGCAGACGAGGCCTTAAGAAAGAAAATAGATCTCTCGCACTATGTTTCCGGGACAGTCGGTATGCCGACACTGACAGATATTATGAACGAACTGGCCCGCCCCGGAAGGGACCCGCGGGAGCAGTTCCAGACGTTCGTTTTTACTGAAGGCATAGAGAAGATCGAAGACCTCAAACGCGGTATGAAACTCTGCGGGATCGTCACCAACGTAACGGCCTTCGGCGCGTTCATCGATATCGGTGTGCATCAGGACGGACTCGTGCATATAAGCCAGCTGGCGAATAAATTTGTAAAGAACCCTGCCGACGTCGTGAAAGTACACCAGCACGTAACCGTTACCGTCCTCTCGGTTGACCTCGCGCGCAAACGCATCGGGCTTTCGATGAAGTAAAGAAGGTTCTGGGTTGTTCTCATTATATGTGTATAGGTTTCGATCAGACAATCCTAACCGAAGAGGGGCACTGACTGCCACCTTATTTTATTACTTCAAAGTGTCCTGCATGATCAGAACTTTTACAATTGGAATAATTGGTTTCCAACGTAGATGTATTGGTTCTGTATAGGCTCCGATCTCGTTCTTATTAACCCAGAACCCCGAACCCAGAACCGCCTCTAAATCCTCCCCCTCATCTTCGCCCACAACATCCCCAGATATTCATGGACGGCCAGTTCCACCCTCATGATATTCACGGCAGCGGGAAGAAACGCGCTTGGATTTATCTCGCCGGTCTCCTGTTTGTCAATGTGATCTGTTGGAGCCGGGATCGGGTGTAAACCGAGTTTTTTTAAGAGTGCAACGGACCTGGGAATGTGGGATGCGGTCGTGACGAGAACGAACCGGTCATTTCCGACAAGCTTCTTGATGAACAGGGCCTGCTCCTCCGTATCTCTCGATCTGGAGTCGAGAACCAATTTCTGCCGGTCGACACCCAGGAGTTCTGCGGTTCTGGCCATTGCGCCAGTTGCTGAAATGTTATTCTGACCGGGCCCGTTCGATAATACGAGCTGCGTTCGCGGCAAAGTTTTGTGTATCCTTATGCCTTCCACTAGGCGCGCAAGCGAACTGTTCGAAAGCTGGCTGTTTGGGGGCATCTTCGTATCGGCCACAAAGCCTTCCCCGAGGACAACGACCCATTTCACCCCGGATGCCTTGTCGATCTGCAACAAAGCCGGGTGTTGGGATTCGAGCGGCCTGATAAAACGCACGGATGGCCAATGATAACTGGCAATGATGAGGATTGCGAGCCCGATAGTCACCAGGACCTTCCCCACTCGCTGTCTCTTCGTAAACCACAGCATTATGAGCCCGATCACGAATAACATCAGGCAGATCGATAGAGGGTCAAAAAATGGTCCAACGATCTTCTTTAATAGAAACATGTTTCCCCCCCGTTATAGCAATTTCAATATTTGCCGATAAAAGTATTTAAAATATACCACAATCCCTATTTTCGTACGGAAATAGATTTTCTTTACTTATCACCCCGTATTTGTTACGTCTATAGTGGGGTAGAGGACGACGGTTTGTGCAGGTAAACCTTTGCAGAAGCCAGGACTTTTGTTCGAAGGAGGGACAGTGAAAAGATCGTATCTAAGAAAAGGCCTCGTTCTTGTTGTGCTGCTGATCGTAGCGCTCATTGCAGGGCCGGTTTTGGCTGAGAAGCCTCCATGGGCCGGAGGCGGCAAGAACAAATCGGACGACCCTGCCGAGAGATATGCATCAAAAGGCGGTCCGCCGGACCGGGGACATAACGGCTGGAATGACGACCACGGGAAAGGAAAAGGAAAAGGAAAAGGCAAGGATAAGCATAAGGGCAAAGATAAGTACAAAGCAAAACACGGCGAGCACCACAGATATTTTTCGGATGACAAGGTTGTGATCATCAACAATTATTACTCTGGCCAGTACAAGAAGGGAAAACACTGCCCGCCGGGACTCGCCAAGAAACACAACGGATGCATGCCTCCGGGGCAGGCAAAGAAATGGGTGATCGGCAGGCCCCTGCCACCGCAAGTCATCTATTATGATCTCCCGCCCGCCCTTGTCGTAGAGCTGGGCCCCCCGCCGCTACACCATAAGTACGTCCGTGTTGCGCAGGACATACTTCTTCTCGCAGTCGGAACGGGAATGGTCGTCGATGCAATTGACAACCTGAGCTGGGAATTTAACCACTAGAAAGACCGTGAGGCGTAAGACGTAAGGCGTAAGCAAGGAGTGAGGAGTAAGGAATAAAAAGAAAAGATTCCGGGTTTCGGAAAATTGAATTAAAAAAGCCGCGTGGTCCAGAAGGCCACGCGGCTTTTTGATGGTATCCACTTGCCACTCCACCGTCATCCCGGCTTGCCGGGATGACGGTGGAGTGGTTAATCCGGGCATTGTACGCGCATCCGGCGGAGGAAACTAATTACGACACAGGCTCCTGGTACAGTGGAGGACGAAGTGGCGGAGTACGTGCGTTTCCTTTATACTTCTTCTTTTTCTTTCTTTACAGTTCTTTTTTTTGCCGGGGGTTTTCTGGCTGGCTTTTTGGCTGCCATTGTCTCGACCTTTTCGGTTAGCCCGTGCAACTGGCGCGTCAGGCGGTCAGCCACTATCACCTGCACATCTGTAGAAACCATGGTTTTCAGACGGTCGAGCTTCTGATTTGCTTCCTCTAGATGTTTTTTAGAATCCTCCACGTTTTTGTCTTTGACGCATACCGTGATCTGTCCGGCGAGGGCCTCGATCCTTTCCCGTAATTCGATAAATTCTGCAACACTCATCCTCAAACTCCCTTTGTAAGAACTCGCCTGTGATTTGCCTGGAAATTGTTTTTTATCCCGTAGTGACCGGTCCGCGAACAGTGCCAAAAAATTAAGAGATATAACCAGCCACCTTTATAGTATACAACTTTCCGCGGGTAAAAGGCAAAGAAGGTTGATATTTTTTAAGTGACCGCGGCAGTTATCCCGATAGGTTTACATTGAGTAGTCGGTCATTTTCTTAAAAATCTTGAAACGTATAGCCCTCTCTTTCCCCGTCGCTAATCGAATTCCATGCGGTAGTATATCGTCCCCCCGGTCTGGTTGCCGACGGTGCTTTCTATGTCGAGTTTTCTGGTGAGGCGGTAACGGAGGGAGAATACGTTTTCTCCGACAGCCATGGATCGACCGAAGCCGACGTAGAGTTTGGGGGAGAGATATTTGCCGACCTTGATAATTGATTGGGTTGCGCTGGTGCCCTGCTGTTCCACGTCGACGTCCAATCCGAGGGCCTTTTGAAGGGCCGAGGACCTGCTGCCTGCAAGAAGACCGCTTGCGGCCCTGGCGAGGAGCGCTGTATCTCCCTGGCCGCCCGGTCCGCCCGGCCTGCCGAGCACGATGTAGCTCAAGATGTCCATATCCTGCATGGCGGGCTGTGAATAGAGCTTTACCGCCGGTTTGTCCGGCGTGCCGGTAACGAGTACTCCGGCCTGGACGACGCCTTTATCCGGCTCCTGTATCCGTCGCAGTGCCAGGATATCCAGGTTTGCGTTCTTTACCGGTCCTCCTCCGAAGGACACGTTGCCCCTTCGCACGTTGAGCCTGACGCCGTATGCATCGTACTTGCCTTCTTGCGTCTTGATCGCGCCGCGGACCCGTATGTCCTCGGGACCGGCCATGGAGATATCGACCGCCCCTGTAAGACGCGTATCGATGCCATAAGCTTTTATGGCCACTTTATCACCCATCCTGACCGCCACAAGAAGGTCAAGCTCAAAGGGCAGTTTTTCGTGGGCCTCTTCCTGTCCCACAATGACGACGTCCGGGCTCGATTTGACCAGGTCTTCTTTTTGCTGCTCCCTGACTAGGGCCTCGGGTATCAGAACGGAGCCCCTGACGACAACCCTTTTGGTATCCCCCCGGATGTTTATATCGGGGCTGACAAGCATGGTGAGTTCAGGCAGGCGGACAGCCTGGAACCGGTTGCCCCTGACGGTTGCCTCGAATCCGCTGATCTTGCCCCCGGAATGCGAAGCGGAGCCCCTGACGTTTATCTGTCCGGGCCCCGATCGCGCAGCAAAATGTGATATGGTTATCCGGTCCCTGTTAAAGGCCATCTCGGCATTGACGTCTTTGAGGTCCATTCCGGCGGAAGGAAGGTATGCGCTCGCCTTCTTCAGGCTAAGCCTGCCATTCAACCAAGGGTCGGCGGTTGTGCCCGTGGCGGCTATATCGAAGCCGATCTGTCCCTTTGTCTCCTGTGCCATTCCGGGAAAGAGGGCGGTGATGAGGCCCCGCTCGTTCATTTCACCGTTTGCGGAAAAAAGGAGCGGGCCCGACGTGTCCATCATGAGGGGGAACCGCGCGGGCAGAGGGAGCCGAAAATCGGCCCGGGCGTTGCCAAATTGCCCGAGAACTATCCGTGTGCTCCCTCTGATCGATGATCCATCCCACTTCATGTTCACGGCGGCTTCTCTGATCGGGGCCGCGATCTCAGTCTGGTCGGCCAACCATGCAAAGGACCCCTCTGCAAGGCTGGAGTTCCCGTTAAGGCTGAACCGGTTTTCCGGCAGAAAATTACCCTTTACGTTCCCCGAAAGGTAACCCTTGAGATTGACCGCATTTCCCAGGATAGGCTGCAGTACTGCAAGGTCGAGCTTTGACCATTTTCCTTGAAAAGTGCCGTGCCGGGGCATCGAGAATCTGGCTGGTTCTTTCGATGACACTGCCGCATCGAGGCGTCCCCGGTTCCCGAGATCGACGTTCAAAGTGCCGTTAAGCCCGGACGCATTCCAGTCGATCCTGCTGTCGATATCCGCCTTCAGCTGTTTTATCGGTCCGTGCGAGTACGCGGCCGTACCTGTGAACGTGCCCTTTATTATGAGACGGTCATTCTTGAGCCATTCCACGCGGGAATTCCCAGACGTGTGCCCCTCGAGGCGCGCATTCCCCATGGCCTTATTGGCCCGGCCAAGGTTGATGTTCCGCCATTCGGCGTCGACAGACCCGATGAGGGGATCGAACTTCAGGCGGGCGTTGAGCTTGAGCATCTCCGAGCCCGGCCCGGCAATGACAAACGGGGAAAGGGACACGCCATCGTTCGCTATGCGGACCGTCGAGGGTTTCTGCAGGTCAAAGTTGCCATAGAGCGCCTCGCGGCCTGACATCCTCACGAGCGTGCCTTCCCACGCCCCGTCGGAATACGCGCCCCGTGCGAAGGCCTCTATCCGGTCTTTTGCATGCGTGTTGACGAAGGATATTGTGTGGTCGTCCATCGTCCCGTTGACGGTAAGGTTGACGGCGTCGCCCTTGATCACACCGTAAGAAAATTTGTTTGCGGTAATGCCGACCGCGACAGGCCCGTCATAGCCTTCCGGCATCTTTATATCCGCATCGAATGACCTGACGAGAAGGGTACCCAAGGCGATATTCGATCCATGCGCCGTCAGGGCCCCTGCAAACTCGTTGTCGCGCCACCGGGTCCAGCCATGTGCGGCGAGCGTTCCTGTCGTTCCGGGCCATATCTTCGCAGCGTCGTCGATCCGCACCAGCAATGCGACGCGTTCCTGCACCGTACCCCGCGCATTCAGGGAAAAACCGTTTCCCCTTGCTGAAAGGGAGTTGATCTTTATCAGCTCATTGGAGAGGGCCGCGTCGACATCTGCCGTCAAAGGCCTTTTTTGAAATGTGCTGTTGTATACATCGGCCTTTATGGACCACCCCACCGGTCCATCGCCGGGTATCTCGAACCGTCCGTTCAGGCGGAAATTGATATTTCCGGAAAGGGCCCTTTCGATCTTCGCCGGGTTGAACCCGGTCCCGGTGACCTTGAAGGACACTGTCCGGGAAGCCTTGGCCAGTTCGGCGCTCCCGAGCATGGTGCCGCCCATGATCTTCGCCTCGAGGTCGCGAAGCCGGATGGCTTCCTTCGTGCCGATGATGCTCACGCATATTGCCATGTCTTTCCAGTAGGGACCGGCATTGCCGAGGGAAATACCACCCTCGAAATCATCGGTGCTGCCGGCAGCATGGAAGTCGCCCGAAAGGGACGTGCCCTGCGGTAACTCCGGTGCGAGATCGAGTTTTACCAGTTTCCCGGATATATCGAAAGCAGGCTTGCTGCCGGACAGGTCAATGGCCGCATTTGCCGCGAGGGCTCCCCCGTTGTCCGCTTTCGTGAGCCGCGCATCTGTGACACGCACCGCCTGGCGTTGAAGGCCGATGCTGCACTCGAACCTGAGTCGCTCCTTCTTTCCCGCGAATGCCTTCAACACGACGACCCCGGCCACCTGTTCTTTCCCGTGCGATGCGGGAAGGTCCGCGCTGAGGGAAATGGTGTCGAACCCCAGCGCCTTTTCATGAAGCGACCCGTTGAGTGCGGCGCGAAGCCCCGGGTGAACGAGGTTCAGGATAATGGTGCCGCCGATATCCACCAGGCCGCTCTTCACATTCAACCCGTCAAGATAGAGTACGCCCCGGTCGAGGAGTATCCCGGCGGTCAGCGCGTGGACGGATACCGGCTTACTGCCGGGGGCCGTGTATACCAGGCCCTCTATGGACAGGTGGTTGATAAATGCGCGAAAGACCGAGGTCCACCGGGACAGGCGAGGCAGGCCAAGGTCAACCGGTTTCTTCTCTTTTCGGGCCCCGGTTATCGTGACATCCTTTAACTTTAGCTTCTCTATCGGCAATTTTCCCACGGCAAGATAAACGGGATGCCATTGAAGGTCTGTCGAAGCGACACGTACGGTATTGCCGGATACACGCAGGGTCAGGCCTTCGATGTGCAGCCGGTATCCAACCCGGCCCGTAACCTGAGCGACGTCGATGGCATCGGGAGCGGCGCTCCGCACCGCCTTGATCACCAGGGACGTGCCGGCCTCGGTGTAGAGAGCGAACAAAAACGAGACGATGATCGCGAAGAAGATCAGTGCTGCCAGGGAAAGAACAATGTGCCGTATTTTCATAACCCGAAACCGATAGATATGTGGATTCTGATGTCGGGCCTCGGCTGGTTGAGCTGGCGGGCAATGTCCAGCCTGATGGGGCCGATAGGGCTGTAATACCGGCCGCCGATCCCGGCGCCCTGCGCCATGTTCACGTTACCGAAATCGTTGAATGCGTTGCCTGCGTCGAAAAAGGCGGCGACGCCCCAATCCTTTGCAACCGCTTTTTCCAGTTCTATGCTTCCGACCAGCGTGTTCTTGCCCCCGATGACATCCCCCTCGGCATCGGTGGGCCCCAAGGATTTGTAACTGTATCCGCGGATGCTCTTGTCACCGCCGGCGAAAAAGCGGAGGGCGACCGGCAGTTCGGCAGCCCTCTCGTTTTGCATCGTTGCGCCGATCTTCGCACGCGCAAGCAGCCTTAATCCCGCGGGAAGAGGTATTATAAGGCCCGCGTCGGCGATAAACTGGGCGAATCCCGTTGTCGACCCGATCGCTTGGTGCGTGCCTTTCACCTCGAAAAGATACCGGTAGCCTCTTTGGGGACGGACCATGTCGTCGTAATGTATTGTCGATAAGCGCAGGCCGGGTATTGCCGAAAAGCTGTCCGTATGGTCCTCCCCGACATCGGACCGTTCCTTGAGGAGTTGAAGGAATACAGACCCCGTTCCCACCTTTCCTAGGGAGTGGGCCCTTTCATATTCTGCGGTCAGCACCTCGTTGAAATAGTGCGGGTTAGATGGGTTGAGATAGTCGGGGGTGCCCCTGTAATCTTCCCTTTTTATATTGAAACTCAAAGCGGAAAAACTCCGGGTGTCCTTGGGATGGGGCACAATGTAGCGCACCCCCGCATCGAGAACGGGTACGCTGAGG
>Ga0265293_10011998_pt1 | contig 11619 bp, 11 predicted proteins | sample Munlanlewell138R_FD_192505 | JGI IMG/M metagenome (GOLD analysis project Ga0265293, IMG submission 192505) | Leachate microbial communities from a municipal landfill in Southern Ontario, Canada - Leachate well 138R | ecosystem: Engineered > Solid waste > Landfill > Unclassified | place: Canada... | reverse complement strand
CCGGGCGCCTATACCGCCTGGGACAGCGGAGCCACTCCAGGCTACGAACTGGTGAGCATTACCTGTGACGACGCCAACAGTGCGGGTTACACCAACACGGGCACCGCCAGATTTGTCATCGACAAGGGCGAAACCGTCACTTGCGCCTATCTCTACCGGGAGCAAAAAATCGACAAACAGTCCGCCACCCCGAAATTCGTCACTCCCGCAGCACCGCCACCGAAAGAGGCTCAAACTCCCAAGCTCGCCCCCGAAGCGGAAGCTCATTCCCCACTAACCGGAAATTGCCCGTCGCCGAAGCTGGTGCCCAGGGAAGGAGTTTGGATGGTAACCAACCTGCCGGGAACCATGGTGTGCGGCGCCATGACCATGCCCCTCGCCGCGTCCCAGGAACCGGGAACACTCAGCCTGCAAAATTGCGGCTGGACGGTGGTGGGGAGCGGTTTTTCCGACGGTAGCGCCGACCTCGTCATGCATGCAGACGACAGCCGCGGTCGCCACTATAGCGGCACTGTCGGCGGTGCCCAGGACGGCATTCCCATGACCATCAACTTCAGATGGAACCTGGAAACCGACTCCTTTATAACCGGCACCCTTCACTCGCAGGTTTCACAACAGGGCATGGCCTGCACCATGTCACGACCCTACGAGATGAGATTCACCGGGGGTTAGCATTTGCAGGTATTTGCCGAAGGGCTACGGCTGTGAATTTCTGCCTAGCCCGAATATTGTGCCAACATACTCTGAATTTCTGGCTAACGCGCAATTTCTGGCCAACGCGCAATTCCGGCTTATTGATGCGGGGTTGTCGGGCTCGATTTATCGCCCTTCTTAATGATTATTCCCACCGAAGTCACCGCAAAGTCCCCCAACCTTAACCGGACATGGGCATCACTGCAGTACGGCGGCAAATCAATATGGTCATCAATGGGTTGAGATCCTTTATGAATAACCAAAGGTTCGACGTCATGGCCATCGGCTATAAGCTGGTGGATCAGTTGGCGAATGTCTTTTTCTCGATATAAAACCGTATCCCCTTCAGCAACGGTCTGATCATTAGAGGAAAGGTTAAATTCCGTGGTATGCACAGCAAGACCGCCACTGCGGAGAGTTTTGAGTGAATTTCTTACAAATTCCAGGCCTTTTGCCAGATTGCCCAAATGCTCAAAGCAACAGGCCGACCAGCAGAAATCAAACTCTTTCAAGCGTTCAGGAATATGGTTCATATTGACCGATGCAATATCAACCTGCTGTATAAATTGCCCGTGGTCACAGATATTTCTTTCATTCAAATCTTGCAGAGTGTTGGCGTATTCGTTTGAACCCACCCATCCCTTTTTGATGGCGCTCGCCAAATCCATGTCTGTAGCCATAATCCCGCAACCCTGCGCCGCGAATGTGGCGACCAGCGGCTCACGCCCCACGCCAAAACCCAATCCTTTTGCCCCCCGATGCAAAAAACCCCGCTCCCATAACGCTTGAGCAATAAACACAAATTCCCATTGCTTGCGATGGTATCGGGGTTTTTCCTTAAACCAGTCACACCAGTATGCATAACATTCGAAAAGAAAGTGATGGCTGTTACAGACTTCTGATCTAAAAGGGATTGATCCGGGAGTTTCAAACCCGATGGCTGACCTGAACAGATTCAGGTTTTCGAGAGACACAGCCAGCTGCGCGTCATCTGGTTGATCAGAATAGGCATCCTTATCCCTTCGCTCAAGCCCCTTGGCGCTGCCAAATATTTTTTTCAGTCCGCTGATATTTTTCCGCAATCCCATAAACAATTTATTCCATCAAATTGAAGTGGTGTCAGGTTAGTTGCCCCACCATAGCAGATAATCATTCTCAATGTTCATTGATAATTGCATAGCGATTCACAAAAAATAGTCAGCGAAGAAAGGGCGCCCACTGGCGCCCTTTAGCCGTTCAACCCGGCACGTTATTTTTCGATACTGTCCATGCGCTCCTGCAATTTTTTGAGTTGTTCCTTGAGGAGTTTGATTTCTTCCTGGGCGGCTTTTTTGTCTTCTATGTAGGCGGGATCGACTGCGGTGCGGTATTTGTCGAAGCCTTCATAGCTGTCGGTGTGGGTGCTTACCGAAGGGAAGCCGGAAAATTTGCCGCCGACAAAAACCTGGCCGTAGCTGCCTTCCTTGCCGTCTTCACCCGTTGGCCCAAAACGACCACCGGGACCGCCGCCAACCCATTTCTGGCTGCCGGACAGGGTTTTCTGGTTGACGTATTCCCCTTCCGAGCCACTGCCGCCCTTGCCTCCTTCGCCGCCTTTGCCCGCCTCACCGGGTTTTACCGAAACCCGCACTCCAGCCGTAAGCGCACCCGCTTCGATCTTGGGGTCGAGGGAATTAACGCTGACAACCACGTTGCCGCCGCGACCACCATCACCGCCAGCGCCACCGGCGCCGCCATTGCCGCCTCTTGCCGGTGGGCATTTGAGGATTTTGCCCGCATCCTGACCGGCTCCACCAATTCCGCCATTGCCGCCATCGCCGCCATCGGCAATGACTTTGAGGTTGCCGATTTTATGGGCATCCAGCCCCAGAAAAATATCGACCCCCTGAGAACCGGCTTCACCACTTTGGCCGCTATTGCCACTTTTGCCAGAGCGGCACGCTGCAGCCTTGTCCGCAATGGAAGCACCAGCTTCGCCAGCGGCGCCAGACTTGCCAGAACCATCGATCACCACACCGTAACCGATGGTGGCGTCTTTGGCGAGAAGCTCCCAGTGATCGACACCCTCGGCAAAACTGATGGTGGCGTTGTCCGAGATCACCAGTTTGTCCACTGACATATTCATTTTGTCAGCGGTCACAACATAGTTTTCGCCCTTGCCAATAATGAGTTCAGAGGCAGCTAGAGCAGGAGAAACAAGCGCCGCCAGGCAGTAGCTGATAAAAAGTTTTTTCATAGAAAGATCCAGAAACTGAGAACAACGGAGGATTATTGTAGACCATTGGTGCAAGGCTTACACGCTCATCAGACCGCGCACCTTTTCTTCATCCATCTCATTACCCGCGCCTGCGAGCACCACCACGCCTCGATCCATCACCGCATAGTCGTCGGCGAGATCACGGGCAAATTCAAAGTATTGCTCCACCAGCAGAATCGCCATTTCGCCACGCTTGCGCAGGCTTTCAATAACGCGGCCAATATCCTTGATGATGGACGGCTGTATACCTTCGGTGGGTTCGTCGAGCAACAGCAGCCGGGGATTGGTAACCAGCGCCCTGGCGATAGCGAGCTGTTGCTGCTGACCGCCAGAGAGGTCGCCGCCGCGGCGATTGAGCATATCCTTGAGTACGGGGAAGAGAAAAAAGATTTCATTGTCGATAAAGCGCTGACTGCGGGGCAGGCAATTAAAACCGGTCTTTAAATTTTCGAGCACCGTGAGCTGGGAGAAAATTTCCCGTCCCTGGGGCACATAGGCGATACCCGCCCGCGCCCTGTCGTAGGGTGCCATGGCCTGTATGGGCTTGCCTTCCCAGAGCAGATCGCCGCTGGCTATCGCCTGCTGACCGGCAACGGCGTTGAGAAGGGAGGTTTTGCCCACGCCGTTGCGACCCAGCAAACAGGTGACCTTGCCTTTTTCGACATTGAGGCTGACGTCTTTTAACGCCTGGCTGGCGCCGTAAAAAAGATTTACATTTTTTATTTCGAGCATAGTCGCGGCCTGTTAACGTCCCAGGTAAACTTCGATTACACGCTGATCCTGCTGTACTTTCGCCAGCGAACCTTCAGCGATTACGGTGCCTTCATGAAGCACGGTCACCGTGGAATCCAGGGAGCGGATAAATTCCATATCGTGCTCCACCACCACCACTGAATGGTTTCCGGCAATACTACGAAGTATCTCTGAGAGCTTTTCGGTTTCTTCATCGGTCATCCCGGCGGCGGGCTCGTCAACCAGCAGCAGCTCCGGGCTTTGCGCCAGCAACATGCCAATTTCAAGGCGCTGTTTTTCGCCATGGGCGAGGGAACCGGCAAGCTTGGCGCGCCGCCCCCCCAGGCCGACAATAGCAAACACCTCGTCAATTCTCGCCCTGCCCTCGGCGGTAAGGCTGAAAAACAGGGCATCCCATACCGGGCGCTTGCCTTTTAGGGCCAATTCCAGATTCTCAAATACTGTCAGGGTTTCAATCACCGTCGGTTTCTGAAATTTTCTGCCTATGCCCAAATTGGCAATTTCCGCTTCTGTATGTTTGGTGAGGTCGATTTCACTGCGGAAAAAGACCTCGCCGCTGTCGGGGCGAATTTTGCCGGTAATGATATCCATCATCGTGGTTTTGCCAGCACCGTTGGGGCCGATAATCGCCCGCAATTCCCCCGGCATAATCATCAAATTCAGATTATTGATGGCCTTGAAACCATCAAAGGATTTATTGACACCACTCAGGTAGAGAGCGGTTTTTTCCTGCAGCGATATTTGACTCAACACAATCAGGCACCTCCCTCAGCGGCTATGGTTTTTTTAGGTTTAACAACACGATCGAAAATACCTTTAAACCCTTTGGGTAAATACAGGGTGGTAACCACAAAGAGACCGCCCAGCATAAATAACCAGAGCTCGGGAAAGGCCGCCGTAAAATAGGTTTTGGCATAGTTGACCAGAAATGCTCCCATCACTGCGCCATAGAGGGTGCCACGGCCACCGATGGCGACCCAGATAATAATCTCGATAGAGTTAATGGGGGAAAATTCACCAGGATTGATAATACCTACCTGGGGCACATACATGGCACCGGCAATACCGGCAATAATTGCCGAGGCAACAAACACAAAGAGCTTGTAGTGCTCAACCCGGTAACCCATGAAGCGGGTGCGGCTTTCAGCATCGCGCACGCCGACAAGAACGCGGCCAAATTTGGAAGTGGTAATCCATTTGCAAAACACATAGGCCAGTGCCAGAAACAGTATCGTCACTAAAAAGAGAACATTGCGGGTCGCGTCGCTCTGCAGATCAAAGCCGAGAATATCCTTGAAATCCGTCAAGCCGTTGTTGCCGCCAAAGCCCATTTCATTGCGAAAAAAGGCGAGCATTAATGCATAGGTCAATGCCTGGGTAATAATCGACAGGTACACACCCGTCACCCGCGAACGAAAAGCCAACCAGCCAAAACAAAACGCCAGGGTTCCCGGAACCAGCACCACCATCAGAGCGGCAAACCAGAACTGATCAAATCCGTACCAAAACCAGGGCAACTCACTCCAGTTGAGAAACACCATAAAATCGGGAAGGATGGGATCACCATAGACTCCGCGCTCACCGATCTGGCGCATCAGATACATGCCCATGGCGTAGCCGCCCAGGGCAAAAAAGGCGCCGTGACCGAGGCTGAGAATGCCGCAGTAGCCCCAGATAAGATCCACCGCCAGCGCCAGCAGTGCATAACTCAGGTATTTGCCCAGCAGCGTCAAGGTGTAGGTGGAAACATGAAATACCGAATCGGGGGGAACGACCAAATTCAATACAGGCATCAAAATAGCGAGCGCTGCCAGGGTCAGCAAAAACCTGGCGGTGGTTTTTTCCTGTAGCAATTGAATAATGAGAGGACCTTTTACAGACATCGTTTAATCCTCAACAAACCGGCCTTTAATGGCAAACAAGCCACGGGGCCACTTTTGAATAAACAGAATAATAAATACCAGAATGAAAATTTTGGCGAGCACGGCGCCGGCCATTGGCTCCATAAACTTATTGGCCAGCCCCAGCGACATGGCGGCAAACAGGGTTCCGAACAAATTGCCAACACCGCCAAACACCACCACCATAAAAGAGTCGATAATATAGGCCTGACCGAGGTTGGGGCCGACGTTGGTGAGCTGGCTGAGGGCAACACCGGCAACACCGGCAATACCGGAACCGAGACCAAAGGTCATGGCATCGATCCAGCCGGTTTTAATGCCCATGGAGCTGGCCATTTTGCGATTCATGGTGACTGCGCGCATTTGCAAACCAAAGCTGGTTTTCTTCATCAGCATCATTAACGCAAACAACACCATGAAACTGAAAATAATAATGAATAAACGGTTATAGGTGAGGGACAACATACCGTTGATGGCCCAGGAACCACTCATCCAGTCCGGTGTAATCACACTGCGGTTCAAGGGCGAATAAATGGTTCTCACCAGTTGTTGAAGCACCAGGCTCAAACCAAACGTGGCCAGCAGTGTTTCCAGAGGGCGACCGTAAAGATGGCGAATAATCAAACGCTCAACCAGCACACCCATTAACCCCGACACCAGGAAGGCCACGGGAATCGATACCAAAATGGACGTGCCGATCATATTCGGCATTAACAGCTGCACCGTGTAGGTGGCGTAGGCGCCAATCATAATCATTTCACCATGGGCCATATTAATGACACCCATAACCCCAAAGGTGATCGCCAAGCCCACAGCGGTGAGCAGTAGCACCGACCCCAGGCTGACGCCAAAGAAAAGATTCTGAACCAGTTCGTAAAAGGATTTTCTGGTGGTCAAACTTTCCAGGGCTTTTTCTGCTGCGGCCACCAGCGCCTGATCTTTTTCAAGGTAATTGCCATCGCCATCCTTGAGGGTAATTTTTGATACCAGGTTGATGGCGCTGCTGTCGGTGGCTTCCCCCAATACGGCGATGGCGGCAATTTTTTCTTTTGAAGTGGATGATAAATCGCCTAATACCGCAGCGGCGCGGGCAATATCCAGCACAGTGCGCACGTCATTATCGGTTTCTTCTTTAAGTGCGCTGTCGATCAGCGGCAATAATTCTGTCGATGGGCTGTTGATCATATCCCGTGCGGCCTGAATGCGCTCCGAAGCTTTGACAGAACGCAATTTAAATCCTGCAATTAACTGGCTGAGGTCGCGGCGCAGGGCGTTGTTGATGGTAATTTTTTTAACCTTGCGCTTGCCGATTTCACCGAGAGATTCCCCGGTGATGGCGTTGCTAATGGCGTAGACTTTGCCACTTTTTTTGGCAAAGACAACGGTAGAATCCTGTTTGACATAATAAAGATTGCCATCGTAAATCGCCTCAATAATTTCGAGGCCATTGACGGCGCCACTTGCAGCGATAGCATTCACCAGTTGGGTTTTTTCAGAGAAACTGGCTTTTGGCAGTGCTGCAAAAATTGTTTCAAGAGATTCCGGCGCAGGTGTTTTTTCCGCCATCAATTGCATAGACATCAAGCCGACAAAAACAGCAACCAACAGGTTTCTGATCCGCTGGTTTTTCACCATCAGTTTTTTAAATACGCACATACTGACACTCTTGCGAAAAGCCGGGTGACCATAGCAGCATGGTGACCCGGTGGTTTTTATTAAGGTCTTATTCGTAATTCTGGCCGGAACACTTGGCCGTTTTTACGTTGTAATTACCGCAGCTGAGTGGCGCACGCCAATCGGAGATAACATCTTTACTGGAGGGGAGAAAATCAGACCAGGCATCACCAACAACCGTGCTGGGTGTTGCCCAGACAACTTCAAACTGACCGTCATCCTGAATCTCGCCGATAAGCACGGGTTTGGTGAGGTGGTGGTTGGGCATCATGGTGGCGTAACCACCGGTGAGGTTGGGCACGGTGACACCGATAATGGCATCGCCGACAGCATCCGTCTCCGTGGTGCCCGCTTTTTTGACCGCCTCGGCCCACATATTAAAGCCGATATAGGTGGCCTCCATGGGGTCATTGGTGACGCGATCTTCATCTTTGATAAAAGTATGCCAGGCTTCAATAAAGTCGTCGTTGGCTTCTGCATCGACGCTCATGAAATAGTTCCAGGCCGCCAGGTGGCCTACTAGGGGCGTGGTGTCAAAGCCGGAAAGCTCTTCTTCACCCACAGAGAAAGCGACCACCGGAATATCTTCTGCAGAAACCCCCTGGTTGCCCAACTCCTTATAAAAAGGCACGTTGGCGTCGCCATTGATGGTGGACACTACCGCAGTCTTTTTACCGGCAGCGCCAAAGGCTTTAATGTCGGCGACAATGTTCTGCCAGTCAGAATGACCGAAAGGCGTGTAGTTGATCATGATGTCTTCAGCGGCAACACCTTTGGATTTCAGGTAAGCCTCAAGAATTTTGTTGGTGGTGCGCGGATAAACGTAGTCGGTACCAGCCAGTACCCAGCGCTTGACACCCTGGCTCATCAGGTAATCAACGGCGGGAATCGCCTGTTGATTGGGAGCGGCGCCGGTATAAAAGACATTTTTTGACGACTCTTCACCCTCGTACTGCACCGGATAAAACATCAGGCCGTTCAATTCTTCGATAACCGGCAGCACGGATTTTCTCGAAACCGATGTCCAGCATCCGAAAATAACATCGACCTTTTCTTTCTCAAGCAGTTCGCGGGTTTTTTCTGCAAACAGCGGCCAGTTTGATGCGGGGTCGACAACAACAGTCTCGAGCTTTTTACCCAGCAAACCGCCTTTTTTGTTTTGCTCTTCCACCATCATCAGGACGGTGTCTTTAAGGGTGGTTTCACTGATTGCCATAGTGCCCGACAGGGAGTGCAACACACCGACCTTGATCGTGTCCGCAGCCTGAACAATTCCTGCACTGACAGCAAATGCTGCAGCCATTAACGTCTTCTGCCATTTCTTTGAAGGGATAGTCATGAAGCAATTCTCCTTGTTTGTGAGGTGGAACACACTCAGCCAATGCTGTATTCATGCCAAGCACGTCAGGTCTTTAATAGCATTTAGTGTGCCAAAAAGAAAAAGTGCTTATTTGAAGCGGTTTTTTGCACAGAAAAAACACAAAGCGGGCAAACCCGGCGCATTCGCACCAGACAAGAACAAGAAGAAAAATAATTGCACCAAGATAAGGCGGAAAAAAAGATTGGAAATGAAAATCTCAAACAGCCGCGTAAATCCAGTAGCTGCCCATGGCCATCGCCTGAACAGCGAGAACCAGCTGTAGTACAGGCAAGCCCCTCGCAGTGCGCTTGTCAAGAAATCTGACCACCCTACCCAGCAAGCCACCAAAGAGGCACATCATCAAACCAACACAGACACTGAAAAGCACAATATAAAGACTCACGGTGACAAACTGCTGTTTGATCAGCAGCGGCAATACCGCCAGCATGGGTGCACTGCCGGCAACACCGTGAACAATGCCCACCAAGACCGGGCGATGATCATTGTTGCAGTTATGGCCTGGGTTATGGATATGGGTATGGGGCGGCAGGTTTTCATGGCTATGGCGGGTAATGCGGATGTCGCCGCGATAAAAATGCAACAGAATTGACGCGCCCACCGCCAAAAGAATAGCGCCCACCAGCACTTCGGCAGAGCGGGACACCAGATCGGGAATGACCCAGCCAAAACCAACGGCGGCCAGGATAAGCAACACCAGCGACAAGCCGTGCCCGGAAGCCCATAACAGCGCGGTGCGCAGAATTTTTTTCTTCGCCGAGCGATCTTCCAAAGCAACGGCGCTGACGGCGAGAATATGGTCTGCATCCAGGGCGTGAAGTAAACCTCCAGCCATACCCATCATCAGCAATATCAGTATTTCAGAACTCATTGGCGTTGACTCTCCACCTGAAAGTATCCATTAACAGCCAGGGCTCATGCAGCAAGCATGCCTTCGCGAACAATAAAACTGATGATGTCGTCAACACCGGTGCCGTCTTTCATATTGGCAAAAACAAAAGGTTTGGCGCCGCGCATTTTTTTGGCATCCCGATCCATCACCTCCAGAGAGGCGCCAACATGGGGCGCGAGATCAATTTTATTGATCACCAGCAGATCCGACTTGGTAATCCCGGGGCCACCCTTGCGGGGAATTTTGTCGCCGGCGGAGACGTCGATCACATAAAGTGTCAAGTCAGACAGCTCGGGACTGAACGTAGCCGCCAGATTATCGCCGCCGCTCTCCACCATAATAAAATCCAGGTCGGGAAAGCGGCTGTGAAGTTCGTCCACTGCCGCCAGGTTCATGGAGGCATCTTCGCGAATGGCGGTATGGGGACAACCGCCGGTTTCAACGCCGAGAATTCTCTCGATGTCCAGAGCCTGGTGGCGCTGAAGAAATTCCATGTCTTCTCGGGTATAAATATCGTTGGTAATTACGGCAATATTAAATCGGTCGCGCAGGCGCTCGCAGAGGGTTTTCACCAACGCGGTTTTCCCGGAACCCACAGGGCCGCCAATGCCAATTCTCAATAAGGGTTTGTTGCTCATGCTTTCCTCTCAAAGGTTGTAGCTTCTTCCCGACTTAAGAGCGGACTTAAGAACGAAAAAGCCGGGAATATTGGGTTTCATGTTTCATGCTTGCCATCACCACACCGGGTAAACCGCCACTGATGTCGTCGTCACCGATGGCCATCCCCGCAGCAACGGCATCGGCAATGGAGGTTAACAGGCGACTGCTGATGCGCTGCACATCGGTCTGCCCTATGGGCACGGTTTTGGCCGCCACTGTGAGTTGATTTTCCAGCCAGCTCCACACAAAACCCAAACAGGTTTGCCTGGCGTCCAGCCCCCAATGATGGGCGGCAACGGCGAAAGCCGCCAGCCAGGAGGGTTGGGCAATAGCTGGCAATGGCCGCTGCTGCGACTGTGGCTGCGCAGCTTGTAAATCTTTAAGCAAGCGCCACAGGGCGCGACCCATTTGCTGTTCCTCCCTGCGCAGCTCAAGGCTCTCCCGACAGGCCAGGGCTTTGGCATTCCACTGGTTTAATGTTTGCGGATTATCCAGCGACTGGTAAAGACGGCACAACAGGGGAATATCAAGACGAGCCAACCCTTCCGTCATCACGCCGCCAAGCCATTTTTCGGTGTCATTGGCGTTGCTGACCCAGCCCGCATCCACGGCATATTCGAACCCCTGGGAATAGGCAAAACCGCCAACGGGCAGCGCCGGGCTGACAAGGCGCATTAATCCCAGCAGGGCGATATCCGGGCTAGCCATGGGAGTGGCCGTGACTGTTTTTATGGCTGTGTTCCTGATGAGGCTCATGGCTGTGATCGTGCTCAGGGCTGCGCCCGCCATCGCCGTGGCGATGATAGGCGCCGGACTCCGGCTGAAACGCCGCCTGCTCCACTGTGACCACAAGCCCCAGGCCGCGCACCATATCGTCCAGCACATGGTCGTGTTGATAGCGCAGCCAGTGCTCGCTCACCTGCAATGGCACATGGCGATTACCCAAATGATAGGCGGCTTGCAACAAGTGCAGGGGCGACGTGGCGGTGGCCGTACTGACCAATTCTGCGCTGGCAATAATTTCAATGTGCTCGCCGGAATCCGCAAGCAGCCGCTGCCCCTGGTGCAGCTCCGTGCCCCGCGGCAGTTGTATGCCCACCTCCCGACCACACAGGGAGGTGGTTCTGAACCGGCTTCTTTTGCGCAAGTCATAGGGCAATTCCACCCTGATAACCTCATCGCAATGGCGGTGATTTTCGTCTAAAAACTCGCGGACAATGATCATGGCTTGTTCCCGTGAAGTAGTAACTCCTGTAAAAGATTCATTCCTGTCAAACACTCGCAGTTCTTCAAATTGATTTTCCCCGATATCGTCGCAATCAGCTGCGGCAATCTAAATCCGTCACCGCCAGCAGGGCCGGCTCCTACCGAAGATTCATTTTTGTCAAACATTGCGTTTGCGTTAAAAAAG
>Ga0265293_10011997_pt1 | contig 11620 bp, 11 predicted proteins | sample Munlanlewell138R_FD_192505 | JGI IMG/M metagenome (GOLD analysis project Ga0265293, IMG submission 192505) | Leachate microbial communities from a municipal landfill in Southern Ontario, Canada - Leachate well 138R | ecosystem: Engineered > Solid waste > Landfill > Unclassified | place: Canada... | reverse complement strand
AGCTGGCCAGAGCATTCATGTCGGGCCCAACGGTTTCAAGCAACCAACCCGGCTTGATCACAAGGACCTGGCCTGGACCCAGGGCCGGCTGGTATTCGAGAACAGCCCGATGAGCGAGGTGCTGGCCGAGCTGCGCCGTTACTACCCCGGCTGGATCATCAACACCAATGCGCGCCTGGCCGATGTGGCAGTAACCGGCAACTATCGTCTGGATCAGCCACTGGAGGTGGTGCGCTCGCTGGCTCATATCACCTCCGCGCGATTGCAGGAGTTCCCCGCACTGATCGTGCTCAATTGATTCGGCGATTATTTTTACGCGATCGGTCGCTCTCATTCGTCTCGTTATTTCCAATGCAACTGATTCGCATTTATGTATGCGAATAGGAAATCATCAGATCCTTGCGAGACGGAGCACCAACGATGTCCTCTTCCCCTTCCCGGCACGCACGCCAGTGCACGCTATCCCTTCTGACTGCCGCCATCCTGCTGGCCGGCACCCAGGCAGCACCGGTGCTGGCTGCTCCCACGGACGCCCAACCAAGCCGTAGCATGGGGCAGTATGAGTTCGCTATCGCTCCCCAGCCCCTGGTACCTGCGCTGAATGCCTTTACCGCCGTTACCGGCTGGCAGATCGGGTTGTCCGCCGAGTTGGCCGAGGGTGTCGCATCGCCCGGAGTGAACGGTTCCCTGGCGCCGGAACGGGCACTGGATCAGCTACTGGCCGGTACCGACCTGGGCTATCGCAAGCTGGGTAGCAACAGCATCGTTGTGGAAAAGCACAGCAGCACCGCCAGCCTGATCCTGCAGCCGATCACCGTCAGTGCCACACGCCAGGAGCAGGGCGTCAACAGCGTCGCCAACACCGTGACCAGCCATGACCGCCAGCAGTTGGACCGCAACAATGTCAACACCATCCGGCAGCTGGTGCGTGACCAGCCGGGTGTATCGGTGGGTGGCGCCGGCCAGCGCGGCGGCATCAGCGGCTACAACATCCGCGGCATCGACGGTGATCGGGTGTTGACCCAGGTCGATGGGGTGGAAATTCCCGGCGGATTCTTCAATGGGCCCTACGCCAAGACCCAGCGCAATTACGTGGACCCGGAAATCGTCAAGCGCGTGGAAATACTGCGTGGCCCGGCATCGGCGCTGTATGGCAGCAACGCCATCGGTGGTGTGGTCAGCTATTACACTCTGGACCCGGAAGACATCATCAAACCCGGTGAAGATGCCGGGGCGCGCCTCAAGGCCGGCTACAGCTCGGCAGACGAGAGCTGGCTGAAGTCCGCCACCGTCGCCGGGCGTAGCGGCCAGGTCGATGGCCTGCTGCACTACAGCCGCCGCGATGGCCATGAAACCGAGTCCTACGGCAATGACAACAGCACCGGGCTGACCCGGACCGCAGCCAACCCGGAAGATGCACGTACCAGCAACGTATTGGCCAAGGCCGGCTGGAACTACGCCGATGACGCACGCCTGGGCCTGACCTATGAGAAGTACAAGGACGACCGCGATACCGACCAGAGAAGCGCCGTAGGCGGCCCTTTCAACAACGGCCAGCCGCTGGGCATGTACCGCTCCCGCACCGGCAATGATACCGTCACCCGTGAGCGCTTCGGCCTGGAACACCGCTTCGTTCTGGATTCCGTACTGGCGGACAATGCCAAATGGAGCTTCAACTACCAGACCGCCAAGACCGACCAGCGTACCCTGGAGAACTATTTCCCGTTCTCGCGTAACGTGATGCGCAGCCGCGAGACCCTGTTCCAGGAGCGCCAGTGGGTAGCGGATATCCAGTTGGACAAAGCCTTCGCCATCGGTGAAACCGCACACCTGCTGACCTACGGCACCACCCTCAAGCGGGAGAAGGTCACCGGGTCACGCAGTGGCAATGGCGTCTGCCTGGCCGTGGGTGCCGGCTGCAGTGCCGTCGGTGCCGTCAGCCCGGCTGATGTGCTGGTCAAGTCCAGCGACTTCCCTGATCCGACCATCGACACCTACAGCCTGTTCGTCCAGGATCAGATCAGCTGGAACAACTGGACCTTCCTGCCCGGCCTGCGCTACGACCATACCGAGCTCAAGCCGCACATCACCGACGAGTTCCTCAATACCGTCAACCCCGATGACCTGGATACCGTGAGCGACCAGACCAAGCGCTGGGAGCGGCTGTCACCCAAGCTCGGCCTGACCTACGCACTGACTGAACAGTTCACCTGGTACGGCCAGTATGCCGAAGGCTTCCGCACGCCAACCGCCAAGGCATTGTATGGCCGCTTCGAGAACCCCGCCGGCGGCTACAACGTGGAGCCGAACTCGAACCTGGAACCGGAAAAGAGCCGCAGCTACGAAACCGGCCTGCGCGGCAACTTCGAGCATGGCAACTTCGATGTGGCAGTGTTCTATAACAAGTACCGCAACTTTATCGATGAAGATGCCATCACCCCCGGCTACGAAGAGCCAACCTTCCAGAGCAACAACATCCGCCACGCCACCATCAAGGGTGTGGAATTCAAGGGCCGCCTGAACCTCGATGCACTGGGCGCTCCGCAGGGTTTCTACACCCAGGGCTCGATCGCCTATGCCCATGGCCGCAACAAGGACACCGGCGAGCCGCTGAATGCCATCAATCCGCTGACCGGTGTGCTCGGCCTGGGCTATGAGCAGGAGGACTACGGTGCGCTGCTGAGCTGGACCCTGGCGCGCAAGAAGAACCGCGTCGATGACAGCAGCTTCAATACCCCGGATGGCGTCAGCAGCCAGTTCAGAACGCCCGGTTACGGCATACTGGATCTGACCGGCTTCTACAAGGTCAGCGATGATGTGACCGTCAGCGCCGGCCTGTACAACCTGACCGACAAGAAATACTGGCTGTGGGATGACGTGCGCGGTTATGACGGCGTCGGCGAAGCCGCCGTGCTCAGCCCGGCCAACCTCGACCGCCTGACCCAGCCCGGACGCAACTTCGCCATCAATCTGGTGTGGGATATCTGATCGCTCACGCCCGCGCCGCACCTGCTACCAGGTGCGGTGCCTTCAATGCCACCACAGCTTGATCAACATCCACAGCGCCATCCCCACCATCATCAGGTTTTCCGTCAGCGACACAAAACCAAGCGGAACCTGGCTGTCGCCGCCGACACAGGCACATTTCAGCTCGCGCTTATCGATATACACGGCCTTGAACACCGACACCGCGCCGACGCTGCCGATCACCAGCGCCACCGGAATAGATAGCCACAGCAGCGCGCCGGCAACCATCAGAATCCCCGCCAGCGCCTCGCCGAAGGGATAGAGCCAGGCATAGGGCACCCAGCGCTGGGCCAGCAGATCATAGCCCAGGAACATGCTGGAAAAACTCTCCAGGTCACGCAGCTTGAGCAGGGCCAGGATGCTCATGGCAAAGGCAATGAACCACTCCAGCGCGCGAACCGTGAACAGACTGCCGAGGACCACCCAACTGATGGCCAGCGCCAGCAGCACCGCCATGGTGAACACCACGACCACCGGGCGGTAGCTGGTCGCCTCCGGCCCCGGCACTGCCTTGCCGAAATAGCGCCGCAGATCATCATAGCCACCAATACGTACACCTTCGATAAAGACCTGCGGCGTAGTCTCCACATCATGCTCGGCCTTGAATGCATCGGTCTGCGCACGGGTGGTCAGCCAATGATCGTCCACCTCATAGCCCTTGCTGCGCAGCAGGTGGCGAGCCTTCAAACCGAACGGGCAGATATGCTCGGGCATGACCATGCGGTAGATGGCGGCTTTCTGCGGCAGTTTATCGGTATGCATGCTGTGGCTCTCGTTTCACCCCGTTGTTCTGTTGACTCCAGGGCCCCGAGTAAATTCAGCACAGCGCAGCTTCTGCGTTTCAGTGGTACAAGTCCAAGTGCTGGCCTATGCTTGCAGAGCAGTCCAAGCCCCGGAGTGCCGGGAAGGAAACAGCATGTTCCGCACCGAGATCTACCGCTATAACCCCGAACGCGATAGCCAACCCTGGATGCAGCAGTTCGATGTGCCGGACGACTATCGCAAGGGCATGGTGCTGGATGTTCTCGAATACCTGAAAACCATCGACAGCTCACTCAGCTTCCGCCGCTCCTGCCGCGAAGGCGTCTGCGGTTCGGACGGCATGAATATCAATGGCAAGAACGGCCTGGCCTGCATCACCCCAGTCACCGATAAACTGGATGGTGACCGCTTGATCATCCGGCCGTTATCGGGGATGGAGGTCATTCGCGATCTGGTCGTCGATCAGGCGCACTTCTTTTCCCAGTACGCTAGCATAAAGCCCTGGCTGATCAACGACAGCGAACCGCCCGCCACCGAATACCGCCAATCGCCGGAGGAGCGTGCCAAGCTCGACGGCCTGTATGAATGCATTCTGTGCGGTTGCTGCACCTCGGGTTGCCCGTCCTGGTGGTGGAACCCGGACAAGTACCTCGGCCCGGCGGTGTTGCTGCAGGCCTATCGCTTTATCGCCGACAGCCGCGATACCGCCACCCAAGCCAGGCTGCAACGCCTGTCCGATCGCTTCAGCCTGTATCGCTGCCGCAATATCGGCAACTGCAGCTGGGTCTGCCCCAAACACCTGAATCCGATGCAGGCGATCAGCGATATTCGGCGGGAGATGCTGAAGAAGAATTGAAGTAGTGGGCCAGCGCCGCCAGGGTGAAGCCGTCCTGTATCGCCCCATCTCGCAGCAGTTGCCGCATATCAGCCACACTAATGCGCTCAACGGCCTCCGCCTCGTCATCCCGTTGTTCGGTCAGATCGCTGCTGTTTACCTGGGCCAGATACAGGTCGATGGTCGACGCCAAAATCGCCGAATTGGGTTTGAAGCGGCCCAGTAGCCTCAGTCGGCTCTCGTCGATCAGATAGCCGGTCTCTTCGGCCAACTCCCGGCGGGCGCAGGCCAGACTGGTTTCACCGGGCTCACCATAGCCACGGGGAATTTCCCGCTGGATACCGGCATGGGCCATGCGCTTGACGCGCAGCAACAGAAACTCCTTATCGTCGAGCAGCGCCAGCACAGCGGCGCCATTGTCCGCCTTGTTCTCCACCACGTAGTGGAAGCGGCCATCGCGCACCACCTTGAACCAGGGGTTCTCGTATTGAATGCTCATTTGATCTCCAGTCCCATGAAGCGACGCATGCGCGGATACATACCGAACCAGTTCTTGCGCGTCATATAGCTTTTGCCAGAGTCGACCATCTTGTCTTCCATATAGCTGATCGCCTCATCGGTCAGGTAACGTAAGATCTCGCCCGAGCCAAAGCTGGAAATGAATTCGAACACCTTGAGCGGGTACTGGATCAAGGCGATTTCCTTGCGCAGCGTCTTGAAGCCGATACTGGTATCCAGAATGATTTCGGGGATACCGGTGAGGTAGCGAATATCATCCTGCAGGAATCCTTCATTGGTTACCGCAAACAGCGAATTATAGGCTGGGTCGACTACCTCGGCACGGAAACGCGCAAATACATCCAGTCCCCGGCTGGTAAAGAAATGACTCGCGTAGGCATACCACTCCGAACGTGAAATGACCTTATCGGCCCCCAACAGGAACAGATTGTAATCGCCGTCGCTTTCAAAAAAATGGCTGATGGCAGTACGCTCGCGCAGTCGGGAAAACACCTCATCCCGCAGACTTTCCTGCGGCAAGGACAGGTCTTCCATGACCGGCCCGATATGCTGCAAAGCCTGTTGCAACCTGGCGACCCTGTCCTGCATGTGACGACGCTGGAACCGGTCGAGCCTTTCCTTGCATGGCGCACCGGGAATGCTGGACAGGATGAAATTGCCCGGTAACGCGTCGTAGTACTCCGCGAGATTCGCATACTGTGCCAACCCAAAGCCGCGGATCACCAGCTTACCGCTGCCCTCCTCGTTCAGGTACTGGATTACATTGGACTGACCGAGAACCTCAGCCACCTGCAGATTGTCGATCAGCGCATTGGGCGACAGCACCACCCCATCGGCAAAAACCAGACCGGTGAGAACACGCTTGCGCAACTCATCAGCGCCCAGAGCCCGCACCGAATCACAATTGGACAGCAGCAGTTTTTCCTTGAACAGCATCGGTCCCGCCTCCTCGATCCCTAGCGCCGGAAACGGAGTGTAGCGCCCCGCTCCACGCCTGCGCTACGCCTGTTCTACCCTCCCGCTGATCATTACCCAAGAAGCCATTCGCAAAACTGTCGCACATCGGAAGCTACAATGACGCCCCCGCGCTAAAGGGGCGTGGAAGACGGCTTCCCGACAAATCGGCCATGGTGGCCCGTTACTGCTGAGTCCCAGCGAACGCTGGGAACTGTTCTGTCATTACAAGGTGTAGAAATGTCGAAAATCGCATCAGGATTGCAGGCCCGCATTCGGATGGTTGTTTTTGCCGGGCTCGCTTGCCTGTCTCTCCAGGCGCATACCGCCCCATTGCAGTTGCAGATCAATGGCTCCAACACCATAGGCGCCCGGTTGGCTCCCCTGCTGGTCGAAGGCATGCTGCAAGAGTCGGGTGCTACGGACATACAGCTGCAACTCAACCCCGACACGCAGGAACACCGTATCTCGGCAATCAGTGCCCAGGCCGAGCCGATCGAGATCAGCCTGAATGCCCACGGCTCCAGCACAGGCTTTACCGCCCTGATCGACCAGACGGGACAGATTGCGGCGGCGTCCCGTCCCATCAAGGACAGCGAGGTCGAGGCGCTGAAGGAGGCCGGCGATATGCGCAGTAAGGCAGCAGAGCAGATCATCGGTCTGGACGGTTTGGCCGTCATCGTCCATCCCGAGAACCCGATCAGTACCCTGGATGTCGAACAGATAGCCCGGATATTCTCCGGCCAGGTCACGGACTGGGCGCAGCTCGGCGGCCAGCAAGGCGAGATCCGTCTGCATGCACGGGACGGCAACTCCGGCACCTGGGAGACCTTCAGGGACCTGGTCCTGACGCCCCGGCAACTCGACCTGCAAACGGATGCTCGCCGCTACGAGTCCAATGCCGCGCTGTCCGCTGCAGTTAGCAGCGACAGAAACGCCATTGGCTTCGTCGGCCTGGCTTCTGTCGAGCAGGCCAAGGCGCTTGCCGTTTCGGCCGGCGACTCCCGCGCCATGCTGCCCAGCAAGGAGCTGGTCGCCACGGAGGACTATCCCCTGTCACGCAGGCTGTACATGTATATCAGCCCCGAAGAGAGCAACCCGTTGGCCCAGGCGCTGATCACCTTCACCCAGAGCCATGCAGGCCAGGAAATCGTCGATCAGGTCGGCTTTGTCGGCCAGAACATCACCGCCATGCAGGTCACCCCGCAGCCCTACATGCCGGATGAGTACCGCACATTGGCCGAAGAAGCTCACCGCCTGTCGTTCAACATCCGCTTCACCGAGGGCAGCGCCCGGCTGGACAACAAGGCCCACCAGGATATCGACCGCCTGCTCGCCTACCTGCACGCGCAAGGCAAGACCCAGAACAAGGTGGTGCTGGTAGGCTTTGGCGACCCCAGGCAAAGAGGCGCGGAGCTACTGTCACGCCTGCGCGCCATGACCGTCCGCGCCGCCCTGGTCGGCCACGGCATCTTCGTCAAGGACACCATCGGCATAGGTGACGACCTGCCGGTGGCAGCCAATACCGATGACGATGGGCGTTTCAAGAATCGGCGGGTTGAGCTTTGGGTGTATTGAGGGGACTACAGGGGGGACATGGCTGCGCTCACTATCCCGGAAAATGTACCTGGCACAAATAGCACGATCTTCCAGCAGATCATTAGGTCGGGGTGTAGCGCGCCTGCGCTACGCCATTGCGGCTTCGCTGCAGACACCAGCCTACCGTGGCCAAAGGCTCGGCAACCCGGACATATTGCAGCTAGGCTAATGTCGACCGGGCCAGCTGGAGAGATACGTTCCTCTGTCCTTCACTCTCAATGCGCCAGCGCTTGCAGTACATGCTCCGGATCATTGTAAATAGCTCGAAGCAAAGCCTTCGCTGGCCCAGTAGGCTCACGACGACCTTGCTCCCAATTGCGCAGAGTGCCTAGTTGAACATCAATCACGGCAGCAAATTTGGCCTGACTCAAACCGGTCGCCTGACGAATCTCCCGCACCTTCAGCGCATCTACAAAGAACTCCCGCGAGGGTTGCCGTTCACCCCGCTGAATTTCATCCATCTGCTGCACGCTCTCCAATAAATCATCGAAGAACTTACCCATGACGATTACCTCCACTGCTCAATGATACGCTTGAGCACCTTGCATTCATCTGGAGTCAGATCATCCTTTTCGTTTTTTGGGTAGATCAGCAACAGCGCAATCTGCGCTGAAGATGAAAAATGATAGTAGATGACCCTCGACCCACCACGCTTCCCATGACCGTGAGAAGCCACACGAATCTTACGAATACCACCAGTTCCTTCTATTACATCGCCGGCCTCCGGCCTTGCAGCCAGTTGCCGCTGAAACGCTGCATAGCTGTCATCATCGAGCAACCCGCGCAAGCGCTTGGTAAAAACTGGCGTCTCAATGAAAACCACAGACAAAATGTACGCCATTGGCGTACCCTATGCAATATCTAGACAACGGAAAATCAGGATGGATCCCACGGATCAGCACCGCTGTTTGGACAGCAGCTTGGATCTGCGATCGGGGACATTGTGCAGTGGGCAACTGGCGTTTCCGTCTCATGATCTGTTCTTGCGTGATAGCAAGTACACAGCATCGATAGGGATAGCGACGGGATCAAGCGGCTCAATGCAAGGATGTGCGCAGGTTCTCACCACAAGGACCGGATAACATCCCTGCTACGGTTTAACCGGCGGCCATGTTGCTGGTCATATAACTCGCCACCGCGCCTTGGCAGGGGAGGGGCGGAAGCGCACCGTCGTCGAGCAGGCGCTCGACAACCCGGGAAGCACCGTGCCAGGGGTGTAGCGCGCCTGCGCTACGCCGGAATTCAAGGAAGAATGTACCGGGAAAAAAATGTACCTGGTCCCTTTCACCTATGAGCTGTTCGTGGGTGGGAGCCGAGTACCCAGCATCCATTCACAACCCTCGATCAACGAGAGCCTCAAGGAACGTTTTGATTGATTCCATTTGAATCGAACAGGCGTGCCCGGATCAGTAGCGAATTGAACGGATGCTGGAATACTTCGAAGCCTTCCAGATGAACTCTCATTTCAACAGGTAACGACAGGTAATGCCGTTGCAACTGCCATCGGGTAGAGGGGAAAGCAGCTGGCTTGATCTCTTCAACCAATGCAGCAACGCCTTCTGCAAGGGGCTCCTCACTGGCCTCGATAGCAAGCAAGGCAATAGCCAGCTCGCCAAGCTCTGAAGAGACACATTTTTCCTCAGCAAGTGTAGCCCGGGTGAGCAGGAATCCTTCGGCATCCTCGCGAGGATATGCTTTCAGAGCTGCCAATACTGCGTCGGAAGGTAAACTAGCGTTACGGCCCATCAGCATGCATTCCTGCAGCCGGTTTTCATAAGCAGCAATTCTTGTCTCCAGATACGCGAACACTGGAGAGCCTTCGGCGAATACCTCAGAACACAGCAACCCAAAGGTCATGGTTGATAGCGCTATCAGCTTCTTCATTCAGAACCCTTGGCAACCATCTTCAACCGCCCGCCAAAAAAGTCGTTGTTCATGCGTCGCTCCACCTCTCAATTGCTGCAAGCGAGCGGTTTGGATAAAAACATTCCGTTCAATAACGGAGACTGAGGCCATGGCCTGGGCCAACATGGACCAATCAGTACTGGAAATATTATGCCCTACCTGGACAGTATTATTACCTAGAAAAATCGTAGCCATGACCCCGGTTGGCAGGGCTGTTTCCAGCAGCTTACGGCTTCTTGGCAAGTTTCTGAGGCGCCGCAACGCGGCAACATCGCTCTGATCAAATAATAGCCCGTGTATGGGAGGGCAACGCACAAGTAGATTCCTTTCCAAATATGTTCGGATCAACCTTACCAATAGCCGAAGTAATCGTCGTGCAGCTACGTCGATAATTCGTCGGTATTGCGTGCGCTGTCACATTTTCATCAGCCCAATTTTCCCCCTCTGGCAGGAGTCCGGAGGCACACCGTCGTCGAGCAGGCGCTCGACAACCCCGGAAGCACCGTGCCAGGGGTGTAGCGCGCCTGCGCTACGCCAGAGCGCTGTATCTATCAACAAAGCTGTAATAACCCACCTTAGAAATAGAAGACACAACAAACTCCAGCGGATCAGTGGGCTGATTAAATAGAATACCGGCAACAGATAAACTTGAACTTAATATTTATATGCTCCTCAATTAGTCCTAACTCCATTGTTCTCGTTACTCCCTCCCCCACACATGAGCGAGAATTTCGCCATCTCTGTGCTTTAGAAAGCCCTCAAAAGATTCATCGCGAACAAAGTATCGATCGGTCAGAGCCCGGATAGTATCGAGACGATGCTTCGGATGAACCAGATCAAAGATGATAGATGTGAAGTGCCTTTGCAACAGCTGCAGGTCTTCGTCCAGCTTATCGGACCATGGTTCTCTTAATGAGTTATATGACGCAACGAGAAAATCCAACGCAAGGTTTCTAAGGCCTCTATATGCTGGCGGCTTTTCTTTCCCAAATTCAGCATCTCGATCAATATTGGGAAACAGGAAGCGTCCCTGTTCGATCAAGGCTGATAGAGAGGCCATATCTGCCAGAAAGCCAGGATCCTGCTTATCCTGCTTCAAGTGCCGAAACCGCATAAGCAAGGCGACAACCTTTTCGTGCCACGATAGCAAAGCGGTAACATGCTCACTTTCAACCGAGAACCTGGCATGACGCCTATCTCTGATATAGAAGACGGCAAGCGTTACGGAAATAGCCAACGAAAAAATGGCAATTACGGTATCCAGCATACGAGACCTCTACATTTAGGAATAGAAAAGAATAAAGCATTCTATACTAGTCAACGATGCAGTCATAAATCGACATAAACCAGGTCATATAAAAATATACAAGCGCCGTAGAGCAGGCGCTCGACGGCCCCGAAAATAATTACCATGGAGTCAGTGCTACTGATCGCAAGCGTATCGCAGGGTAAATGTACCTAGCCCTCCCCCTAATTATTAAAAGCGCAACAACCCCAGCGAACCGGGGTTGTCATATAGCAGAGAGGCAGAGGAGATTAGGAAGTCAGGGAAAAATGTTTATCTGACCCCAATTCATGCATGAAGTATCTTACGGAGCTACTTCGCAGCCTCTGACATACTTATCATCAGCATCGGACTCACAAGTCCAAACGCCATCAGCATCGCGTGAAAGTGTAATGACTTTACCGTTGATACCAGGATTTCCTTTGGAAAAGGTGAATGCGACTGTGCCTTCACCGTCACCATCATCTGTCAGCGCAATTGTGCCAAGATCACTTGCATCAGTAGTCATACCGAGATCTGCAGCTGTCATTTGAGTATCGGTAGGGAACTCACCTTCTTCCATGATATAGCTTTCGATGTTGGTCTTAAGCGAGGATAGAGTACTCAAGCCTGAAGCAAAATTTGCTTTTCCAACGTAGTTCTGATACTGCGGAATAGCAATCGCTGCCAAAATCCCAATGATCGCCACCACGATCATCAATTCAATAAGGGTAAAACCTTTTTGCATTTGAGCT
>Ga0265293_10011994_pt1 | contig 11622 bp, 7 predicted proteins | sample Munlanlewell138R_FD_192505 | JGI IMG/M metagenome (GOLD analysis project Ga0265293, IMG submission 192505) | Leachate microbial communities from a municipal landfill in Southern Ontario, Canada - Leachate well 138R | ecosystem: Engineered > Solid waste > Landfill > Unclassified | place: Canada... | reverse complement strand
TCTGTGACGGGCAGGCTGTGCACGACTGGGTGGTCGCGGGGCATGCCGTCGCCGAGCCGGATGTCTTCGCCGGCCGGCCGATGATGCGGGGCTTCCATGCCTGGGCGCACGAAGCGTTCTCCGGCAAGGAGCAGGAGGCGGCATTCATGCTCCAACGCGGCTACTTCGTCGCGCAGGCCCGCCGCTACGATACCTCGCCGGAACGCGAGCATCCGGCCATCCGCGACGGAATGCCCGATGGTGTCTGTTATTCGTACAGCACGCCTGTCGTGCAACGGGCGCTGCGCATGGAAGGCAGCAAGCGGGATTTCACCAACAACCCCGAGGCGCTGCTGCGTTTCGAACGTTAGGGTTTGTGTATTCACGCCTGCGTCGTCGCCACGACCAGACAAGCGTGAATATGCCCTACGGACGGGAGCGAAACCAGTCGAAGCCCGGCGGCGTGAATTCCTCGAACCGCGGCAGATCGTCCCACGCATCTATCCAAGAAGCGCGCGAGCCGTAGAAGATGTGACAGAGCACGCGCGCGTCCGGGTCGTCATCGAGGCAGCCGGCGGCAAAGAAGCTCCCCTTGGGCAGTACCGAGGGTACGGCCGCGCCGCACGCCTTGCAGAAATTCATGGTATAGAAACGGGTGCCGGGCATGTGCCAGGTCGTGATTTTCTCCTCGCCGCGCAGCAGGTGCAGGGCGCCGGTCCCGCACATTGTACCGACGAACCAGTTGCTGCCCGAGCGACGCCTGCAGCGCGAGCAGTGACAGACGCGCATCGCCGAGAGCGGCCGAGCCACTTCCCAGGCGACGCCGCCGCACAGACAGCTGCCACCCACCGGGGCATCGCTCGTCCGCTCGGGCGACTCTGTGCGTCCGGGCGGTGCGCGCTCGTGCGTTGCAAGGTCGCAGGAGGTGTGCAGCACCGGCAAGTTTTCATCGAGCAAGGGCAACCACGGCAGACGCTCGACGGCGGCGGCATGGCCACGGGGACGCATCGCACCGACGCTCTCGAGACCGCCTGCCGGAAGCAGGGCGTCGCCGTCTGCGCGCAGCGCCGGAAGCACGGTGCCGCACTGCGCACAGAAGGCGCGCGTGAGCGCAGGCGATGTGGCGCTGCGTACCACGCGCTTCTTACCCGATATCCATCGCATGCCGGGCGCCACGATCCAGGTGCCAAACCCGATGCCGCTCGATTTGCGGCACTCGTGGCAGTGGCAGTACCACATCTCGCGGGCCGGTCCGGTGGTCTCGTAGCCCACTTCGCCGCACAGGCAGCGGCCGCTCAGGCGTTCAAATGCAGGCATGATTGCGGTCGCCTCGCTTCCCGTTCGTTGTCAACCGAGCGCGCCGGTTGCCTTGGCCGCCGCGCAGCGCTGTCCGTCGTAGCCGAGTACGTCGCGCAACACCTGTGCGGTATGTTCACCGGCGGTCGGCGCGATCGCCGGCGTCGGCAGTTCCTCGCCGACGAACTGCACGGGGAACCCGAGCATGTCCGCACCGTGCTCCGTGTGCGGCAGGATCTTGAACCGCGCCTTGAACTGCGGATCATCGACGATGTTCTGTGGCGTGTTCACCGGAGCGATCGGGGTATTGATCTCGGTGCTGAACTGCAGCCACTGCTGGCTGGTCTTGGTCTTGAAGATGGCGCGCAGCTCGGCCTGGAGTTCGCGGTTGCCACGCGCATGGTCGGCATATTTCGAGCCGGGCCATTTCTCGAATAGATCCATGCGGCCCACGCCGCTGCAGAAGTTCTTCCAGAAAGCCTGTTCCGACGCCATGAACAGCACGTGGCCGTCGGCGGATTCATAGATCTGGTAGCGTACGCCTTCGCGCATGCCGGCGGTGGCCACCGGACGCCGCACGTAGCCGTCGGCTTTGTTGCCGGTGACGACGTCCTCGGGCCGCGCGTAAGCCATGTGGCTTTCGCTGCGGTACCAGTCGAAGGCTGCAGCCGCATCGCTCTGGGCGAGGTCCATGAAGCAGCCTTGGCCGGTGGCTCGGGCACGCAGGACGCCGGACAGCACGGCGAGGCCGCCGAACAGCGGGGCTGCATTGATGCCGATGCCGATGTGCTCCGGGATGTAGCAGAATCCTTCCTCGTCGTAGGCCGGCTTGCATGCTCCCGACCAAGTGTCATAAGCAATGCCGTGTGACGGCATGTCCTTGTACGGACCGGTCATTCCGTAGCCGGAGACGGTACAGAATACGATTTTGGGATTGACCTTTTTCAGGTCCTCATAGCCCAGCCCGTACTTTGCCAGCGCGCCGGGTTTGGAGGCCTCGATGACCACTTCGGCGCCCTTGACCAGATCCCGGTAAATCTCGCGAGCCGCCTCGATCTTGAGGTCGAGAGTGATGCTCTTCTTGCCACGATTGAGATGGTAATGCATCAGTGACGTGCCCTGGATGATCGGCCAGGTCATTTCACGGATGTAGTCGCCGGACGGAGTCTCGACCTTGATGACCTCGGCGCCGAGGTCGACGAGCGCGGTCGTGATGGCGGCCGGGCCGAGGATCGAGCTCTCGATGACGCGGAGCCCTGAGAGGGGAGCGGTTTGGGTCATTTCGTTCCTGGGCGGGTTTACCGCCATGCGTCGGTTTGCGGTTGAGTTTATCCGGGTAGCTTTGCCGGGCGGTTTTTTATCAAACCGGCCTTTACAAGTCGGCCTTTACGTTGGCAGTCCCGGATGAGGCCGGCGGAGCCAGCATGATGCTCCAGTGCCACGGCAGCGCCGTGGGGGACCATACGCGAACTCAGGCGGTCTATTCACCATCGAGTATTGCCCACGGTATGGGCCGCTCAAACGTCCATAAGGACTATCGCCGCGGCTTCAGGATATCTAGTCCATGTGAGTGATGAAACGCAATATCGCTATATGTAAATGTATCGTTTAGCATACAATCTTACAATTAGCATAAATTACTTCAGATAATTCAATGTTAGAGGTGTTATAGGTGAGTAGATTTTTCGCAACAGTGGGTGGTTTGTCGAAGACGGCCGTGTTGACGACCGGGATCGCGATGTCTTGTACGGCGGCCTGGGCGCAGCAAGGCGCCGGGCAGTCCGCCGATGATTCGTTTGCGGGCAGGATCGAGGAAATCACCGTTACGGCGCAGCGACGCGAGGAGTCTTTGCAGGAGACGCCGATCGCCATCACCGCTTTCACGTCCCGCGACCTCGAGACCCAGCGCGTGTCCAACGTGATGGATCTCCTGAACAAGGTGCCGTCGGTCAATCTCGCGCCGTTCGCCGGCACCCGGGCCGCTCCGAACCTGTTCATTCGCGGCATGGGTAATCTCAACGCCCAGACGACCAAGGACATGGCCACGGGCATCTACGTCGACGGTGTGCCGGTCGGTCGTGCGGTCGGACTGGCGGTGGACATCGCCGACCTCGAGCGCGTGGAAGTACTGCGCGGTCCGCAGGGAACGCTTTGGGGCCGGAATACCACGGCCGGCGCCATCAACTTCGTGACCCAGAAGCCGGATGACGAGTTCTCCTTCAAGACACAGCTGACCGCGGGCAGCTGGGATCTGCGCTCGGGGCGTGCCCGGATCAATGTTCCCATCACCGACCGGCTGGCGGCGAGCCTGGCTTACATGCGCTCGGAACACGATGGTTGGGTGGACAACACCAACACGGCGCTGGCGAATCAGATCAACTTCAACGAGGATCGCAAGAAAGAGGCGGTCAAGGCTGCGGTGCGCTTCGAGCCGACGGACAACATCGTCATGGATTACGGCTTCGACAGCTCGAAGATGATCTTCGGCAACCACTTCTACCAGATCATCGAGGGTCCGACCGCTGTCACGGGACGGCAGGAGTCCGTCAATCGGGTGGCGGGCCTGCGCCCGAGCGATACCGAGGTCTCCGGGCACAACCTCACGATCAGCTGGGAACTTGGCGACATTACGTTGAAGTCGATCAGCGCCTATCGTGACCTCGACAGCACGACGCATATGAACTACGTCGATTCCTTCACGCAGGACGCCATGCAGAAACAGCACCAGTTCTCGCAGGAACTGCAGCTGATCGGCGACCTGACCGAGCGAGTCAGCTACCTGGTGGGTCTGTTCTATTTCGAGGAAAGCAGTCGCGAGACGCTCGTGTCGAACCTCGTCGCCGTCCCTCTGGGAGATTCCTGGCTGGTGAAAGCCGATGGCACCTCGGCGGCCATCTATGGGCAGGCCAAGTGGACGCCGCCGGTGCTCGACGACCGCTTCAGCGTCACGCTGGGCATGCGCTACACGGAAGATACGCGCAAGGCGATCAAGACTTACGTCGACCCGGGTTTCACGCCGGCCATTACCGGACTGGTCCTCACGGGCGATCGGGATTTCAGCTCGTTCAACCCCGCACTGACCCTGGACTACGTGTTCACGGACGAGATTCGCGGCTACGCGAAATGGTCCACCGGCTACCGGGCCGGCGGCTTCAGTACGCAGAGCACGCCCGAGTTCTTCGCGCCGGGTTTCGACGAGGAGGACGTCAAGGCCTGGGAAGTGGGCCTGAAGTCCGATCTGCTCGACAGGCGTCTGCGGGTGAATCTGGCGGCATTCCGCAGCAAGTACACCGACCTGCAGGTCGACCAGGCTCGCAATCCTGCCTTCTTCGTCGATACGCTCAACGCGGGAAGCGCCACGGTGAAGGGTGTGGAACTCGAGAGCGTGGCACTGCTCGCGCAGGGTCTCAGCGCCAGCCTGTTCTACTCCTGGCTCGACGCGGAGTATCAGTCCTACGTCGATAACGGCGTGGAACTCGCAGCCGTGCGGCACATGCAGAACACGCCCAAGTACCAGATCGGTGCGGGACTCGAGTACGCCTTTCCTCCGCTGCCCATCGGCAACTTCGTGCTGAACGTCGATTACCGCAAGCAGGACGACTTCTATGCGGGTCCGATAGCCAACACGTTCTCGCCGGGCTACGACATCTGGAACGCCCGCCTGGAACTCGCCGACATCCCGGTACCGCAGGGCTCGTTGAAGGTGGGCGTCTGGGGCAAGAATCTCTCGGATGAGATCTATCGCCTGTCGACGACGAATCTCGGCGTGATCAGCGCTCAGTTCGGGCCGCCACGTTCGGCCGGCGTCGATGTGATGTTCGAGTTCTAATTGAACGCCGGAGGCGGGGAGATTGCAGGGGACGTCGCAATGACGTCCTCTGCAACAGAGGTGCCACGACCGACCGAGGCGTTTCCGCCGACGGTATCGCGAGGCTACGCCAGCTACGTGCTGGTGCTGTTGTCGCTCGTCTACGTGGTGAGTTTCATCGATCGCCAGATCCTGGCGATACTGATGGAGCCCATCAAGCAGGAGTTCGGTGTCTCCGACACGGCGATGGGCCTCCTGACAGGCTTCGCCTTCGCTCTCTTTTATACGCTGGCGGGCATTCCCATCGCGCGCCTGGCAGATCGCGCTTCGCGCAAGTACATCATCACAATCTCGCTGACCGCATGGAGTCTGTTGACCGCGGCGTCCGGATTGGCCCGCAGCTTCGCGCAGCTCGCGACCATCCGGGTGCTCGTCGGCATCGGCGAGGCGGGATGCAATCCCTCGGCACATTCTCTGATCGCGGATTACTTTCCGCCGCAGCGGCGTGCCACGGCGCTTTCCGTGTACGCGTGCGGCGTCTACGTCGGCTCGGCGATCGCCTTCCTTGCGGGGGGCTGGTTGTTGACTCGGTACGACTGGCGAACGGCTTTCTATGTGGTCGGCCTGCCCGGACTTGTCCTTGCCATCGTGGTGGCGCTCACGGTGCGAGAGCTGCCGCGTGGTTACGCGGAAGGGCGCGCCGCCGCGGCGGCACCGGTGGTGTCGTTCTTGGAAGTCGTGCGCTTTCTGCTCACGCGTCGTGCTTTCGTATTGATCGTTCTTGGTACCGCGGTGCAGTCGTTGTCGGGCTACGCGGTCATCACCTGGGGGGCGGCTTTCCTGTCGCGCGTCTACGCCATGCCCTGGAGCGAGATCGGTGTGAGTTTTGGATGGATCGTAGGGCTCGGCGGAACGCTCGGTGCGCTGGCCGGTGGGCGTCTTGCCGATTATATGGGCAGGCGCGACGTACGCTGGTACATGAGGCTGCCGGCGCTGCAATCGCTGCTCGGAGTGCCTTTCGTCGTCGGCTTCACGCTGATGCCGCTGCCATCGCTGTCGCTCGCATGCTTCATTCCTTTCTACATACTAGGTGCAATGTACGTCGGTCCCATGTTCGCGATGATTCAGGGCCTCGTGGAACTGCGGATGCGGGCCACGGCAGCGGCCATCATGCTGTTTTTCACCAACATGGTGGGGTTGGGGCTGGGACCGCTGCTGGTCGGGGTGCTCAACGACCATGTGTTCGGCGCGCTGTACGGCACGTCCGCCATCCGATATTCCCTGCTGACGGTAGGCGTGATCGGTGGATTCGCGAGCCTGCTGTTCTGGGCAGCATCGCGGCGGCTGCGCGACGAACTCCTGATCACGACGAACTCCTGAGGTAGCCGGAAGTGGCTCTGATGCCGTCGGACCTTTTGGATTTACACCTGTCGTGCTGCAGGTCGATGGTTCCGATGATATGCGACAGGCAAAAGTCCAAAGGTCATCGAATAGAGGAAGAGTCGGTACGTCCTTGTCGCCCGGTCATGCACTCATACCGCGATTGGACGATGTGGCGAGGTACCGCGTCATTTATATAACTGTTTCATTTCATAAAACGAATGGGGAAACACATGTCCAGGCTTAAAGTTGACAACCTCATGTTGACGAATCCCGCCGCCTTGATGGCGAGTGTTCTAGCACTTGGAGCGACGCAGGCTGTTGCGCAGGGGACCGGCGAGACCCAAGCCACTGCGAGCATGATCGAGGAAGTGGTCGTCACGGCTCAGAAGCGCGAGCAGTTGCTGCAGGACGTGCCGATCGCGATCAGCGCCATTTCGAGCGCCCAGATCGAGTCGCGCGGCATCGACAACCTGCTCGACCTCAAGGCCCTGGCGCCCAACCTCATGGTGAGCAAGTATCCGAACAGCAACGTGGTGTCGCAGGTCGCGATCCGAGGCGGCGTGACCGTCAACGCCGCCATGTACTGGGAGCCGAGCACCGGCCTTTACCTCGATGGCGTGTACCTCGGCAAGGCCGTAGGATCGGTGTTCGACGTAGTGGACATCGAGCGCATCGAGGTTCTGCGCGGCCCGCAGGGAACACTGTACGGCAGAAATACCATGGCGGGCGCGGTCAACTTGATCACGCGCGCGCCGAGCGGTGAGTTCAAGGGATCGGCCAGCGTCGAAGTCGGTAACTACGGCCACCACGTCGAGAAGCTGTCGGTCGACCTCCCGAAGATGGGAATCGCGAGAGTGTCCTTCGGTGTGCGCTCCGAAGATCGCGACGGGCTGGTGAAACTGACATCCGGTAGCCCGGGCGTCGAACTCGACAGCCGCAACAAATTGGGTGCCCGCTTCGCACTTGGACTGGATTTCAGCGACAATTTCGTGGCCGACTACCGGTTCGACTACACCAAAGTCAACCAGGCGCCGCCTCACAGCCAGCTCTACCGTGTCACCCCGAGCAGTCAGCTATTCGCCGATGCCGCGGCCTACGCATCGACGAAGCGGCTCGGGACCGTGAGCACCGACTGGCCCGGATACGAGCAGATCAGGCTGGAAGGTCACTCGCTCACGCTCCAGTGGGACGTCAATGACTCCAATACCCTCAAGTCCATCTCCTCCTACCGCGACCTGAGCAACGACGACTCGGTCGATCTCGACGGCGTGCCGCTCACGATCGCCACGGCCAACCGCATCTCGGACTTCGACCAGAGGTCGCAGGAGCTGCAATGGATCGGCAACGCGGGGGAGCTGAACTATGTGCTGGGAGCGTACTACTACAAGGATGACGGCTACACCATCAATCCGCATGTGTTCTTCTTCGGTACGGACAGCTCCGAGTACGGCTTCGGAGTCGAAGCTGTGGCTGCGTACGCGCAACTTGATTACCAACCCACGGAGGCACTGACCCTCTCGGCAGGATTGCGCTGGACCGAAGAGGACAAGCACACCCTGCGCTACAAGACCGTCACGGGTTTCGGCGCGCCGATTCCACGGGTGACGGCCGACGAGACCTTCTCCGCCACGACGCCCATGGCCAGCGTGTCCTACAAGGTGAACGACGGCCTGAACCTGTACGTGCGATATTCGGAGGGCTTCAAGAGCGGTGGCTTCCAGGGTGAGGCCGGAAGCGCCGCCGAGGCAGTGATTCCCTACGATCCGGAAGAACAGACGACCTGGGAAATCGGCGCCAAGATGACGTCCGCCGACGGGCGTCTGCAGGTCAATGCGGCCCTGTTCCGCAACGACATCGAAGACATGCACGTCAACCGCTTCACGGGCCTGCCGGGCGTGTCTGTGATCCGCAATGCCGGTGAGGCTCGCACGCAGGGTGGGGAACTGGAAGCCATCTGGCTGCCGACGGACGCGCTGCGCCTGCAGCTGAGTTACGGCTATCTCGATGCCGAGTGGATCGAGTTCATGGAGGCGCCCGCGCCCAACCAGCCGATCGCCAATGTCGCCGACAATCGCTCCTTCCCGCATGCGCCTGAGCACACGGTCAGCCTGTTGGCGGACGTGAGAATCGCGCAGATGTCCTGGGGCGAACTGCGCGGTCTGGCCGATTTCAGCTATACGTCGTCCATGTATGCGTACCCGTATCAGTTGGAAACGATCGATCCGACGCGCGCGACGGCGAGCAACACCAAGGTGGACAGCTACGGGCTGCTCAATTTGAGGCTCACGCTCGCCGACATGCCGCTCGGAGAATCCGGAACCGGGGAGTTCTCCCTCTGGGCCCGGAACGTCACCGACAAGCAGTTGCCGGTGAATTTCATCGACTTCGGCCCCGGGTTCTTTGCCGACTACACCCTGGCATACTTCCAGGAGCCGCGAACGTACGGGGCGACGTTCACTTATCGGTGGTAGTCGCGTAATCGGCAAGGCGGAAGGGCAGCGCTCTTCCGCCTTGCCGGCCGCTTACCGTCGATGTAAAGGGAGCGACGACGTGCTGCCGTCTCGCAGCCAGGCGCGGGAGCCGGTATTCTGGCAACAGGAAATCCTTCTGGATTCAGCGCCTGGATATTGGTTTCTGCTGCTGGGTTGAGCGCCTCGGCGGCGGATTGTTGCGCAGCAGGATTCCTTGGCGCTCCCATGATTTGAAGCCCGGCTGGCCGGGAGAATGGTTTACTGGAGGAAGTTGGCCATGGCATTGCGCGTCGAATCGACTCTTTTCGGCCCCGACACGCAGCAATATGCTGCGCAGGGCCAGGCCCGGATCACGCTTCAACAGATCGCCGAGCAAGCGGCGCTGCTCGAGTCGATAGGCTTCGACGGACTGACGACGGCCGAGGCCGGACACGATGCCTTTCTGCCGATCATGGGCGCCGCGGCCAGTACGAAGAAGATCATGATGGGCACGAACGTCGCGGTGTCCTTTCCACGCAGCCCCATGGTCACCGCGCAGATGGCCTGGGATCTGCAGCACTTCTCCGGCGGGCGGTTCAATCTGGGCCTCGGCACGCAGGTCAAGGGGCACAACGAGCGGCGCTATTCGACGCCTTGGCCGAGCGCGCCGGGACCGCGCATGCGCGAGTACTTCCTCTGCCTCAAGGCGATCTTCGCGAGCTTTCAGAACCCGGCGAAACCCACCTATTTCGAAGGCGAACATTATCGTTTCACGCTGATTTCGCCCTTCTTCAACCCGGGGCCGATCGACCATCCACACGTGCCGCTCTACGTGGCAGCGGTCAATCCCTACATGGCGCGCCTTTCGGGCGAGGTCTGCGACGGGCTGCGGCTGCATCCCATCGCGACCTTCCGTTTCACGCGCGACGTGATCCTGCCAGCCATCGCCGAGGGGGCCGCCAAGGCCGGCCGGACGCTCGAGAACTTCGACTTCGTGGGCGCACCCTTCATGGCGCTGGGCCGCAACGAGGAGGAAGTCGTGCAGGCCAAGGAGAAGCTCCGCAGGCAGATCTCCTTCTACGGTTCGACGCGCTCCTATCACTCGGTGTTCGCGCATCACGGCTGGGAAGATGTCGGCGCGCAGCTGCATCGGCTCTCGGTGGCCGGCAAGTGGGCCGAACTGCCTGCGCTCATCACCGACGAGATGCTCGAGGAATGGGCGATCATCTCCACCTACGACGGCCTGGCCGAAGCGGTCCATGCCAAGGCGGATGGACTGTACCGGACGATCACGCTGGTGCTGGTCGATGAGGCGCGCCGCGATCCCGACCGCATGCGTGAGGCCGTGGAGCGGCTGAAATCGAGCTGATTCGCCTGGCCATCAGCCCACGAGGAGAAAGCGATGAGCGATGTGCTGTACGAACACGATGGCGCCGTGGCGACCATCACGCTCAACCGTCCCGAGCGCATGAACACCATCTCGCAGCCGATGCTGCTCGCGCTTTCGGAAGCGTTGCTCGCCGCCGGGCGTGATCCCGAAGTGCGCGCAATCGTCGTCACGGGCGCTGGTCGCGCCTTCTGCGCCGGGCTGGATCTCCAGGACGCCGCGAGCGAGGAGGGGGTGGCCCGGGGAGGCTTCGCCCTCGCCCCGACAATCGATCTGCGCGACTTCCCGCCCGTGGTGCTGCATGAACTCGACAAGCCGGTGATCGCTGCCATCAATGGCGGCGCCGCAGGCTTCGGATTCGATCTTGCCCTCGGTTGCGATATCCGCATCTGCGTGGGCCATGCGAAGCTTGCGGCAGCCTTCACTCGCCGCGGCGTACTGCCGGAGACCGGCGGCACCTGGATCCTGCCGCGGCTCATCGGCTGGTCGCGGGCGGCGGAACTGGTCTTCGCCGGGCGCACGCTCTCCGCCGCCGAAGCGCTGGAGCTCGGGCTCGTCAGCCGCGTCGTCGAGAGCGGCGAGCTGCTCGCCGCTGCCCGCGCGCTCGCCGAAGAGATCGCCGCCAGCGCACCGCTTGCCGTGCAGGCTGCCAAGCGCATGATGCGCGCAGCACTCACGGAAGGTTTCGGCGAGCATGTGCAGCGCGTGTATCTTCAGACGCTCCCGCTGATGCAGACCGCCGATTTTCGCGAAGGCTTCACCGCCTTCCTGGAAAAACGCTCACCGAAGTTCGAAGGCCGCTGATACAGCGTCAACGGAACTTGGCGATGACCTTATCCGCATAGCGCCGGATCGCTTCCTGCTTCACTGCCAACGAGGGCTGCTGCTGCATGATGGCGCCGACCCCCATTTCGGCCATGATGCCGAGTACGCTCCAGGGCGTGACTTGCAGATCGGTGACGCCAAGATCTTCCAGACGACGGATGTCGTCGATCGAATCGGCATCCGGGCAGTGCAGCATGATGTCGAACGGCTCCTTGTCGCGCCCGTACTCGCGGCGATAGCCGTTCAACTCGGCAATCACCTTTTCGACGTCCGACTTGTTGTGAATCACGCTGACCCAGCCGTCGCCGAGGCGCGCGGCGCGGCGCATGGCCGGCGCGGTCGTCCCGCCCACGTAGATGGGAATCTTTTTCTTTGGCACCGGCGCCATGGTCAGGCGGTCGAAGTCATAGTATTTGCCGTGAAATTCGTTCATGCCGCCGCGCATCAGCACGCGAAGAATCTGGATGGCCTCATCCTGGCGCGCGCCCCGAGTC
>Ga0265293_10011991_pt1 | contig 11623 bp, 9 predicted proteins | sample Munlanlewell138R_FD_192505 | JGI IMG/M metagenome (GOLD analysis project Ga0265293, IMG submission 192505) | Leachate microbial communities from a municipal landfill in Southern Ontario, Canada - Leachate well 138R | ecosystem: Engineered > Solid waste > Landfill > Unclassified | place: Canada... | reverse complement strand
CTGGCGCAATCTTTGACCAGTAAAAACACATACGTTATTCCTACTGAAACCATCCCCCAAGGAATAGCCGCAATGATAGAATTTATCCCGGAAGCTGATTACGAAACCAATATAAAACAAATGGCAGAAAGCCTCACCTGTGTAAAAACTATCGAGGTTACCCGCTCTACTCGTGCCGCCCGGATTAATGGACTCAGTATTGAACCGGGGCAAATTATCGCGTTGCTGGACGGTGAACTTAAAGTAGCCGCCGAGAATTCAGCTGAGGCAATCTTCCGCGCGCTCTCGATGATTGACCTGGCAGGTTGCCGCGTGATCACGCTCTATTATGGCAAAGATACGAATGAGCTTGATGCAACAGTCATTAACTCACAAATCGCCAATGAATATTCCCATATCTCAGCCGGCATCGTTAACGGTGGACAACCGGATTATCTTTATATTGTTTCTGTAGAATAAATCGTTGTTTACGACTTAAAAGCCTGGCCGCGCCTTCCGGAAGTATGTTTACATTAACCATACGATCAGAGTATATACTGCCCACGAATATAACAAATCACGGCAGTATAGCAAAGCTTCTCCCTGTTGATCCTTATCCCTGCTATTAAGGCTGCATTGCCCCAAAAAGAACCAGCCATGCCAGTGCGGTTTTGGCTGCCAGGCTTAGTATTATGTAAACTCTTTCACCATACAGGTAGTCCTTCCATTTACCAACGCGTTTGTATTGTAAAATCATATTAATCGGGAAGGTGTTAAAAGAAATAAAATAGGTTATAAGAATAGCCCAGACAAACCAGGGCACCATATCAAAATTGCCAGTACCAAACATATAAAAAAGTATCGCTATCCAGGGTGCAATTCCAGCAATCGAGCCCCACACAAACGGCCCCCAGTTGACGTTTGCCTTTTCGGCACCGGAGTTAAGTTGCTCCATGACCAGGCCAAAGAGGTTCATAGCAGCGTTGACAAGGAAGATTAATAGCAGCGAAGCAATGTCGTAAATACCAAATAGAGTTGCAATGAGTACAATCATAATTGAGGAGCTAAAAGCATATTCAAACCAGCGGTATTTATTGATACCTTTTTTCAGCCCATTAAAATATGAATCGCTCTTAAGCACAATTAAACCATGAGCTATAGCCGATATTAATAGAAACGCAGCAACCAGTAATCCAAACGGAAGCTGAAATAGCTCCCGGCTGGCGGGTACCAATGAGCCAGAACCGGTATCGTATCTGAGATAATTCTGGGTAATAGTTGGCTGAAACTCAGCAATTTTTTGTATTACGCTGGTTGCTAAAAATGCCATAATAATAGCCTGGATCAGATGTGCCGCCCCCATTATCAGGTTGAATCTCTTGAGTTTCTGCAAGGCTGTTTCCATTAACTAACTCCTTTTGTTGTTAATAACCTATATTTTGTTTCTTAAGAATAGTTACCAATTATACATTTCGATAATAAAAATAACAACACTAATCAGCTTTGGTTTTGGCTATTTTTTCAATTTAGTGCTTGCATTTGAGGAGATATCGTGTATAATATAACCGACATTCCTAATAATGCAGTTTAATAATTAAATATTCTCTGATTTGTATAGCCTAAACTGAAAAGCATGGCTTGCAAACGGTGCCCCGATTCAATCGGAGCCGAGGGTTCAGGCGGAAACGCAAGGGCCTCCCGTTTTTGGAAAAGAGAAACTAGATATATTTTGTTGCCAAAAAGCGTCTCTTTGCCGAGACGCTTTTTTTGTATCATGACTCAATTAAACCAATATAAACAACTCTTAAGCAAAAATGAAAGAAGGTAGTAATGTTTAAGTATCAAGAATTTTTACCTGAACTCAAAACTATGCCGCTGTTTCAAAACATTGAGGATAAAGAACTGATAGCTTTACTAGAAGTTATGAAGCCTGAAATAGTACAGAAAAAAGCCGACGACAGAGGAATGCCGCCAATCGATATGGAAAACGGATTATTCTGTGTCGTACTCAGGGGTAAACCTCTCTCTCAACTGGAGCCCCGTCTTGACACATATAATATGCCTAAATTTAACGAGCCTGGCATGATGATGGGGGAGATCCCTTGCCTTTCAGAAATGCTTAAAAGCCGTGCACCAAAAATGAAGTTTAAGGGCGCTCCACCCCCTGGTCCGAAAAAAGAGAAATTTGATCTGTATTTGCTCCGCATGAGTGGAGAAATGCTTACCAGGTTTTACGGAGAGCGGTATGCTAGAACTCAGGGAGTCATGCTTCGCAATTTCCTTGGGATTCTGGCGCAAAAAGTCACTGATGTACGCAAGGAAAAGGCTGAGGCTGTTGCCAGGTTGGAGGCTGAGCTTGCTCCGTTCCGGCTGCACGTATCCTGCGCTGGTGTTGCTATGAAACTGGTATTGAAAGTAGCAGAGAACTGGAACAAATTGCATCCCGAGCTGCCAGCAGTCGTTACTCCGGGTGGCTCTGTAGACTTGGTTAGGGACTGCATTTCCGGTGAACCGTGCGACCTGCTTATATCAGCTGACGATTCGATTATCCAATCTATGATGATGCCCAAATATGTCGAGGGATATCGTATCTGGGCTGGCAATAAAATGGTAATTACTGGTGATGATATTAATAGTAATAACTGGGAAGAAAAACTCCTGAACAATGATTCTACTTTCAAGCATAAAGATCCCTATGGGGATCCTGGCGGGTACCGTGCCGTTATGGCAATGCTGTTAGCAGACTTTTACAAGCCGGGGCTTACGAAGCGCCTGATGAACCACCCGGGGCATATCGGAATGGAAAAAGATCCCGGGCCATTCGGTAACATGAAACCAGCTAAATATGAATTTACGTATTATTCTGGTGCAAAAATGATGGGGAAAAACTTTGCAGAGCTTCCCGCCATCATGGACCTGTCAGATCCCTCTCTGGCTGCGGAATATGAAAAGATAAGCTTCAAAGTAGACTCCAATAATATTGTAGTTGCAACTCCTATTACTCATGCACTCACCATACCTGTTAAATCCAGACACAAGTCGGCCGCAATAGAATTTTCCAATTTGTTTTTGGATATAGATAAGCAGGCTGAGGGGTTCCTGATTCGAAGCGGTGTAGTTGGCAAAGATCCTATTGCTTAAATGTTTACGGTATTCCAAATAAAAGGTTAATTATAAGGAGGAACAAGCACGAGAAACATGAAAAAACTTACCGTTCTCATTGCAACAATTGCAATGGTTGCAGCACTCGTTGGCGGTTGCAACAACACACCTTCCACCACCTCGCCAACACAAACCACTACCGAACCTACTACAACCGAGAGGGTTGTCACAGTTACTGACATGAGCGGTGACGAAGTAACCATTACTGGCGAGGTCAAAAGAATAATTAATCTTTGGCCTGCAGGCACTTCATCCTTCTTTGTAATGGGGGCGGGAGATCTTATTGTAGGTCTTGCTGTAAACAATCCGGGAACAATGAACTCATGGACCCGGTTGTTCTACCCCGATTGTGTCAATATCCCCGCAATGGGTGGTACTACCCCATCTGTTGAGGATCTTGTTAACCTTGATCCAGATCTCGTCATCATCCATCCAAGTACGGCTGCATCCGGATTAGCACAGCAGATACGCAATGTTGGTATACCCGCCATAAATATCAACTTTAGCAACTATGAAACTATGATCCAGGCATACACTATACTTGGCGAAGTTCTCGGTGGCGAATATCAGCAAAAGCTAAATACCTGGTGCAACGCCGTCGAAACCAAGCTGGCAAACGTCAGGAATCTTACCAAAAATATTTCGGAATCAGAACGCCCGGTAGTATTTTATATAGCCGGTCAAACTGCGTCCTTAACCACGACAATGGGAGCAGACAGCATTGTAAGTGACTGGGTTGAATCTGCCGGAGGCGTTTATGGCCCCAGATTGATAAGCCTTCCGGCCGCTGAGATCACTCCAGAAGCTGTATTTGCACTTAATCCTGATGTATTTATATGCGGCGGTGTTTACCAACATATTAATAAACATGCAGTTGAAACTACCGATGGATGGAAAGATCTAAAACCTGTAACCAATAACAGAGTTCACACTAATCCGTACGCCTGCTTCAACTGGGATCGTTTTGGCCTTGAAAGTCAACTTCAGATTAACTACGCGTTAATGAGCATTCAGCCTGAGATTGCTTCCGCCAATGGAATTGACAGAGATTCAATGATCAGCGAGATTGTTAATTTTTACAAGACCTATACCAATTATGACCTCAGTCGAACTCAAGCTGAGTATATGCTCGACGGTTTGCAACCCGACGGTACAGAGGAATTTCCCGTACAGTAAACACGCCCAAGCATGAAGAATTCTAATCGTGGCAGCTTTAGCCTTTCCGCCCTTAGCGGAAAGGCTAAGCGCCTGCATAATCTGATTCCAACCTCTTTAAAATTTCAAGGAGTGTTGTGGCTGTCTATATTCCTGCTAATTCTAGTGTTCGCAGCATCCCTAGCCATTGGCCGTTTCTGGGTGCCGATAGACGAAACCATACGCATCTTATTTTCCCGAGTTTTTCCAATTGGGGTAACCTGGGATAGCCTTCAGGAAGCAGTGGTTATGACACTTCGCTTTCCTCGCACGATTGCCGCTGTTATAATTGGTGCAGCACTTGCACTATCTGGAGCAACATACCAGAGTATTTTTAAAAATCCAATGGTATCACCAGACCTTTTGGGAGTATCCTCAGGAGCATGTGTTGGAGCCGCCATCGCTATTCTACTTAATTCCAACAGCCTGGTCATTCAAGCAGGAGCTTTTGCAGGAGGCTTGGTCGCAGTGGCGATTACCACCATGATTCCTCGCCTGATTCGCAATGAATCTACGACTATCCTGGTACTCTCCGGGATAGTAATTGGCAGCTTGATGTCTTCAATCATGAGTATTATTAAGTTTGTAGCGGACACTGATACACAATTAGCGGAAATTACTTACTGGATGATGGGATCCTTCTCCCAGATTACTTTTGAAAGCATGATACCGGTACTACCAACGATATTCTTCCCAGTGATTATCATTCTGCTTATGCGCTACCGTCTTAATGTACTTTCGCTGGGCGATCACGAAGCAAAAACTCTCGGTATCAACATACGCACGACACGGGGAGTGTTTATCCTTTGTTCAACCCTGATAACAGCAAGCTGCGTTTGCTTGTCTGGTACAATCGGCTGGGTAGGTCTTGTTATCCCTCACACTGCCCGTATGATAGTTGGTGCTGACAATAAAAAAACACTCCCCATCGCCATGATTTTTGGTGGAATATTTATGCTTGTAATCGATATACTATGCAGAACCATCACACCAGCCGAATTAAAACTCGGCATTCTTACGGGTGTTATTGGAGCACCGTTTTTTATCTTCATTCTGTTTAAGCAAAAAAGGCAAGTACAATGATTCTTGAAGTAAGCAATCTCAGTTTCAGTTATCATAACAGTCGTAAAATATTTCATGATGTAAGTTTTAGCCTTAACCATGGTGAAGTACTTTCCATTCTAGGCACTAATGGAGCAGGCAAATCAACGCTTTTAAATTGCATTGCCAATCTATACCAGCCCGATTCCGGGAGAATCTTATTGGCTGGCATTCCAATGTCACAAATGAATCTTCGAGATGTAGCACAAAAAATCGGCTACGTTCCACAAATCCACGTGCCTGCGTATGCTTATACAGTCCGCGAATTTGTAGTAATGGGACGCACTCCCTATATAGGTGCTTTTGCAACACCCAAAGCTGCAGATTATAAAATTGCTGATGAGGCACTGGAACGCATGAGAATCTCACACTTAAAAGACAAGCCTTACACAGAAATATCTGGCGGTGAGCGCCAACAAGTCCTGTTGGCCCGTGTTATTGCACAACAGCCACGCCTTATATTGCTCGACGAGCCAACTGCTCATCTAGATTATGGAAACCAATATCGTGTTGTTCAGATGATCCGCCAGCTGGCCGAAGAAGGATATGCATTAATTATGACAACACATAATCCAGAACATGCGATTATTCTTAACGGCAAGGTCGCCATACTCAACTGCAAAGGCGTCCTGGGTGTCGGGCACGCAGCAGATACCCTCAGTGCAGAAACTCTCTCAAGACTCTACGGTCTTTCTATTAAAACCGTTTACAACGGGGACGCTGGAAGAAATATTTGTGTTGTCTGTTGCCAAGAATGTGAACGTAGAATGATGGGTCTGCATTCTTAAGCCCTGACCTCTATCTTTTCTGTACACAAATCAACGGAAATAAGATTATAACTTCAATCTGAATAATTTTCCTATAGTTTTTCACGCTCTATTATCCCAGTTTTCACTCATGCTTATCGTGCGCGGTATAAAGCCCTGCCGATTTCTGATGTCTCAATCAATTCAACGGGTATTTTTGTTTTCGACAAAGTATGTTGGTCTAGATTTTGACTATAATAAGTATTATTTATATTGTTTTTAGATTTTATTTATGTTAGTATTATGCAAAACATAACCGCGGAGGTGATAAAAGAAACAAAATCTGAGAACCAACGGGGTTTATTTTTAGGTATATTTTATTAATCAAAGGAGGGTAATTTATGAATCTTATCAACGATTTACTATCAAAAAAGTGGATTATCCTATTTGGCCTAGCATTTGGAGTGCTTGGAGCCCTGGCAGTAAACTGGGGTAATCCTGCCAATATGGGCGTTTGTGTTGCCTGCTTCTTAAGGGATGTAAGCGGCGCACTAGGTTTCCATAGGGCTGGAGTTGTACAGTATCTCAGGCCTGAAATAATGGGTTTTACACTTGGTGCTTTTGCTACTGCACTGGCGTTTAGAGAGTGGCGCCCAAGAGGCGGTGCTTCACCTATAATCCGATTTTTTTTAGGTATGTTTGTTATGATCGGCGCCCTGGTATTTCTTGGTTGCCCTGTAAGAATGTTGCTCCGTTTAGCTGGTGGCGATCTTAACGGACTCACCGCGCTTGCCGGTCTTATATTTGGCATTATAATAGGTATATTCTTCCTCAAGAGGGGTTTTAATCTCGGTAAAGCTCAAGCTATGACCAAAACAGCCGGTTCTCTAATGCCGATTATGATGGTTTTCCTGTTAGTATTAGCAGTAGCTGCACCCGCATTTATTTTTAAAAGTGAATCCGGTCCTGGTTCCCAATTCATGCCATTAATCGTATCTCTGGCGATAGGTCTTTTTGTTGGATTTGGCGCTCAGCGCACTCGCTACTGCTCAATCGGTGCCTGGCGGGACATTTTTCTGGTTAAAGATTTCTATTTGATTAGTGGTATTCTGGCATTCCTGGCAGCAGCCCTGGTAACTAATTATATCGCCGGGAATTTTGGTACAGGCGGTATCTATCATTGGGGTTTTGAGAATCAGCCTATTGCGCACACCAATCATCTCTGGAACTTCCTGGGCATGGGTCTGGTTGGATTAGCGGCTACTCAAATCGGCGGCTGTCCTTTAAGAAACCTGATCCTTTCCGGTGAAGGTGATACAGACGCTGGTGTAACAGTGCTCGGTTATCTTGCTGGAGCCGCGGTTGCCCACAACTTTGCCATATCCGCCAGCGCTGCCGGGATTAACACCTGGAGCATTGCAGCCGTTGGAATTGGATGGGCATTCTGTTTGATCATCGGTTTTACGATGCGTAAAGCTTAATATCACCAGGAGATGAATATGACAATTGAAATAGACGTAAGAGGTTATTCCTGCCCGGTACCTGTGGTAAAGACAAAAAAGGTTATAGAAGAGAATCCGGGGAAAGAAATAAAAATCCTCATTGATACTCAAACAGCGGTTCAAAACGTAACTCGTTTGGGTAAACACAGCGGATATAATGTAGCTGAAAGTCAGGAGGGTAATGATTATATACTGGTGTTGAAACCGCCAAAATAAGCCAAATCAACCACATCAACAGTATTCGCGATTATGAGCAGCTATGGTTTTTTCATAACCATAGCTGCTCATTTTTTATATTTCGTATACCCACTAACAAATCACTCCCGTATGTTTAAACAAGACAAATATAATAACCTTATATCAATTTACTTAATTCTCGTGCTTAAACCGTTGAAATTACCGGGCGCTGGTGTGTTATGATATATCGGTTGTTTACACAATAATCTTTAATCCCTGCTAGTAAAGGAGGCTGCATATTTATCAATAACCAGCCTTGTTCGAATAATTTTTATTGTTGGTTGTTTTGAGTGTGATACACAATTATTGTTGAAATATGTAACGTCATGCCTTTGGACATAAAAAAATCTATATTAAAATGGAGTTAGTTGAGAATGTTAAAGTCATTTACACGAAACTATGAAGACAATTCAACCGAAGCCGGATTTCAGTTTACTTATTGTTGTGATATATGCGACGATGGCTATAAGAGTTCATTCGTAGAATCTAAAACTTACAACAAGGGAAAGGGCTTTCGCGGCCTCACACAGGGGATATCGCTCCTCGGCCAGCTGGTTGGAGGAAGAATTGGGGATATCAGCAGCACTGTAGAAAGCGGTGGGGATCTTTTATCAGAACGCTTTGATGATATGAGCCCGGAATGGCAAAAAGAGCGTGAAATAGCATTTGAAAGCGCTCAAAATGAAGCCCGGCAACATTTCCATCGTTGCCATGCATGCAACAACTATGCATGTGATAATTGCTTCAATGAAAATGAGGGTCTATGCACCGATTGCGCTCCACGGCAAGAAGTCTATGTTGCTAAGGCTCGTGCAGAAGCAATGCGCAGAAATATAGATGAAGCAGGAGAAAGTGCTACTGTCTGGAAGGGGCAAATCGAGAGCAAGACTACTAAGTGCCCCTCTTGCGGTAAACCAGCCGGAACTGGCAAGTTTTGCGGTAATTGCGGGGCTTCAATGGAACTTAAAGCCTGTGCGCGGTGTGGGGCAAAAAATGCCTTAACTGTAAAATTCTGCAATAACTGCGGCGCTCCGATATCTGTAACTGCTCCAAAAACCGGCAAATGCCCGCAGTGCGGCGTTCAGAACGAACCGAGTACTAAATTCTGTGGAGAGTGCGGCACCAAGCTTTAAAAGCGATATCAAATAGTAGGAGATGTGCTGTTGAACGAAAATTCACACCCCTATTCGGGAAGCGAAATGGATGATAAGCCTCACAAGCAGAATTATACTGGTTATCTGGATTCGCCCGACCTGACTGGTGAAGTACAGATAACAATAGACGAAGACTCATTACTGTTATTCACAGCACTAGATCAGTCAGCAGTCAATTATGCCGATATTACTAGTATCGAATTAGTCGATTACACTGTATCTGTTGCCACACCTGAGAGAGTATTTAAAATCAGCCGTTTAGGAGCCAGCTGTAATTGGTTTTTCCAGGATTTGCGTAATGCTTACAACCGCCAAGTGCTGAAAGCCCTGTATGTACAAGGAAGCGTCATTTTGGAAACATCGGGTGAATACGTCATCACCGACAATAACAAACGATTAAACGGAACCGGAATAATCCAATTATATCGAAATTGTCTATGCATTCTGCCGTCTGATAAAAATGCAAGGCGTATTCCACTCAGCTTTATAAGTGGCATGAAACAGGACCAGTATACCCTTACTTTGAATTTGACTTCCAAAGAAAGCATTTCGCTTTCCAAGCTGGGTTATGATACTGATACGCTTTTAGACAAATTAACCGCCCAAATGGTATGCCTTAAAGAAAACCGTCTTAGTTTTATCAGGACACTCGATCCTGCCATGAGCATGTCTAAAGCCGTAGAAGCTGCTAGAATAATGCCAACCGATCAGGCTGCTCCATTAGATATTCTCTCTTCCAGTTTCCCTTCACTAGCCAAATCAATCAAAGAAAAGATTAAAACCAGCAGAATAGCTGATACCTTTAAACTGTTGCAGGAAATAGGCGAAGGGAAAAAACTACTTGTTGGCATCAAAGAAAAGCCTTCTGTGATGAAAGATGATGAAAAAGAAGCCGACACGTTAGTCGATACCGAAGCTGAAGAAAACCAGCCGTCAGAATCCGAAACAAATAAACCTGAATATGCCATATGGATTATCACACCCAGTAAAGATAATAACGCAGCTATATTAGAGCTGGCGCTACCAGGGGAAGAAGCGGCCGCCACTTATATATTCCGAACAGAAGGCAATTTTAATGAATCAGCTCAAATTATCGATCGTTCACTAGAGGCGGTTGACTTCAGAAGGGAGTACATCACATTGGCACAGACAGCTCTTCAAGACGATAAGAATATCATATACCGCATGTTGATAGAACGTACGCCCAAGTTGGATATTTTGCGTCACCGCTTTGTTGGCAGAGCTATCCACGCTTCTTTAGAAAAATGGAAGATAGAAATTTTAAAACACATTGCCGCTACCAAAATTTATAAAGATGGGCAGCAAGAAAAACCAACCAACAAGTGTTGCGCAACCTGCGGTTCTGCGTTAGCTGATAATACCAGGTATTGCGGGGAATGCGGGGCTAAATTTTAATATCTGCGAAAAGTAAATCCCATTCATATGATTATGACGTTGCAAGTACATGAATCTTTTCGATACAATCACCACCAGCAGAAAAGCAAGGAGCGCAAGAGCAACAATAGCCTATTTATACGAACTGAAAACTACCCTCTTTAAATATCTGTAAGCATGTATCTGCAACATCAACATCGTAAAAAATCCCTTTATTGAGCGCAATTTCTTCCAGTGCATTTTTAGATCCAAGAGTAGGTCGGTAGGGGCGATGCGATGCCATAGATTCAACCACGTCTGCTACGCGCAGGATTCTGGCTTTCAGAAGTATATCGTCTCCTGATAATCCTTGGGGGTAACCTGATCCGTCGATATTTTCATGATGCTGTAGCACAATTTCCGCAATTGGCCATGGAAAATCAATATTCCTTAATATGTCATATCCTGCCTGGCTATGCGCCTGAAGCATTGTTATCTCCAGATTGGTAAGCTTACCAGGTTTACACAGGATTTCTGCAGGTATATAAATTTTTCCGATATCATGAAGAGATCCGGCTATTCGCAAGCTTTCAATTTTTTCCAGGTCAAGGCCCATTTTTTCAGCTATTGCGCAAGCTAAATCAGCAACTCGCTTCTGATGACCGGCAGTATAAGAATCACGCATTTCAGTGATGACGGTAATTGCTTCGATAATACCATCCAGTGTTTTTCTTACCTGCTGCGTACGTTTTTGGACTTCCTGTTCCAAGTATCCGCTGTATTCCTCCAGTTCCCTACCCAGCATCGCAAGATTATCAGCGACAATTATCTCTTCCCTGGCGATCTGCAGGGCTTCTTTATATTCCTCACCAGTGTGAAAAAGTGCCCTGATTATCAGAATATCTCTGCCTTCCAGACAGACAGCGCCGGCTTCCAGCAAGACATTCCCCCCAAACTCAACCTGTTCCTCCCACAACCCTGACCACAGTATCCGCCCCTGCGTCCCCAACCTCCAATGATCTTCTGCATCAACAATGAAATTGCCAAGAAAAGACGTTTCGTCCTTGATTGCCATCTGATTTTGATTATAAATGAATTGATTAAACAGAGCTTGAAACCACACTGGAGGAGTTTTCCAAATCTCATAAGAACCATCTGCTTGACGTTCGAGTAC
>Ga0265293_10011990_pt1 | contig 11624 bp, 10 predicted proteins | sample Munlanlewell138R_FD_192505 | JGI IMG/M metagenome (GOLD analysis project Ga0265293, IMG submission 192505) | Leachate microbial communities from a municipal landfill in Southern Ontario, Canada - Leachate well 138R | ecosystem: Engineered > Solid waste > Landfill > Unclassified | place: Canada... | reverse complement strand
GGACTACGCCGCCTGGCTCTCCAGTGTGCAGGCTGGTCCGCTGGAGCCGCAGGACGAGCTCGCCAAGCGTGGCCAGGAGGTCTTCACGAACCCCGCCTCGCAGTGCCTCGCCTGTCACACCATCGATGGTCTGACGGCCGGCATCATGGGCCCGAACCTCTCGCACGTGGGTGACCGCACCTCGCTGGCGGGTGGCTGGCTGGCCAACACGCCGGAGGACATGGCGGAGTGGATCGCTGATCCCGCCTCTGTGAAGCCAGGGTCGCTGATGCCGGACACTGGGCTCAGTGACGAGGACATTCGGGCCGTCGTGACCTACCTCCAGAGCCTCAAGTAAGACTCGGGATCAGTAGGACTCGACAACGCGTCGAACAGGAAGCGATGACGGCCACACCTTCGGTGGTGGGGCGCCTGTCAGGAGGTCTCTAGATGGCCACAGCTGTCGGAACGGTCGGCCAGGCCACCCAGCCATCCAAGATCTGGTCGTGGATGACGACGGTCGACCATAAGAAGATCGCATCGCTCTACGGGATCACCGGATTCACGTTCTTCCTGATCGGCGGCATCGAGGCGCTCCTCGTGCGGACGCAGCTCGCCGTACCTCAGGGCAACGTGATCGACGCTGACCTGTACAACCAGCTCTTCTCCACGCACGCCCTCACCATGATCTTCCTGGCGATCATGCCGCTGGGCGCCTCGTTCTTTAACTACTTCATCCCGCTGCACATCGGCGCGCGGGACGTCGCGTTCCCGCGACTGAACATGCTCGGCTACTGGATGTACCTGTCCGGTGGTCTGCTGCTCACGCTGTCGTTCTTCTTCGGTGGAGCGCCGGATGGTGGGTGGTTCGGGTACGCACCGCTCTCCACGGAGACGTACTCGCCCGGCCGCAACATGGACTTCTACACCGTGTCGCTGCTGATCCTCGGCACGTCGTCGCTGATCGCGTCGCTGAACTTCATCGTGACCATCATCAACATGCGGGCGCCGGGCATGACCATGATGCGGCTGCCCGTCTACATGTGGATGACCCTGGTCGTCTCGTTCCTGCTGGTGCTCTCGCTGCCGGTGGTCACCGTCGGCATGATCCAGCTCTACTTCGACCGCAACTTCGGCACGAACTTCTTCCTGCCGGCCGAGGGCGGCGACCCGCTGCTCTGGCAGCACATCTTCTGGATCTTCGGCCACCCAGAGGTCTACGTCCTGATCCTCCCGTCGATGGGCATCGTGTCCGAGGTCATCCCGGTCATGTCCCGCAAGCCGCTGTTCGGCTACGCCGCGATCGTCTTCGCCGGCGCGGCCATCGGCGTCCTCGGCTTCGGCGTGTGGAGCCACCACATGTTCACCACCGGCCTGGGCACGGTGCCGCAGGTCGTCTTCTCTGCCAGCACGATGGCCATCGGCATCCCGACGGGCATCAAGATCTTCAACTGGCTGGGCACCATGTACGGCGGGAACATCCGGTTCAACACCGCGATGTACTTCGCGGTCGGGTTCATCGCCCTGTTCACCATCGGCGGCATCTCGGGCGTCATGCACGCCAGCCCGGCCGTGGACACGCAGCACCAGGACACGTACTTCGTCGTCGCGCACATCCACTACGTGCTGTTCGGCGGCGCGATCATGGGCATCTTCTCGGGCATCTACTTCTGGTTCCCGAAGATGACCGGCCGCTTCCTGGGCGAGTCGCTGGGCAAGCTCTCCTTCTGGGTGATCTTCGTCGGCATGAACGCCACGTTCTTCCCGATGCACTTCCTGGGCATCTCCGGCATGCCTCGACGTATCTACACGTACGAGGAGGGCATGGGCTGGGATACCTGGAACATGGTCGCCACGATCGGGTCCTACATCCTGGCGTTCGGCGTCCTGTTGTTCGTCATCAACTTCTTCAAGAGCATGCGCCAGCCGCAGACCGCGGGGGACAACCCGTGGAACGCACCCACGCTGGAATGGGCCACCAGCTCGCCCCCGCCGGAGCACAACTTCGACGTGGTGCCGGAGGTCCATGACCGCGACCCGCTCTGGTACAACCGCGACCACGGTATTGAGCTGCCGGCGCGCCCCGAGCACCTGCACATCCACATGCCGCCGCCGTCGTACTACCCGATGATCCTGGCTGGGGGCGTGCTGCTCATCGGCCTCGGCCTGCTCGCCCACCTCGGCGTGGCTGTCGCGGGCGCACTGGTGGTGATCTACAGCGTGTGGGGTTGGGCACTGGAGCCCACGGACTAGGACTTCAGGCGACGGGGCCGCGCAGGCCTCGCATCACCGACGGTCACCGAGGAGAACGCGTCCATGGCAGCAGCGCACGAGGTCCAGCACCACACGTCGACGGGCGTCGACAACAGGAAGCTCCTGATGTGGGTCTTCCTCGCGTCCGAGTGTCTCTTCTTCGGCACGCTGATCTCGACTTACCTGATCTTCAAGGGTGAGTCGCTGGTGCCGCCGAGGCCGGAAGATGTCCTGGACATCCCGCTGACCTCCGCCAGCACCTTCGTGCTGCTGATGTCGTCGCTGACCATGGTGCTCGCCGTGTACGGCGCGCAGCACGGCCGCATCGGGATGATGAAGGGGATGTTGCTCTGCACCGTCCTCCTGGGCCTCGGATTCCTCGGGTTCCAGGTCTACGAGTTCATGCACTTCGTGCACGAGGGCCTGTCCCTGAGCACCAACCAGTTCGGCGCGTCCTTCTACGTGCTGACCGGGTTCCACGGGTTCCACGTCGGCATCGGCGTCCTCTATCTGACCTCTCTGCTCATCGGGTCCATGCGTCGTCACGGCCTGGGCCGTGACCGTGACCTGTGGGTGGACACCGCTGGCCTGTACTGGCACTTCGTCGACATCGTCTGGATCGTGATCTTCACGATCATCTACCTGATGCCGCACTAACGACGTCTTCACTGGCAGCCGGGAGACAAGAGGGCACCCATGGAACACGAAGCCGCCGCCGCGCAGCACAACGAACATCCGCCGACGACCATCCGTCAGTACGTGATGATCGGTCTGATCCTGACCGTCCTCACGGTCATCGAGCTGTGGCTGTCCTACTCCGGGCTGCCGCACGGACCGCTGATCGCCGCGCTGCTGTTCTTCTCCGCCGTCAAGTTCGTCATCGTCGTGGCGCTCTTCATGCACCTGCGCTTCGACCACCCGCTGTTCCGCCGGATGTTCGCCTTCGGGTTCGTCCTGGCGGCGATCCTCCTCGTCGCGCTCCTCGGCCTGTTCTGGGGTGACCACGCCAGCACCGACCTCGTCGGTGGCATCCCGGAGGGCGCCGTGGTCGCTGGCCACGGTGACTCCGAGGAAGGCGAGGCCGAGGGTGAGGGCGAGCCCGCCGGTGACCCGGCGGCCGGCATGGTCCAGGGGATCCCGGTCGCGGAGTTCTTCCAGGCCAACTGTGTTGCCTGCCACGGCCCCAACCGCGAGGGTGTGACGGGCCTCGGCCTGCCGCTGCTGCCCTCCGTGCTGGACCAGCCGGACGAGTTCTACCACGACACGATCGCGAACGGCCGCACCGGCACCGCGATGCCCTCGTGGACGGCCACCAAGGGCCTGACGGACGCCGACATCGACGCCCTCGTCCAGTTCATCAAGCACGTCGAGCCGTAGCGCTCCCCGTACGTCGCACGAGAGAAGGCCCGTCCTCAGGACGGGCCTTCTCCTTGTTCCGCGACAGGGCTCCGACTCCGACCCCGACTCCGGCCCCGATCCCGACCCCGACCCCGATCCCAGTCCGCCTCCGGCCCCCCTCTCCCGGTTTCGGGAGAGGGGCTGGGGGTGAGGGCCCCGCCCGAGGACGTCGAGGTGGCACGATATCTGGGGCCGGCAAGCCGTCCTCCTGTCTCGACGTCTCACGTCGTCTAGAAGGCGTCCGGGGGCTACGCCCCCGGCGTGGCAGCCATGGCGCGTTCGGCCTCGCGGGCCGCTTCGCGGGCCGCCTCGGCCTCGCGCTGGCGCTGGTCGGACTGGCGCCACCAGATGGCGAAGATGATGCCGGCGACGGTCAGGTTCAGTGCTTCGCCGAAGGGTACCCACATCAGCAGGCCGGCGAGCTGCTGGTCCTGCAGGGGCGTACCGGGGAGGAAGAGGCGGACGCGCTCGTACGTGGGGTAGAAGGGCGCGTCCGCGAAGGTGATGAACGCCGCCAGGATGTGCTTCGGCACCATCGCGCCGTAGAAGTAGACGATGCGCAGGCCCATCGAGCGGATGCGGGACCGCCTCGGCTTCGGGTCCACGATGTTCCACCAAAAGATCATCGCGACCGCGAAGAAGGAGATGTGCTGGATGTCGTGGACCAGGTCATCGCGGAGGGCGAGGTCGTAGTAGCCGGGGCCCAGGTGCCAGATCCACTGGCTCGCCGCGAACAGCACCACGGCGACCACCGGGTGCGTCAGGAAGCCCCAGAACGCCCGCATCACGGGGGAGCGGAGGACCGGCGACACCACCTGCTTCCGGAACCCTCGAGGGAGGCCCCGCAGCACCGGCGTCGCGGGGGCGCCGAGGTAGATGAGGGGCGGGATGATCATCATCGAGATGTTGTGCTGGATCATGTGCATGCTGAAGTGGTGCTCACCCAGCCGGTCCAGGGGTGATTCGTAGATCAGCACCAGCAGGACGATCCCCGTGTAGTAGGAGACCGTCCGCCAGGGCGAGTGGTACCGGCCACGGTTCTCCCACCTCGTCAGCCCACGGGCGTAGAGGAAGGCGAGGACGGCGACCGGGATCAGGTACTGGACGTCGAAGTTCCAGGCGGTCCACCAGTCCGCACCCTCGGCGATGACATCGTGCGAGGGCAATGCGACGGGTGCGCCGCTGGGGACGGGGATGGTCAGCATGCCTTGGCCTTCCCGGCGTTCCACGCCCATGGCGCGGGACGGAGGTCTCCTACGAGTTTGCCCTGTCCTCGCGGCTGGCGCACCCCTCAAGGCTCGCGGAGCGTGGGCGATCCTCCCGGAGGACGCCGCGTCCAACGATGGAGGGATCCTCGCGTTGACGGCGGATCGAGGCGATCTTTACCATCGTCGCGAGCAGACTTTGCGTATTCCGTACACATACTCTCACGCGGGTGTGGGCGGCGCACGCACCGACCGGACGCACACTCACGGACGCGAGGCTCCACATGCAGACGCTACGCGTCGCCCTGGCACAGGTGAACACCACCATCGGCGACTTCGAGGGCAACCGGGAGAAGGTGCTGGAGGCCGCTCGGCGCGCTGACCAGTACGGCGTGGACGTGGTGGCGTTCCCCGAGCTCGTGGTGACCGGCTACCCACCGGAGGATCAGCTCCTGCGGCCCGCGTTCATCCAGGAGGCGGAGGAGCACCTGCTCACCCTCGCGCAGGAGGCCGTCGGGCTGCCGCCGATGGTCGTCGGGTGCCTCGACTTCACGGACCAGCTCTACAACTCAGCCGCCATCATCCACGGCGGCGCCGTCCTCGCCCGGTACCACAAGCAGAAGCTGCCCAACTACGGCGTCTTCGACGAGGAGCGGTACTTCTTCCCTGGCGACGAGACCCTGGTCTGCACGATCGGCGGGGTCGAGGTGGGCATCACCATCTGCGAGGACGCGTGGTACCCCGAGCCGGTGCGTGACGCCGCCGTCGCCGGCGCCGAGGTGGTCATCAACATCAACGGCTCACCGTTCCACGCCGGCAAGACCCGGTTCCGGGAGCGCATGATCGCGACGAGGGCGGCCGACAACACGGTCGCGCTCGCCTACGTGAACCAGGTCGGTGGGCAGGACGAGCTCGTCTTCGACGGCAACTCGATCGTGGTCGACGCCCTCGGCAACGTCGTCGCGCGTGGGCGCTCGATGGAGGAGGACCTCGTCGTCTTCGACGTGATCGTGGAGGAGGTCACGCGCCTCCAGCTGCACGACACGCGCCTCCGCCGGATGCGCGAGACCGGCCTGTCGCGCGAGGCGGGGCTACCTCGGACGCGGCGGGTGCACGTCACCGGGGCGGACGAGCAGAAGCAGGATCGCACCCCGCTCCCGCCGAGGGACCTCGAGGCGCCCTCGGACATCGCGGAGACCTACCGCGCGCTCGTGGTGGGGACGCGCGACTACGTCCGCAAGACCGGGTTCGACCACGTCTTCGTGGCGCTCTCCGGAGGCATCGACTCCGCCCTCGTCGGCGCGATCGCCGTGGACGCCCTCGGGTCCGAGAACGTCACGGGCGTCTCGATGCCGTCGAGGTACTCCTCGGAGGGGTCGGTCGCCGACGCCGTCGACCTCGCGCAGCGGCTCGGCGTGCGGCTCATCTCCCTGCCGATCGAGGGCATCCACGCCGGGGCGCTCAACGTCCTCGAGCGGGAGTTCGGCCCCGAGGCGCTCGGTCTGGCGGAGGAGAACGTGCAGTCCCGGGCGCGCGGCATGATCGTGATGGCGCTTTCCAACCACCGGCCCCGGTCCATGGTGCTCACCACGGGGAACAAGTCGGAGTACGCCTGCGGCTACGCCACCCTCTACGGCGACATGGTCGGCGGCTACGCGGTGATCAAGGACGTGCCGAAGACGCTGGTCTGGGACCTCTCGCGGTACCGGAACACGCTCGGCGCCGTCATCCCCCAGAACTCCATCGACAAGCCGCCGAGCGCGGAGCTGCGCCCGGACCAGCTCGACACGGACTCCCTCCCCCCGTACGAGGTCCTCGACCCGATCGTCGTGGGGTACGTGGAGGAGGACCTCTCGGTCGAGGCGATCGTCGCGCGGGGGTTCCCGGAGGATCTGGTCCGCCGCGTGATCGACATGATCAACCGCAACGAGTACAAGCGTCGCCAGTCCCCGCCCGGCGTGAAGATCACGCCGAGGGCGTTCGGCCGCGACCGCCGCCTCCCGCTCGCATCGCGCTACCGGGGGTACTGAGGCTGGGCGTGAGCCGCTAGGGGAGCGGCGGCTCCTCAGACTCCTCGTCGGCGAACAGCTCGTCGTCCTCGTCCATGTGGGCGGCGACGGCGGCGCCCAGGGTGTCGATCGCGGTCAGCTGGATCCATTGCTCGAAGGCGTCCCGGATGTCCTGGTAGGCCGTCTCGACCTCTTCTTCGAACTCCGGTCGGGTCTGTGACGCCTCGCGACCCTTCGCCACCTGCTCCACGATCCGCTCGAGGCGCGGCTGGAGCTTCTGATAGAGCATGTCGTACTCGGTGCCGCCGTGTTCGCCCTCGGCGTGCGCGCGGTCGCGCATGATCTGCAGCGCGCCCATCACCCACGCGAGCGAGCCGAGCAGTGTCCCGGCGTCCGCGCGGCGGAGCTCGATGTGGACCGGCTGAGGACGGCCGCGGCGCCCCTCAGGACTCGTCATCGGTGCGGTCTCCCTCGTACGCCACGATGGCCGCGGCGCGCAGCGCGCCAAAGACCGCCGCCTTGTCGCCCAGGGCGGCCGGAGCCACCTCCACGCCCGGCAGCAGCTCGTGGAGGACGCGCTGCAGCACGGGGCGCAGCGGGTCCGCATGCTCCGGCAGGCCGTGGATGATCACCACGCTCGGGTCCACGAGGGCGGCGAGGTCCGCGAGGAGGGCGGTCGCCTGCTCCAGGTCCTCGCCGATCAGTGGACGGGTGACCTCCAGCTCCGGGAAACCCGGGAGTCCTCCGGCGCGGTGGCTCGCGCCACCGATGATGCGGCCACTGGTCATGACGGATGCGGCCGGGCCGTCCAGCAGCGAGACGTACAGCGCGTCGAACGTCCCGGAGGCGTTGCCGATGGCGGCTTCCCCGCGCAGCGCGGCCTCCACCCGCCCGAGGGCCACGACCGGGGCGTCGATATGGCGCCGCAGCGCCGGGACCACGTTCAGCCCCTCCCACTCCGCGTTCACGAGCGACTCTTCGAGGCGCCCTGCGACGGGGTCCACCAGGCCGGGGCACGCGACGCCGATGCCCAGCGCGTAGCGCTTGTTGCCGTCCGCCGCGAACAGCGCCGAGATGCGCCCGCCGACCTCCCACGCCCACGCGGCCTCGTCGTCCAGCTCGGGCAGCGTGTGCTCCTCCTGCCGGAGGATCTCGCCGTCCAGCCGCCCGAGGATGAGACGGAGGGTGGTGTGGGTGAAGTCGACACCGACGATCGCGGACTCAGGTTCGGTCATGGGTTCCATCCTGAACGGAGTGCCTACAGACTGTGGGACTCGATCTTGCGAAGGGCGTCCGCGACGCCGTCCATGTCCTTTGACGTGAGGTCGCCCGCGAGCGGGATCGCGATCAGCTCACCGGGGAGGCGCGTGGCGATCGGGCACACATCGTCCCCCACGCGCACGTCGCCCGACAACGTCTCGAGGATCGAGGCGTCGAGGTGGAGCGGCGCGTCACACGCGACCTCGCACGGGATGCCCTCGGCGCGGAGTGCCGCGATGGTGTCCTCCAGCGATCGCTTCCAGACGAGGCCTCGTAGCCGCACGACATAACGCGAGTACGCATGGCGGATCCAGCGCCCGTGGGGCAGGGGGGTCACCCCACGCATCCCGCGCAGGCGGAACGTCAGCTCCCAGGCCAGGTGCCGCCGCTGCTCGAGCGCCGCGTCCAGCCCTCGCAGCTCCGCGAGGGCGACCCGCGCGTCGTCCTCCGACGGTGCGCTGACCGAGGCGCGGAGACGTGCCGCCGTGCCCGCGTCCGGGACGATGACCGCGGCGCCGCGCGTGACCGGGTCGCCGTCACGCCCGAGGAACACCGCGGCCTGGCTCATCCGTCCCGCGTCCGCGCCACGGAACGCGCCGCCGAGGGCGTCCGTGATGTCCTCGAGGACCGCGACGTTCCGGTCGCCCGCGAGACGCACGATCTCGGTCATGACGGCGGGGTGCCCGAACGGGTGGCGCACCACCGCGAGGGCGGTCCGCTCGCCCATCGCGCGCGCGATACCGCGTACGGAGAGCGCTGCCGTGTCCGCGTCCACCTCGCCGGGCACGACCGTCCACCCGAGGCTGCGCGCCGCCTCGGCGGCGTCCTGCGCGAGCAGGTCGGGCACGACGATCTCGTTGCGCTCGCCGGGCTCGAGGATCGAGAACACGGTGCGGTGCGCCTCGGCGGGCGTCGCGCACATGATCACGGCGGAGGCAGGGAGTCCGAGGCGCCCCGCGAGCGCCGACTCGAACGCGGCGACGGGATCGGGGTCGTCGGCGGGCACGACCTCGATCGGTCGGGGCCAGGGCGCGGTGCGAGTGGGCTCGCCGCCGTCGAGGGCGAGCGCGGGCACGGGTACGGTCTCGTCGGTCATGCGGGCCCTGTCAGCGCTCCGGCAGTCTGGCGAGAGGCGAGCGTAGGCGTCAGCGACCGCCACCGGCAACGCTCCTACACTCGGATGGCCCAGAGGCAGGAGGCCCCGTCGATGATCCTCACGCTGCGCGACCGCCAGATCGACGCGACCGCGCGCACCGCCGTCATGGGCATCCTCAACGTCTCCGACGACTCCCCCATCGCCTTCTCGCGCGTCGGCGTGAACGATGCGCTCGAGCGGGGGCGCGCCCTGGCCGCCGCGGGCGCCGAGATCATCGACGTCGGCGCGCACTCCACCGCGACCGGCGCGAGAGACCTCGCCCCGTCGGAGGAGATCGAGCGCGTGGTCCCCGTCATCGAAGCGCTCGTCGCGGACGGCCTCGTCACCTCGGTGGACACGTGGACCGCCGAGGTCGCCCGCGCCGCCGCCGAAGCGGGCGTGCACCTGCTGAACGACGTCACCGGCTTCGCCGACCCCGGCATGGCAGAGGTCGCCCGCGAGTTCGGTATCCCCGGCTGTCTCATGCACATGCGTGGCGAACCCAAGCACCACTGGGAGGTCAGCCAGCAGTATGGCGACATCGAGGCCGAGGTCCGCGCGGACCTCGTGCGGCGCGCGGAAGCCCTCAAGACGCAGGGCGTGGAGGTCTGGCTCGACCCCGGCTTCGGCTTTGGGCGCTCCGCGGAGGACAATGTCGCGCTGCTGCGCGGACTACCCGCGCTGGTCGCGGAGGGCTACCCGGTGCTCGTCTCGGCCTCGCGGAAGGGCTTCCTCGCCGAACTGATGGGGGAGGCGTACGGCCAGGACCAGGACGGCCTGCTGGAGGCGACCATCGCGTTCAACACGCTGGCGGCCTACTGGGGCGCGCACGTCGTCCGCGTCCACGACGTGCAGGAAGTCTCGGACGCCGTGAGGATCGCGAGTGCGATCCGCTCCGGCCTCGCGGACGTGCGCTAGCGGCGCTTATCCCTCGGGCGTTCCTTCGTCGTCGGCGACCACGGCGGCGGCCGCGCCGCTGCCGTACTTGAAGTCCTCGCAGGCCTGTCCGTTGCGGTTCGTGTCGATGCGGTTTGGGTCGTCCGGCCCGTTCACCTCGAAGGCCTCCTGCGCCTCCGCCATCGAGGTGAAGTCGCGGCAGTTGTAGCGGTCCGCGCCGTCCGTGAAGAACGGGCTCGCCTCTGCCTCCGCGTCCCCCACCGTGGTGTCGTCCTCGGCGTCCGCGCCCGACAGCTGGAATGCCACGGGGCTGCCTGCCGACCGGGACTCGAGCCCGTCGATCCGCGCGACGAGGGCATTCCGCTCCTCCTCCAGCGCCGCAACCTGCCCGCCGAGGCCTTCGATCTGCGCGTCCGCTGACTCCAGCTCCGCCGCGACCGCGTCGAGTGCGTCCTCGATCGCGCCGGTGTCACCGGCGGTGTCGAGGGTCGCGACCATCCACCAGATACTCACGGCCCAGACGACGAAGCCGATGGCCGCGGCGGCGGGGGCCCAGGTGGGGATGGTGAGTGGTCGCTGCGTCATGCTTCACCGTCAGACTGCGATCCCATGCTGGATTCCAGACTGGGATCCGGGGTTCCGCACCACGCTATGAGGGCGCGCGCCCGCATCGAATCAGGGCGAACCCCGATCGAGGCGAGGAGAACCGCTGACGTTGGCGACGAGGTGCAGTGGTGCGTAGGATGCGCGTTTCCGTTCCCCGGGAGGCACCATGGAATCGCGCTCGCACCACTCGGCCCCTCACCCGGAGGCTCCGCGCACGAACGCCCTCGGGCAGCCCGTCGGCGCAGCGGTGCCTGACTGGACGCCGAGGGCGTTCCCGGCGCGTGAGTCGATGCAGGGCCGCACGTGTCGCCTCGAACCGATCGACCTCGCCCGCCACGCCGACGACCTGTTCGAGGCCTTCGCGGCCGACACCGAGGGTGGGATGTGGACCTACCTTGCCTATGGCCCCTTCGCGACGCCCGAGGCATACCGCGCGTGGCTCGGCGAGATCTCGTCACAGCGCGACCCGCAGTTCTACGCCATCATCGATGAGGTCTCCGGCAAGGCGGTCGGCCAGGCCTCGTTCCTCCGCATCGACCCCGCGAACGGGGTGATCGAGGTCGGCCACCTCGCCTACTCGCCCGCCCTCCAGCGGACGACCGCCTCGACCGAGGCGATGCACCTCATGATGCGCCGCGCCTTCGAGGAGTACGGCTACCGCCGCTATGAGTGGAAGTGCGACAGCCTCAACGACCCCTCGTGGAGCGCCGCGGAACGCCTTGGCTTCACGTTCGAGGGGATCTTCCGGCAGGCCGTGGTGATGAAGGGCCGCAACCGCGACACGACCTGGCTCTCGATCACCGACGCCGAGTGGCCCGCCCTCCGGGACGCCTTCGAACAGTGGCTCTCGCCCTCGAACTTCGGGGAGGACGGACGGCAGCG
>Ga0265293_10011989_pt1 | contig 11625 bp, 8 predicted proteins | sample Munlanlewell138R_FD_192505 | JGI IMG/M metagenome (GOLD analysis project Ga0265293, IMG submission 192505) | Leachate microbial communities from a municipal landfill in Southern Ontario, Canada - Leachate well 138R | ecosystem: Engineered > Solid waste > Landfill > Unclassified | place: Canada... | reverse complement strand
TAAGCGTAAATTTGTCGGCACAAACAAAACAACCTGGTCAGAAAAAATTAAATTACTTAGGCAGTAATATTTTTCTTGACCAGCATCAGGACTTCAAGCAAAGTAATTTTGTTATTGGCTGGCATTGGGGTAGTATGAAGGTCTTAAGCAGAGCATTGCTTATGAATCAGGGTGATATATCTACTACAAAAGAATTTTCTTTTTATTCAGAAGGTGATTTTAATACAAATACTAATTATTTTGTTCGTGCTTATTACGACACAGTTATTGATGGTCAGCCAAAAGAAGGTTATTTATATTCTCACTGTTTATATGATAACTTTATTGTTTTTACAAACGGAATGACTTATGACCCGACGTTATACCTAAATCCTACGAATCTGTTTGAGTTGAATAAAAGATTGGGAGATTCACAAAATCCTATCTTTGGATTTTTAAATAAACGTGGACGGGTACTTATTGATTCATCAGATGAAAATTACAGTCGTTTGATTATTGATGGAGATAGCTTAATCAATGAAGTTGTTTTGAGTGAACCATGGCTCTCTAATCAATTAAATTTTTTACTCCTTTCTTCATCATTTAAAATTTAAATAATAAAGAAAGAAGTAAGAAAAATATCTGAGTAATTTAATGTAGCGTGAATTTGAAATAATTTCTAATAATAATTATTTTTATGTTTGTTATTTGAAAAATTATATTTAACTTTGCTTTTTTGAAATTGTAAAATAGATAAATGTAAATAAAAGTAGTAAATATTGTAAGCGTGGTCTTACTTTCGTTCTTCCGATAAAACCGCCAATTTTAAAGCATGAGAACGGTAAGAAGGCAATGCCCCTCTAGGGGCGTTTTCCTTTTTGCTTTCGTGCGGGGTGCTTGGCGGTACCTATCGGTAGGGCAATCTGTGAGAACGCTCTTTTTTTATAAATTTTTGAAGTTTTTTGTGCTTTTTTGAAAATATTTTGAGACGTTTTTGATGTTGGTGTGTTCTTCTAATTATAATAGGTGTTGATTTGAAATAAGTTATTTGAAAATTGAAAATTTTTCTCTTCGAACTAAGGTAGTTCAAAGATAAACCTTAATATAAGGAATTCGTTATGAAACGGTTTTGGTTTCTTTTCGCTATGGCATTAGTGCTGTTTTTCTATAACCTAGGCTATGTCTTTGCAGAGCCTGATGAAATTGTGTGGCTTAAAACACGCAATAATCTTGGTCTTGAGGTAATCATCAATGCTGTATTTACTCCTGATGATTTGTCAATTATCGTTACAGACGCTAATCTCAAAACAATTGAGATTGATGCTACAACTGGATTATTCAAACGTGAAATACCTAATATTCGTGGAGTATTCAGGTTTTCGGATGATGGACAGTATGTTTATACTTACGATTCAAAAAAAGTACACTTTCAAACAGGAGAGGAAATTGGTCAATTCAAAATGAACGGAGTGCCGGTATCTGGATTTACAGAATGGGATATAAACGAAAAAGCAGGAGTTCTGGTAGGAGTATTTTATCACAGTCAACAACACCCAACAATCTGGACAAATAGTATCTTTATATTTGATTTAAATACATTCCAATTAATTGATACCATTGGAATAAAGGATAACTATTATTCAAAGATAGGTTTAACTGGTGATGGAAAATATTTTAGGACTTTTTCAAAATATAATCCTGATCCTACTGTAGAAACAGATGACCGATATATCAATATGATTTGGGATACAAAGTTATTGATCTCATTGTTTGAAAAGCAAGAATTAGGCAATATAAAGCCTTCTCCGGACGGTAGATGGTTAGGTAGTGTGGCAGGAAATACAGTTCGTGTTTTCGATGCCAATACTTGGGAACAAAGATATGAGTGGAAACACGATGAACAATATGGACTCTTAACTGCAATTGATTTCTCTCCAGATTCAAGATATTTAGTCACAGGACCACACGAAGATGCTATTTCTGGATACACAAAATATTGTGTAATAACTTATGAGTTAAATAATGGAAAAGAAAACAATGTATTTTGCAATGATTTATCCTTGTTCAGAAGTGATAGACTTTCTTTTAATAAATCAGGAACCTATATTTTATCTTCAAGCACTGGGAAAGTTATTTTACTTAATAATCTAATTACTTCAGTTGGAACAACTTTACCAAATAATGAATTTATAAGTATCTATCCTAACCCAACAAGCGGAGAAATAACTATTAAAAGTTCTGATTTTAAAGTAGGACATTTAAAGTTAGAACTCACGGATATTAAAGGAAGTTCTTTAAAAATTCTTTACGACCGTTATTACCAGAACGAGGAGCTAAGGTTTGACATCTCTTTTTTGCCGACAGGAACGTACTTTTTGAAAGCTATTCAAAATAAGTTATTGCAGACCTACAAAATAATAAAGGAGAGATGATATGAAAAACATCATTGTATTTATTATCGCTTTATTAATAAGCGTAAATTTGTCAGCCCAGACAAAACAGCCCGGTCAGAAAAAATTAAATTACTTCGGAAGTAATATTTATCTTGACCAACATCAGGATTTCAAACAAAGTGGTTTTGTCTTTGGGTGGCATTGGTATAACTCATATAAGCTAAGTCAGGTATTAGGTGTTAATATGATACACGTAGATTCGGAAGACCCTTTTCTTTCACCAAGATATTTTAACCCTGTTACAAGAAGATATGCTGATAATGCAAAAATGATTATAAACGCTCCATACATAGGGCATCATTGGCAATATAATGACAAATGGAGTGTATCACATAATATTGGTTTTTTATACGAACCAACTTATAAAGTTGACCTAACAGACCCTGCAGGAACTTTCGTACCAAGAAAATATGATACTACTCGTTATGCTTTCGGATTTGGAACAGTTAAAGGGTTTATTGACACAACAAATGGAAGTGTAAATTACAATAGACTACAATTATTTGATAATGATTCGATTCGCGGTCAAGTCGTTTTAGCAGAGCCTTATGTAAGTGACGGGTTATCTACAAGAATTTCTTTGGATGTAGATTCTGTTATTGATAATAGCCCAATTGAAAACATATACCGCAAACCCTCTCCCCTACGATTTAATTTTATCGTGAATGGAGACAGTTTAACAAATCAGACCTTATCAAGAGATTATTTCCAACAAACTAAATTTATGTTAGGGACTCAATGGGGTGGTCATAGCAGGATGTTAATAGCTTTAAAGATGAATTCCAATCATGCCTGGCAGCCTCACTTTGGTTGGTCCGACTCGACTGTAGTAAGCCCTGCTGACCCAGCCGATTCTATGAAATATATTTGGTATGGTAGCGACCATTATAATTGCCGTGCATTTCAGTTCAAACCGACATTATATATTCCCGAATACAAACGGGGAGAGTTCGTTATACAGCCTGCAGATACGACAAATTCAATATTCGGATTCAGTTACATACGTGATACAAATCAGTTATTTAACAATCCCACCAGAACAAAATTTCATTTGTACAGAGATTCAATAAATTATATTGATTCTGTTGTACTTGGAAAAGTATGGCTGAATAATAAGTTTGAGTATTTACTTCTTTCTATATCCTTTTCGTGAAAACGATATAGAAAGAAGTATAAATTTGATACTTTTGTGTTTTGTTTGTTATTATAAATAATTTGTTTTTCAATTTCTTTTTTAGGAGGTTCTGATGAGTAAGTTTTTGTTATTAACAATGACATTAATGATTCTAATGTCAACTTTGTGCATTGCTGAAAGCGATACCGTGTGGAGTAAATCCATCGGGAGTGAAGTGAAGGCGGTTAAATTCAGCCCTGACGGACAATTTATTTATGCGGCGGCTATCGGTAGAAAACCGATGAAATTAAGTACGGAGACAGGGGAGATACTACGGGAATATGAGGAGTTCAAATTTGAAGGTAACGTTTTCTTCATGGCAATGGACGTTTCATCAGACGGAAAATGGCTTATTTGTGGTGCTTATGGAAATGAAATACACATTTTTGACACAGAGACAGGTTTAATAGTTAAAACACTAAAGGCAGACTATGAGGATAATTCGGTTTACAAATTCACAAATGTTGCAATATCCCGTGACAAACGTAATATTATTGGAATATATGCTTTTGAGGAAGGTCATGAAGTAACTAAGAATGGAATCGTGATTTGGGATGCTATTAGTGGAGAATTAATCAAAACTATTGAATCAAGATGGGTAATGAAAGTTGCTGTTTCGCCAACGAATAATTACTTCTGTGTAAGTTATTTTTGGTCTGAGTTAGACGATAAACAGAGTGCAATTGAATTATATGACCTTAATACCTTTGAAAAAATTCAGGATTTAGGTTATCATAACAAACGAATCTACGACATTGCCTTCTCTCCAGATGGCTCATTGCTTGCATCTGGTGGCTGGGACGGAGTAATCAAAATCTGGGATGTGGAAAAGAAAGAATTGATGAAGGAATTTGGTGATAATTTTGAAGTAAATTCAGTTGGCTTTATAGGTAATGATAAAGTAGTTGGCGGGTGCGGTTATTTTGATATGAGAAATATGAAAATATGGGATATAAATTCTGATAAATTCTTGGGTCAATTAAAAATTAATTTTCCTTTAGATTTAGATATTTCTGAAGTTAAACATTATTGTGTAGTTGCAAATAATGTTGCAGGGATTTTGTTGTTTGACTACAAAAAAATAATTTCAGGAATAAGTGAGAGTAAAGTCTCGGATGTAAATACGATATTACCCAATCCCTCAAATGATGTCAGTAAAATACAATTTATGTTACCAATTTCAGGGAAATATAAAATTTCAATTTCTGATATAAATTCAAAAGTTCTTGAAGTTCTACATGAAGGTTTTCTTGAACAGGGAGAACATAAGTTTCAATGGATTCCAAATGGTGTTCCAAGTGGTGTTTATTATTGTACCATAACAGGTCAGAATTTCTCTAAAACATTAAAAATCATATTGGAGAAGTGAAAATACTTTATAAAAAATCAAAAATCATTATAATGAAACCAAGCGGGGCGTTTCATCAGGTATAAGGGTAATTGTAAAAATAAACCTATCCACGTGAAATATGCAGATAGATATCGAAAGAACGACAATCAGAATTAGGTCCACTGACTCTCACCGGCTACTAATCACTTTTTATAAATTATCGGTTCACATCCACATTGTATAGTTACAATTTTTTTTCCTTCTTCGGCTGATTCTAATGATGAATAATGACCAATCACAACGGCAAACATTATGGAATCATTTACTTCTTTTTCAATAACTTGAGTTCTCAACCTCCTAACTAAAAATTTATTCTTTTCGGCTTCAGCTGTATTTTTATCCTTATAAATACCAACCTGCAAACCATAAAACACCGGTTCGTCGGATTTTTCTGCAATAGTCTTTTCATGTTTTACAGGAATTTCGTTCAAATCTGCTGTCCTGGGTACTTGATTTGCATCACTGCTAACAGAAGATTCCTGTTTAGGTACATTCAATTTCCCGATTTCTACTTCTGCAATAGTTGTCTCAGCGGGCTTATTTGCTTTATTCTCACCCAAGTCAACATTTGCCGCGAGTTCGTCGGGATTGATTATACTCTTATCGGTTCTAAGTGCTTTATTTTCAACATTATTATCAGCAACTTTATTAATTTCCGGTTCTTTGGTAGTTTGAACAGGAATTGTTTTATTGTTTTGTTTATTAAGTGAAGGAATAATATTTTTCATGTTTCTCTTTGCCAGAGTAATAGATGAGCGTACCACGTCGGCGGCAGGTCCAATAAATACGGAAGCAGGATAACGACTTCTGAAGTTGGCAAGTTCAGCCTGTGCTTTGGCAGTATCACCGAGAACAGCATAGAATTGTACAATTCTCCAATATGCATGGTCAGCCCATTCACTGTTTGGAAAATTTGTAATAATTGTATTATATACATCAAGAGCAAGAAAAGCATCATCGAGAATTGTTCCGTGAAGCAGTTTCACACCCGGATCATTTGGATATTTTGCCAATAAATCGGGAATAACAGCTCTTACTTCGTCAATTTTACCATAGGCGACAAGCCTCAGATTTTTGTTCACTTCATCTTTCTGAGCCTGCAAAGTCCCTAAGCAACTTAAACAAACTGTCACTAAGAATAATAATACTTTTAACTTCATATTAATTAACCTGTTATTCAATATTAAAAACTTGACTATCTCAACTACAACTACTTGCTATCATTGAGATTCAGCTCTTTGGGAATACTGCCTACTCGTTCACGTAGAAGAAAAGCACCACCAAGTGTGAGCTGTATAAATAACGAACTAGCATGGTTAATTGTTGCATATGCCAATGCCATTTCTTCTTTAATACCGTAGAGTCCCATCATTGCATACATTATAAGTGAGTGCATCACTCCAATACCGCTTGGAGTAGGTGCTATCGTAACCCCTATTCCACTGACAATCACGAGAAAAAGAGCATCTCCTATGGACACATCAATCGTTTCACTGAAATCAAAACAAAAGAACATCAAATACATCGGTAAAGCATAGCACAACCAAATCAGAAGTGATTCTGCCACCAATCTCAAATATTGCCCCGGCTGACTGATAACCTTGAAACCAAGCCGAAACTTTGTAAAAATATCCAGAATTCTGTCATAAATTGCAGTTGAAAATGGCTTTACAAGAAATTTTAATAAAAATTTTATAAATGGCGGATAAAAACTGAATATCAATACGACAATTATGAGCAAAGAAAACATTAGTATCTTTTGTGGGTCAACACCAGGCAGCATATTTGCAATTTTGTCGCGAGCAATAATGAATGCTATAGCAAATAAAAAACCAAGAGTAAATACATCAATCACCCTTTCGACTACAATCGTAGCAAAAACGCTTGATTTAGATACATTTTCACGTTTTGCATAAACATAAGGTCTTACAAACTCACCAAGTCGAGGATAAATTGAATTGAAAAAATATCCGACCATTACAGCTGAAAACAAATTAATGGTCGAACCCGGATTCATTATGGGTTTGAGTATTGTCCTCCATCTCAAAGCTCTGATATAATGGGAAGCAACTATTATAGGTAAAGATACGACAACCCAAAAATAATCTGCTGAACGTATCGAGTCCCAAAGTACTAAAAGTTCAATATCTTTTAAAGCAAAATAGAACGACACTACTACGAGTATGCCGGTTATCAACCATTTTAGTAATGTTTTAATTTTTTTATTCATTTATAGTAAAAATTAATAAAAAGTAAACGAACAACCCTGATGTATTATGCATACATTATAAATATGAATCAGTATCTAATCAAATAACAGAAGGATTCATCGAGTTAAAAACTCTTGATAAGCGCTTTCATCAATGTTGTGCGTAAACCGATATTAAAATACTATTGATATAAATTACCGACTATCGTGTTCATACACACTTTGCACACTGACAAACGAATACAATCAAGATGAAAGCTCCGTATAAGAATGCATAATAAATACAGCTAATCTACTGATTAACTTATTATTCGTTTGAAACATTCAATTCGATGCCAAAAATTTCCATAGCTTCATCAAAACTGCTTGTAATACGAAGTAATTTATCCACTCTTACCAGTTTCAGGCTATCATGAAGATAGGTTTTAGGTCGCCATAAGACCAGTTTACCCCCGTGATTCATAACGGTGTTGTACATAGTCATCAAAGCACCGATAGCGTTAGATGCCATATAATCTACATTTCTCAAATCAACGAGAATCTTAATATCTCCTGCATCACATAATTCCAGTACTTTTTGTTTAAGTAAATCAGATACTTCCGGTTCACCGCCGGGTACAAGTCTTCCGTTAAGTTCTAAAATCACATAACCATCGTTGTTTTTTTTTATTATTAACTGCTCGCTCATAACAGCCTCATATATTAAAAAATAATATTTTCAAAAGTAAACATAATTATTTGTAAATTAATCATTTTTTTTGATTAAATCAATACTTAAATCATGCAATTGTGAAATTTCCACCTCAGACGGAGACCCGTCCATTAGCGACAAACCGCTTGTAGTCTTTGGGAAAGCAATAACATCACGAATATTGTCATTTCCTGCTAAAATCATGACAATTCTATCTAATCCGAGAGCAATACCGCCATGAGGTGGTGCTCCGAACTGTAAAGCTTTGATTAAAAAACCAAACTTGTCTTCAATTTCTTCGTCGCTAAGACCAAGCTTATCAAACATCAGCTTTTGGACTGACTTGTCGTGAATTCTTATGCTTCCGCCTCCCACTTCAGCACCGTTACATACGATATCGTAAGCTTTTGCTCTGACTTTCGAAGGATTTTCATGGATTAGATGCAAATCTTCTTCCACAGGTGAGGTAAAAGGATGATGCATTGCATAATACCTTTTACTTTCTTCGTCATATTCGAACAATGGAAAATCAATCACCCAGAGAAATTCATATTGTCCTTTGAATTTCTCATATAATCCAAGCCTTCTTGCTAATTCCAGCCTTAAAGCGCCAAGGATTGTCAAAGCCTTTTGTTTTTTATCGGACGAGAATAATAGTAAATCACCATTGTTCAAGTTTGAGCTTTCTTTTATGTAATTGAGTTCGGAATCAGTCAAAAATTTTGAAACGGGTGAATTAATTTCTCCGTCCACATTTTTCATCCAAGCAATACCTTTAGCTCCGTATTTTTTAGCATGGTTCTGAAGTTCATCAAGAACTTTACGTGAAAAATCTGCTCCGCCTTCAATCTTTATACATGCTATTAAACCATTATCAGCCAATGTATCAGCAAAAACTTTGAATGATGTATCTGCCAAACCCTCATTCAGATGTATGATTTTCATTCCAAATCTCAAGTCTGGTTTGTCGGAGCCATACATGTTCATAGCGTCTTGATAGCTCATTCTTCTAATCGGTTCGGGAATATCTATATCTAAAATTTCCTTCCACACCTTTTTAAATAAACCTTCAGTCATACTAAGTACATCATCACGCTCTACAAAGGACATTTCTACATCTATTTGTGTAAATTCTGGCTGCCTGTCAGAGCGTAAATCCTCATCTCTGAAACATTTAACAATCTGCATATATCTGTCAAAACCGGATATCATGAGGATTTGCTTAAATAACTGCGGTGATTGAGGTAGTGCGTAGAATTTACCCTTGTTTATGCGACTCGGAACTAAGAAATCCCTTGCACCTTCCGGTGTAGATTTCATCAATACGGGTGTTTCCACTTCAAGAAAATCATTTTCATAATAATATTGATGAACAATTCTGTATAAATTATTTCTAATTATAAAATTCTTTTGGAGTTCGGGTCTTCTAAGATCTAAATATCTGTATTTAAGCTTTAACTCTTCGTTTGTATCAATATCATTTTCAATCGGGAAAGGTGGAAGCTCACTTTTATTAATGATTCCAAAATCATCTGCAACTACTTCGATTAATCCGGTCGGAAGGTGTTTATTAGGATTAGAACGCAATCTCACACAACCACTAATCCAAACAACATACTCCGTTCTTATATCCTTTGCTTTTTCTGCTAATGCCGGATTATTCTCCGGCTCAAAAACCACCTGTGTAATGCCGTATCTGTCCCGTACATCAACAAATATCAATCCGCCAAGGTTACGTACAGTAGCAGCCCAACCGTTCAATACAACATTCGTACCAATCTGCTCGGTTCTTAGTTTGCCGCAGTCAATAGTACGTTTTTTAAAGTTCATCATTTCTCCGTAAAAAACTAATTTTATTTAAGAATCTCGTTTTATAATAATAAGGGTTCTATCGTCGTTGTATTTGCCTTTTGCAGCAAATTTCTGTACATCTTCAATTATGAGCAATGTAATCTCTTTAGCTGAAAGGTCTTTATACTTTTTTAACAATTCAATAATTCTGGCTTCGCCGTAATTATTTCCGTCGCCATCCTGTGCTTCGTTTATTCCGTCCGTAAACAAAGCAAGAATGTCACCGGGTCTCATCACGATATTTTCAACATTGAATTTTTGCTGTTCTACCAGTCCGAGTAAGCCTCCGGTTGGTTCCAGTAAATAAACCTCATCTTTATTAACCCTGTAGTAAATTGGAGAGCAATGTCCGGCATTAGCATAAAGTACAAGTCTGTTAGATGTTGGCATCAACTCGCAATAAAATAATGTAACGAACCTTTCATAAGGGAAAGTATCATAAATTAGAGTGTTCAACCTTGAAAACAGAGTAGAGATCTTAGGACTGAATGCCTGTGCCATACGTATGGCACCCGATACGAACAAAGCCTGAATCGCCGCCGGAAGACCTTTACTGGCAGCATCACTAATAACAATGCCTATGCGTTCTTCTTCATCGGCATTATTATGTAGGTAATCAAAATAATCTCCTCCTACAGCACTATCCGGAATACACACTCCATAAATCTTATAATCATAAAATTCGACATAATGCTCGGGTAGTAGGTTCCTTTGTATTTCTGAAGCCTTAATAATATCCCTCTGCATCTTCTTGTGTTCTTCGGTGCCTATACCAATGCTGCGCATTGTAATGGTAGCAACACTGCTGATTATATTGAGAGTTTCATAAAATGACTGAAGAATCTCGTCTGCATTGAATCCAAGTACAAATTTGTAGTATTTACCGCTTTCGGTTTTAATTATTTCGCCTGTTCCGGTTACAGAATATACAAAAATACCCTTTGATTTGAGCACGGGATCATTTTCATGATTAAGTGAAGTACGCTTCTCGTATAAATTTTCAAGAATAGGTTGATCTTTGATGTATAAAGTATAATTATCGGGAATCTTCATAACATTCCCGTATTGATATTTAATTATATAAGATTGGTCGTCCGGAATGAATTGCCAAATTCTGCCTCCAGTAATATGGAAGTCACTGAAATTGACAACTTCTTCGACTAAATTTTTAAGAAAATCAAGTTCATTATGGTATTCTCCACAAGTGATATTCTCAACAATTTTATAGATTTCTCTCTGATTCAGGGTCTCTGATTCAAACATCGCACACGCTTAATGTTAATTAATTAATTTGGCAGCTTTAAGTGCTGTCGAAAGTTTATTCAAGCTCGGCTGAGTTATTGGAGTTAAAGGGAGCCTGACTACATTTTTAACTAAGCCCATGAGATTTAATACTGCTTTAGCCGGTACAGGATTAGATTCTATGAAATTCAATTTCATCAAATCACTAAGTCTGTAATATATTTCTCTTGCATTGACGAAATCGTTATCTAAAGCATAACGGATACAGTCACCGAATTCCTTAGGAGCATAATTTGAAATGACTGCAATTACACCGGAAGCTCCTATAGATGCAGCGGGCATTGCCAACGCATCATCACCGCAGTACAATTTGAAACCTTCAGGTGCGTACTTGATTATTTCTGCCATTTGCTCTAAATCACCTGATGCTTCTTTAGTAGCAATCACATTCTTGCACTCTTGAGCAATCTTCAATTGTGTTTCTGCACTAATGTTAACTCCTGCTCTACCGGGAACATTATAAACAATCTGTGGTATGTCCACAGCTTCAGAAATTGCCAAGTAATGATTGAATAATCCTTCTTGTGAGGGTTTATTATAATACGGAGCAACGAGCAGAACAGCATCAGCACCACT
>Ga0265293_10011988_pt1 | contig 11625 bp, 8 predicted proteins | sample Munlanlewell138R_FD_192505 | JGI IMG/M metagenome (GOLD analysis project Ga0265293, IMG submission 192505) | Leachate microbial communities from a municipal landfill in Southern Ontario, Canada - Leachate well 138R | ecosystem: Engineered > Solid waste > Landfill > Unclassified | place: Canada... | reverse complement strand
ACGCGCGTAGTGAGCCATTATTTCAGCGGCAAGCGGGAGCTGCTTCTGTATTGCTACCGCTATATCTCCGAGAGATCGACGCGGCGCCTGGTGGCGGAAATGCAAAAACCTGGCGGAAATCTGGAGACTGCACTTTTTTCCCTGTTGCCGTTTCACGAAGAGGCGCGCCAGGAATGGCTGGTTTGGGTAGCATTCTGGGGAGTCGCCATTGCCGACCCGGAGTTTTCGGAAATCCAACGCCAGCAATTCAGCGAATCACAGGAGGTGATCCTTTCCCTGGTATCGGCTGAACACGAAGATCCGGATGACCACCAATACCTGGCCAAGGAAATTCTTGCGGCTCTGATGGGCATGGCCGTGCAGGCCGCGTTCAACCCCCGCGAATGGCCGCGGCGGCGACAGGAAACCTTCATTCACAGGCTTCTCGATAGACGGTAGGTTGGGTTGAGCGCAGCGAAACCCAACAATGGATGGTATGCCTTGACAATGATGTTGGGTTTCGCTGCGCTCAACCCAACCTACCTGCTCCATGGCGGCTTCCCGCTTCAGTCGATATCCATGGTGCCGAGATCATCCATGGCCACCGTGATGCGGCGAATGAACTCCAGGGTAATGTCTCTGGGTTGCATTTCGGGCATGCCCTCCGCCGGCGACAATGTGATGGTCCACCAGGTGAGCACCGACATCATCTGCTGACGGTAATTGTTCCAGGCTTCTTCAAAACTGATGTTCGTTGCGCCGCGCTGCGCCATCTGCTCCAGATAATAGGCGATGAGATCACGTTCCCAGCGGCGGCGATCCTCTACGGTGCAAGCAGTGACGATGGTGTAGGCGAGATCACGCGACCAGTGTCCGCGAGTCGCGCACTGCCAGTCACTGAGCCCCATCTTGTCTTCGGGCAGGCAATACCAGTTCTTCAAATGCACGTCGTTGTGAATAAATGTTTGCGGCAGCTGGTTATGTTTTTCAGCCGAGGCGACGGTCTTTGGCCAAACCTCACTGTAGCGCCGGTAAAGCGCGGGCGGAATCACTTCCTCGGCATCGAGAAAGCCCTTGTTGGAGCCCTCTTCCATACCGAAATCCTTGGTGCGCCACAAATACTCCGGCCAGGTCACCAGCTTGCTCAATATAGTGTCGAGTTCCGGGGCACCGAGGAAGCGGGCATGCATTTTCGCCAACTCCTCCATCTGGCTTTCCACGCGAGCCTGGTTCATCGGCGTTTCATGATTACAGAAGGATTCGACCTTGTCGCTGACGTCTTCCAGAATGATAAGCGAGTTGAACGAGCGCGGATCGTAACGGGCAAAAAGCGCGCGCGGCGATTCGATATCCACCAGCGGCTGAATTTCGTTGTAGAACGTGGTTTCGCACACCAGCGCACCCGAGGTGCCCAGCAACATGCGGTTGAGCAATTCATGGCTGGATTTACAGAACACCTTTTTCTGTAGTCCGGCAGCTTTTCCAATGTCGTTGTAAGCGATGGAAATCTTGCGGCGATTGGAGGAGCCGGTGTCCTTGGGGCCGAGCTGCAGTGATTCCACCCTGGCGCCCGGTACATTTTTGCACAGCACCTTGGTCAGCCACTCCGGCGTGATGGCCTCGTAGCAATACGGCAAGTCGGTTTCCTCTATCGGAACGGGTTTGTTTTTCTGTTCTTCGTCGTAATAGCTCTGAATCTGTTCAGCAAGTGGTGTCATGATATTTTCCGCTGCTCATGATTTATTGAATTCGCCCTTGAGCACAAGGGTCGATCAGCCTTTGTTCGCCGAGAAGCCCTGGCCCTGTTCGCGATCGTACAGCGCACCTGCGCCTTCGTAGTTCGCCAGTGCACCCGGCAGTTCGTCGAGGTGCGGAAAGCGATTGAGCTGGTTGCCACCGGCAACATCGATGACGGATCCTGTCACGTAGGCGGGCCCCGACAGCCAGACGACGGCGCGCGCCATGTCAGCCGGTGTTCCCAATCGGCCGAGCGGCACCTCGCGGGAGAAACGCTCTCCCACGCCCGGGCTGTTGTAGAGATCCGAAGACATTTCCGACATCACGGTGGCGATGCGGATACCATTGACCTGAATCTGGCGCGGGCCGTATTCCCGCGCCGCGTAGCGCACCAGGCATTCAGTCGCAGATTTCGCGCAGGCATAGGCAAAATGGGGCTCGATGGGATGCGTCGCACTCATGCTCGAAATCAGGATGATAGAGCCGGGACCAGTCATGGCCGCGGCCATCTCCCGAACGAAGTACGTCATGCCGAAAAAATTGACCTGCACCGCCTGCTGAAGGATATCCGGCGAGACCTCGGCAATGCTGCTCAACACTGGCGTCGCCGCGGAATTGACCGCGATGTCCACACGACCGTAGGCGTCCAGGGCAGCCTTGCGCAGATTTATGATGTCTTCTTCACTGCCGCCATCACAGCGCACCGCGGTGCCACCGATTTTTTCTGCCAGGCGCTGCAGTGGTTCGATGCTGCGCGCGGCTACGACAACCTTGGCGCCCTGCCGGGCGAGTTCTTCCGCGATACCCCACCCCGTGCCGCCCTCCGCGGAGGCCCCGAGTACCACTGCCACCTTGCCGGTCAACTCAGCCATGATCAAACCTCAATTTTCGTTATCGGTAACTGCCGTGCAGCTGCATATCCACAATCAATACGCTTGCATACTATTAATGTGAGAACATTCTGTCAACTCGTTGACCGCTTGGATGATGAGGAGTAGGAGCGGCCTTGGTCGCGAATCTTTATCCCAAGGCATGTTCGCGGCCAAGGCCGCTCCTACAGGTCATCGCAGAGAACGCAGGATCATCGCAGCGAAGCGAGCTTGGCTTTGACTTTCTCCAGATAATCCTGGTGCTGTTCCACACGCCGGAAACCGAGCCCCATGGTGAATACGCTGGCCGAAGTACCCCCCGCGTCCTGCCAGCGTTTTAGGGTGTCCACGACCTGGTCGGTATTGCCCGCCTCCAGCATGATCAGCTCGGCGCCGAAGTTCTGTTCGGCGCGCCCCTTTGCCGCGAGATGGTGCCGTACCCTTTTCCACCCATCCAGCACGGACGCCACCGTGGTGTCTTTGCCCGTATAGCTCGACGTCAGCGCGCCGGCAAAGATGAAGCCGTCTGCCAGTGCTGCGGCGCGACGGAAGGCCGGCTCGGAAAAGCCGCCCATCCAGATGGGAATATCGCGGCGCGGCCGCGGGTTGATGGCGCCGCGATCGATACGGTCGAAGCGGCCTTCGAACGTTACCTGAGGCTCGCGCCACAGGCGGCGCAACAATTCGACCTGCTCGCCGAGGCGTGCGCCGCGGCTTGCGAAATCCTGCCCCAGTGCTTCGTACTCCACGTAGTTCCAACCGCTTCCGACACCAAGCCGCAGACGCTGGCCCGATAGCAGATCGAGGTCTGCACACTGCTGCGCAGCGAGCACGGTTTGGCGTTGTGGCAAGATCAAAATGCCCGTCACCAATTCGATGCGCCTGGTAATTGCCGCGAGGTAGCTGAAAGCTACCAGTGGATCGTGAAACGGATCCTTCTCCGTGTAGGGCCCCCACAGCGGAGGATCGCGATTTTCGTGGCTGGCGCCCACCACATGGTCGTACATCAGCAGATGGTCATAGCCCAGATCCTCGGTTGCCAAACCAATGCGGCGCAATGCCTCAGGATCGCCGCCGAGCTCTATCTGAGGATAGACAACGCCAATTTTCATGGTGCCCCCTGAGAGTCGCCAAGACACCCTGCCCGGTGATACATGGGTTATTTCTTGAATAACATGCGAACGACTTGCCAGATGATTTTGGCATTGAGCAGTTTCAGTGACTGCCGCAGCTGCGCGGGCGTCAGTACCGCCTCCACGGGCATGGCGCCCATGATGGTGCCGCAGACGATCAAGTGCTCACCCTCTGTTTTCAAGGCACTGACATCCATGAGTTCCATGTTGTCGGATGTATACAATTTCATCGTTGCTATCCGTTTATTTTCTCAAAAATGGTTCAAATACTGATGAACGCCCGCTTCAGGTCGAGCTTCCAGTCCATCATCATTTTCATTGCCGTGGCGCGCCCACCCAGGGTGACAGCGCCACCGGGATGCTGCGTGGGACCCGACAGATAAAAACCGTCCAGCCCCGGAATCTTGTACTGACCCAGTTCCGGAATCGGCCTGCGGCCCATGAACTGGGAGAGCGTAGTGCCGATACCGAAAATATCGCCATATTTCATGTTCGCCGAGTGGCGATGGTGGTCGAGCGGCGATTCCCGGTATGCGCCAATGATGTTGGCTCGGCTCAGATTGGTGGTGTATTTGCACATTTCGTCATAAATGGCGTTGCACCAATGCTCCTTGACGTCGTCCCAGGCCTCCAGGCCACCTTCGGCGAGCTGCATGGGCGCGAAATGGTAGAGATACATGCACGCCTGCCCCGGCGGCGCACGGGAAGGATCGTGCAAACTCTGCACCGCGCTCAGCGGGCTCAGATGGCCGGCGGGCATCTCCCCGTAGCGATAGCTGTCGAACGCCTTGCGCATGCCCAGGTAATCACGCTGCAGACACTCCACCAACATGGCCTTTTCATACTCGGGTCCGGCGCGCCAGCGCGGCGCTTCGCTGAGTGCAATCTGCTGATTGATGGCACCGTAGGAACCGAGTGTCACCTTGCTGGCGGCATCGACAATATCGGGATCGACACCTTCGATCACCTTGCCGATATCCCAGGGGTGAATCGAGCCGATGACCGCCTCGCGCGCGGCGATTTCACGGCCGTCCGCCAGTTTCACGCCGTTGGCGCGACCGCCGGATACCAGCACTTTCGTCACCTGGCTGTTGGTCAGCACCTCGCCGCCATGGTGTTCGATACAGCGCACCAGCGCGTTGGTGAGATTGGCACTGCCGCCAACTACGGCGCCGGAACCCTTGATGTGTGCCACACCCAGGAGAATGGTGGGGACGATCCCCGTGCCCTTCATCTCGGGCTCCATCATCAACTCACTGCACCATTTCAGGATGTGCATCTTGAGTTCGGGCGATTCGAAATTGCGCTCTACCACATCGTAGGCGCTGTCGAGCATGTCGGTTACCAGCCTGCGCCCTTGCGGGCTCTGCTCGAGCAGGGCAATGAAGCCGCCAAACGGCAAAGGCGGCGTAAAATAACCTTTGAGAATCAACGGCAGGATGCCTTGGGCGCGCTGCACCCAGCTCCTGTAGGTGTCGGCATCCCGCGCCGAAAACCTGGCAATGGATTCGCAGGTTTTATCGAGATCGTTCCAGGTGATGAGCCCCGTGTCATCATCGAATATGGTCGCAAAAGTAGCCTCCGTATAAGCCCACTCGAGACCAAAGCGGCTCGCAAGCTCCAGCTCATCGTGGCTGATGGTGGGATTCATCAGGCACACCACCATGCCCGTGGCATGGGGATCGCCAATGAAACCCGGCGCTGGCTCGATGGAAATGACGCCGCCACCGCACTGATCATTCTTTTCCAGCACCGCAACGCTCTTGCCGATCTTTGCCATATAAGCGGCCGCCGTAAGCGAATTACTACCACCTCCGACAACCACGATGTCATAGCTGTTTTTCATTATTCCTGACTCCCTAACGAATCCCATCATGGTGTGCAGCCATCTGATAGAGGACCACCCTCGATACGCCCCTGGTGGCGAACATCCATCACGATAAGCAGGCAGGCGAAATAATAGCATGCACATTTATTGTATGCTACATTCCTATTTGACCTATATCATGGGCCGCCCACAGGGGCCGACAAATAACCGTTAAGCTTTGTTTGGCAACACATCAGCGGGATTGGACAACATCATGAGCAACGACACAGACTGGAACAGCAACCTGGGTGGCGGCTTCGGCAAACATGTGCCAGAGGACGAGTACTATCACGGCAGCGGCGGACCAGAAGACTCCCTTACCGAAACCTGGTACTGGAACTTTCACGTGGCCGAAGCCGCCATCAACTGCTTTGCGTACTGCTGGGTACACCCCAACCTGAAGATCGTCACCGGCGGCGTGATGATCTTTCAAGGCATCAAATCCCAGCACCTGGAGTGCGAGCTGTTCGACATGCTCAATTACAATGCCATGGCGCCAATCGTGGGCGACGGCAGCGATATCCGCTTCCCCAACGGCATGCGCGTGGAAACCATCAGCCCCCTCCAGCACCTGCGCTTCACCTTCAGCGACCCGGGCCGCGACACCGCTTTCGATGTCGACCTGAAGGCTATTGACGTACCCATCATGCGCGCCAACAACAAACACTTCGAACAGGTGATGCACGCCACCGGCGAACTGACCCTGCGCGGCAAACGCTACACAGTGGACTGCTACCCGGTGCGCGACAGATCCTGGGGCGAGCCGCGTCCCGAAGTACACGTGCCCTCCCCCCCATACACCTGGGTGACCGGCACATTTGGAAAAGACTTCGCCTTCAACGTGGGTTCGCACGACGACCCGATCCACAAGCCGGATTGGCTTGATATCATGGACACGCCCGAACGCAGCTTCAAGGATGGCTGGGTACTGGTCGACGGCGAGCAGCGCCGCGTTGTGAGCGCCTCAAAAATCACGCGCCGTGAATTTCCCCTCTGCCGACCTGTCACCCACGAATACGAATTCGAGGACAGCGCTGGCGATACCTACAAAATCACTGGCCGTATCATCGCCCAGACCAAATGGTCAGGCTGGTCAAATGCGGTATGCCACATCGGGCTGGTGGAATGGGACTGGGATGGCCGCAAGGGGTATGGGGAGAGCCAGGAGGTGCAGTGGAATGATTATGTTTGGAAGTCGCAAATGCGCCTCAACCGCTCTCCAGAATAAGCCCGGCAACCTTTTCTGCGATAGTCAGCAGGCCCCTACATTTTACCAATCCAGCTTTCGAGATCACGAACCAGATTCTTCAACGCCGGGTCTGCCGGAGCGAGCTGTTGCAGGGCGCGGGCGAACGCCAGTGCCACAGGCCAGTCCTGCTGGTGCTGGGCCGCGTCCAGGCCGAGCATCAGCAGCTCCGCATTAGCGGGCTGGTCCTGGATCAGGCGTTGCACTTCCGCTATCGCCTCGCGATGTTTGCCCAGGCTGTTGAGCGCCACTGCGTGGACATAGCCGTAGCGCGTATTGTGTGGCGCCAGCCGCGCGGCTTCGGCAAGGGCCGGCAGGGCGCCGCTGTAGTCCCTGGTGCGCACCAGCGCCAATCCCAGTGAGTGGTGGAGCTGGCCGCTTGCGCCATTGTGCCGCAGCGTCTGGCGCAGCAGGGCGACGGCTTCCTGGTTCCGGCCCATTAAATGAAACAGATCTACCAGATTGATAGTGGCCTCGACACGATAAGGCTCCAGATCGACAGCGCGACGGTAATAGTGTTCGGCTCTGTCACTGTTGCTATTGGAAAGATGATAGAGCCCCAACCCCATCAGGCCGTCGGCACTGTCACGGTGACGCAACAGGTTGGTGTAGTAATCCTTCATGACCTCCGTCAACTGGCTCTGCCCCTCTGCCGAAAGACGTGTTTGTGCGCCTGGCAGCTCCGGCCCCAGCAGTGATTCCAGTGCCGCGAAACGCACCAGCCTGGCGGTGTCTGCTAGCAGGGGCACGGCCTGAGCCACGCGCCGCTCATAGGGCAGGGCGGAGAGCACCGTCACTGCGGCAGCACGCACCAGAGGATCAGGGTCTTTCAATCTGGCCTGGGCTATACCTGCTCCGTCGGAGGTGTTGCCAGCAAGCCGAATGAGCGCCGAGGCGCGCAGAATCGCCGGATTGTCGCCGCTGACGAAATTGCGCAGCCTGGCGCTCGTAGTTACACCGTCGATCAGTTTCGCGTACTGATCGACGGGACGGTCCACCAGGGCCTTGCCCATGGCTGCGAGCCACTGGTTCAGCGCCGCGGCGGCCCAGGGGTTGTCCTTGTCCTGATGGCATTGCACGCAGGCGTTGGGGGTGCCGTGCCGTTCCGACAAGTCGGGGCGGGGAATGCGGAAACTGTGATCCCGGCGCGGGTCCACCACCATGTACGTGGTGGCCGGCATGTGGCAGCTGACGCACTGGCTGCCGGCGGAGGTGGCGTTGTGATGGTGGTGCGCCGGTGTATCGAAAGTGGCGGCGTTGTGGCACTGCGCGCACAAGGCGTTGCCTTCCTGCTTCAGTTTGAGGCTGTGGGGGTCGTGGCAGTTGCTGCAGGTCACGCCCTGGTGAAACATCTTGCTCTGCATGAAGGAGCCGAGCTCGAAGACCTCGTCGCGGATCTGTCCGTCGGTGTGGTAGAGCCCGTCCTCGATCAGGGCGAGACGGAAATTGTCGTGGAAATCGCCGCCGGTGGTTCCGCTCTGGCCGATCAGGCCGCGGCGGGCGTGGCAGGCGCCACACACGGCAATCTGGTCTTTGCCGGCAAGGGCGCCGCTTTTGCCTTGCGCGCTTGCCGACAGAATGGCTGCCGCGGAGGCGCTTTGCAGGCTGAGGTCGAAGCCTTTCATGGCGTGACCGGCAAGCGCGCCGCTGCGGGCGAGTTCCACGTGTTTCTTGCCGGGGCCGTGGCAGGCTTCGCAGGCGACGTTGATCTCCGACCAGGTGGTGTCGTAACCGCCGCTTTCGGGCAGGTGGTTTTTCTTGAGGTTGGTGGAGTGGCAGTCGGCGCAGCGGTTGTTCCAGTTGTGTTGCAGGCCGGTCCAGTGCAGCGGGTCGTCGTGGCCGATGTTTTCGTCCGGGTACAGGTGGAACCAGCGTTGACCGCCCTCGCTCTTGGGGCGGCTGTCCCAGGCGATACTCAGAGCCTGATAGCGGCCGTCGGGAAAGGGAATCAGGTATTGCTGAAGGGGGTACACCCCGAAGGTATGGGACACGGGGAAGGTTTGCAGGCGGCCCCGGCCGTTGTCGGTCTCGACAAAGAACTGTTTTTCACCCTGCCTGTTCTGCGCGCTGAAAAAACGGCTGACGACGCCGTTGTAGGTAAATGTGGTGCCGGAAAAATCACCGAGCACGCTTGCCTCGCCCGCTTTCTGCATGGCGAGATCGTGGTGTGAGCCTTGCCAGCTTGCGAATTGCTGTTGATGGCATTGCCGGCAGACGTGCGCGCCCTGATATTCGTCCTGTGTGGCGCCATGACAGAAAAGACTGATGAGGATGAGTAACAAAAATAGATAACAGCGAAGTACAGTGCAGCTCAAAGGAGAACACCTCACAGATTACAGTCGCTGTTCAATAGCACTTGCACAAATATCAAGTAAACAACCAGGATAAAAGCTGAAAAAAACTTACTCACAGAACAAAGGTATGCCATCCACCTCTGCCCCGTGAGTCTCGCCTTAAGTCAGTCCGATCCGTAGGCCTTCTGGAAGTTTGGCATCTCCAAGACGTCCCTCCGAGTTCTGTTGTTGATATCGCTCCAATTAATCAGCGGATACACTTGATTGGCTTTAGCCTCCTGATCGAATAGCGCCTTTAACTCTTCCAACTTTTCGGGGTACTTAGCTGCAAGGTCAATGCGCTCATTGAAGTCCTCATTCAGGTTATAAAGGCTCCACACTTCCTTACCCGCATTGTTTTCATGCTTAGTAGGTGCAGGATAGGTACGCATTATGTCAACAAGATCGGGGCGATAACCGAAACCTGCCTTCCAGCCATCTTTGACGATTGCACCCGAACCGCCAATAAAGAAATGCTGCTGGTTGCGACGGGTTTCAGCATTGGCATCATTGAAGGAGTATGCCAAGCTCACCCCTTGAACCTCGGTCTGCGAAATACCCCTTAAACTATCTGACACCTCTGCACCAGCGATCTCCAAGGTAGTAGGCAGCAAATCGATTACATGACTATACTGGTTACGAACACCACTCTCCTTAATTTTTTTCGGCCAGTGAACGATCATTGGATTACGGGTGCCGCCTTCAGAATTGGCATCCCCTTTCCAGTATTGGAAAGGGGTATTTGTCGCTTGGCCCCACCCGATCGGATAATTGCTATAGGTGGCAGCAGTGCCAATATCGTCCAGCAACCCCTTTAATTGTACAATCTGTGCTTCTTCGTCACGGTCCGGTGGCACACCCTCAATTGCAATACTACCGTTTACGCCACCCTCTTTACTACCACCGTTGTCACCGACAATAACAAAAATTGCCGTATTATCGAGAAGCTCTTTTGACTCCAAGTACTTGACCAAACGTCCAATTTCATAATCTGTGTAGTCGAGGAAAGCTGCATAACCCTCCATAAACCGGGCATACACCGCCTTCTGGTCCGAAGACAAGCTGTCCCACTCCTCAACACGAGGATCACGCTCAGGCAATATGGCATCATCCGGAATCACACCAAGGCGCTTTTGTCGCTCAAAGACCTCTTGGCGGAATATATCCCAGCCAGCGTCAAATCTGCCTTTGTATTTGTCAAGCCACTCCTGATCCGACTGATGAGGCGAATGCCCAGCTCCAGTAGCTATATACATAAAGAACGGCTTGCCTGAGTCAAGAGCTTGCTGTCGGTCAATATAAGAGATGGCCTTGTCAAATAGTTGGGCATTAAGATGGCGACCATCTGCCTCTACATGTCGAAGATCCTCCACCAAATCGGGCTTGTACTGATCCGCCGCGCCCCACAGAAAGCCAAAAAAGTGATCGAAGCCTTTGCCTGTGGGCCAGCGTTCAAAGGGTCCCAGGTCCGTCATCTCATCATCTGGTGTCAAATGCCACTTGCCAAGGGCATAGGTACTGTAGCCAACGGTGCGAAGATATTCAGCAATAGTACCGTCCTTCGGTTCTAACCTGCCTGTGTAACCCGGGAACTCGAAAGCAAGGAACTTATCTGGAAACATGCCCATACCCACCTTGTGGTGATTTCGCCCTGTGAGTAGCGCGGCGCGGGTTGGAGAGCAAATACCCGCCGTGTGAAAATTAGTGTAACGCAAGCCATTATCGGCCAGGTCCTCCAAAGTGGGCGTCTGAATCAAGCCGCCGAAGGCACTACTGGCACCAAAACCAACATCGTCTAATAATATCCACACAATATTGGGTGCACCTTTGGCATCTGGTAGTGCAGGCGGTATAGCCTCTTTGGATTCGGCGTAAGTTTTGCCGATCACAGCATCACCACTTTCTGCAGCTGCGGAGCTTGTGGCACAAACGCTTAGAATGCACATTATCGTGAAGTAAAAAAACGCTTTAGAGAAACGATCTCGCAGACAAGCCATTTTCTCTTGAACCCCACTATTTATCATAAAACACCCTTGGAAATTTCGTTTAACAAGCATGCAAGACCACCTCCGCTCTCAAAGCTCCGAACTCGTCATATAATTAACGTTAGAAATCATGCCGATTTTTTATAAACACTATATTTAGTATGGAAATACTACGTTCATAATCTCAAAGACCAATAACTCTATTGACCGAAGTTGTATTGAAACTCAACGCCATAAGTCCTTGGAGCACCTGGAGCGCCCGGATCGACCTGACCGCTTGTAGTGACCTGCGTATAACACTTTTCATCCCCCGGATTATTGCCGAACAATTTAATAGCTCAGCGTTCATGAGTAAATATCCCCCGGCCAAGCCGGGGGCTTTAGTTTGTGAGCCGCTCAAAGCGGACAATGACGGAACCTGCGGTTCCTTGAAACCCCTAAAGGGGTCTATTACATCAGTTTCAACTGGTCGATTC
>Ga0265293_10011987_pt1 | contig 11625 bp, 7 predicted proteins | sample Munlanlewell138R_FD_192505 | JGI IMG/M metagenome (GOLD analysis project Ga0265293, IMG submission 192505) | Leachate microbial communities from a municipal landfill in Southern Ontario, Canada - Leachate well 138R | ecosystem: Engineered > Solid waste > Landfill > Unclassified | place: Canada... | reverse complement strand
CCGTGGTCGCGCAGGATGCGCTCGGCCCGCTGCCGCCCCAGGCGGAACCCGTGCTTGTCCTTGATCCACTCGGCCAGCTTCGGGAAGGGGATGGCCAGACCTTTTTCCGACGCCAGGTCCGAGAAGTGGATGATGTCCTCGATCACAGCGCCGGTTTCCCGTGTGTGACTCAGCGGGATCGGATTAGCTGCCGCGAAGGCGTCCCTTGGGTCCATGTGCTAGATACTCCGTCAGTTCGGGATTCTGGTCGAACAGGTCGATGAGTCGTTCCGCAGACTCACACACAAGTTCCTCGATGTCAAGCGAAAGTTTGTCCGCCACCCCGGCGGCGTCGAGCAGCGCGTGCATGCACTCGTGGATCAGCGTCTTGCGCGTCAACACGGGGCCGAGCCCAGGGGCCACTTCGATCGTCTTGTCGAACGACCAGTACAACCCCCGCTCGTCGTCCTCGCTCAGTGGCCTGCGGCGGAAATGAACGGCGATCCTGCGATCGCCGATCGTGATGTGCCTGGGGCGGGTCACTGCAAGGCGGCTTCCAGGGCCGTGATACGGGCTTCGAGGCCGCGAGCGATGAACAGGTTGAGCTGGCCGGGGCGGAACGAGTACCGGTCGCCAGCTTCAAGCGAGCGGCGCCTGCCGACGATGTTGCCGTTCTCGTCCGTCTCGTCCTCGAACTTATCGTCCCATTCGTCGTAGCAAATGAACGCGTAGGCGAACGGGTCGAGGTCGTGCGATTCCATGATCTCGATCGCGCGCTGCACAGTCAAACCGACGTGATATCGAGCATTATCGCCCTTGTCCTCGATTGAAGCCAACCACTGGAAGGTGCCGATTTCGCGGGCGATGTCCTTCGCGGCTTCGATTTCCGCGGCCATCAGGGGAGCGACGTAAGTCTTTTCCCGGGCGTCCGACGTGTCGATCGTGCCGGTCCCTGCGTACACTGTACTCCACCGAAAGGCAGCGGCCCCAAGATTCCCTGAGTTGTCGGTGCTTTCGGTCCTGAAATTAAGGCCGTCCAGCCGGTGGGAGTACAACGTGGTGTTGCTGGTGTTAAATAGTATGTGCCCCTGGCTCGGGCCGTATCCTACGCGGATGCGGCCAGCGTCGTTGATAGCCAGTACCACCTCCATAGCAGGGGCGGGGCTAGTCGACACGACCTGGTACGTCAGCGTAAGGTCTCTGTTTGCGGCGTTCGAAGGCCCTCGAATAAGGCTCACGATGCCCTCTCCGGTATCCGTTGACCTCGTAACGAGTTCCCCGGTCATCGGCGACGACCCGTCGCGCAGCAAGAAGTCGCCCGACGGGGTGGCTACGACTTCCCACGCGGCACCATTCCACAACCGCAGGTTGTCCGAGTTGCTGCTGAAGTACAGCGCGCCCACGGGCCGCGTCGGGTGCGCGGCGTTGGCGGCCGCGTCGTCCGCGTAGACACCGATGTACAGCGCCTCGATTTCACCGAGCGCAGTTTCGGCGCCGGTTTCGGCGGCTTCTGCCCCGAGTTGCGCAGTCTCGGCCAGCCCCTGCGCGGTTTCGGCGCCGATCTGGGCAGCCTCGGCCAGCCCCTGCGCCGCCTCGGCCGCAAGCTGCGCAGCCTCGGCCAGCCCCTGCGCGGTTTCCGCATCGGTTTTCGCCTGCGCGGCGTTGCCTTCACTTGTCGATGCGTTGCTCTCGCTGGCTGCGGCATTCTGTTCCGAAGCCAGCGCGTCGGCCGCCGACTGCGCGGCGTTGCCTTCACTTGTCGATGCGTTGCTCTCGCTGGCTGCGGCATTCTGTTCCGAAGCCAGCGCGTCGGCCGCCGACTGCGCCACTGAGGCGGCGTACTGTTGCAGGTCAACATAGTCATCGCCGAACACCTGCGCTTCCTGCGCGAGCAGCGTGAGCTTGTCGCTCATGCCCTCGACCGCGTTCGAGGACACCGGAACGGTATCATCCAGGTCGACCGTCTGAGTCGCCTGGGTGCGACGGAACACTGTAACTTTGTTACCCGCCAGCGGGCGCTCGTTGTAGTCGTTGATGATGACGAAGCCACTTCCGATGCTCACCGTCAGCCCGGTGCCGCCCTGGAACAGGCGCACCTGCACTCCGGTCGCCGCGTCCTGCTCGAGCAGCCACACGTCCTGCACCTGCTGCGCGGGGAACGAGAAGTTGAACTGGTTCGCGACCCCATCAGCGGTGTAGACAGCCGGGGAGTAGGAAGCGGATACGGTCATGTTGGTGAGTCCTTATTCGAACAGCTTGCCGAAGTCGGGCGCCCTGACGCCCCCGCGGGGATCGGCCCACATGTCCGATCCATTATACATGTCCCGGGTTCGCTTTGTCAGCCGCTTGCGGTAGCCCGGGGACAGGAATTCCTGAAGGTCGTGGACCACAAGCTGGTCCATCGCTACCTTCGTGTACCACAGATTCTGAAACGGCGTCATGTTCTTCGCCAGGCGGATCGCGCCCGATCCGGTCTTCTGCGCGTCCAGCCCCCGGGCGTCCGCCATCACGTTGTAGGCGTCGTTGACCATGCCGAACGTCGGCCCCGCAAGTTGCGACATGAAGTTCGTGCCGTACCCGGTGGCGTCCGAGAACAGGACATCACCGTAGAAGCCGAGCGCGCCACCGCGCATGAACGCCCGCGTGGCCGTGGCGGGGTCCGTAAAGTAATCCGACAGCGCCTGCGGGTCGCGCCCGTCGGCCACCGCATAGGCCATGTCGGCCATCATCCCGCCGATGAACCCGATCGAGGCGAACCGCGCGACGTAGAACGCCCTGCCCATCGGGGGCAAATCCTTGATGTTCTCCCAGTGATTCATGATCTGCGCAACGGGCGTCGTCTTGAACTGAGTGGCCGACGAGATGAGCTCACCCACGAGCGTGCCGCGCTCGCGCCGGTTAGTGCCGAGCACTCGCCCCGCGGCGAAGCGGTGGCGGTCCCCCGGGGTGATGACCGCGAAGCTGGTCAGGTCATCGAGCAGCGCGTGGTATTTTTGCGCCGCACTGTCGGCCTGCTGGCGGGTCACACCGATCTGTTGCAGTTGCGCATCGGTCAGATCATAGATTGCCTCGACCTCGAACAAGTCCATGTCCCGATACTTCCGCGTCCCCGCTTCCTGGAAAATCTTCCAGTCCACGTCGTTGATCGCCTTTCGCTGCAGAAACGGCGTATCGGCGTTGTCCGCCATTTCCTGCCATGTCTTGTACTGGCTGAGCTTGCGGCCCATCGACTCCATGACCGTCGCGGCAAATCCCGCCTTGTTCATTTCGGTCAGCATGTTGAGGCCGCTCACCCGCACAAGTGCCTGCGCAAGTTTCTGTGGTAGCCCCGCAACGCCTGTTTCCTCGGCATATCGGTTGAGCGCGCCGACCGCGCCATCGAGCGCAATCCCGTTCGTGCGCATGCGCGCCCGCAGGTCGGAGTCCGTCGCCGCCCGGGCGAGGTTCCCGACGTAGGGCAGGATGCCGTTTCGAAGCGACGCCTGCACCCCGAGCGAAGTCACCAGGTCGGCAACCTGCATCAGCGCCGCCTTGCCCATCCGGGCGGCGGTCAGCAGCGAGCGCATGTTCGAAAACGTCGTGGCGACCCGGGGGCTGACCGTCGGCGGAAGGCGCCCGGTCATGTAGTCCCCGAGTTCGTCGGCCATCGACCCCAATCTGACCGCATCGGTCTGTCGCCCTTTCGCAACGAGCGCGCCCTGTGCGTCGAGCTTCAGTTGTTCCCAGTTGGCTCGCGAACCGACGACATCGGTGAACGCGACTTCGCGCGCCATCTTGTTCGCATATGCGATGTTGACCTGCAACAACGATCGGTCGTCGTACTCCCGCAGGTACGCCTTGTGCGCGTCCGCGTCCTTGAAGTAGATGCGCTTGATCTTGCCCGACATGTCGCCGATGCGTTGCGTGGTGTACCGCCCGTCGGCTTTCTTGTTGAGCCCGTTCGACGTGATCGTGTCGAAGGCTTCCTCGAGGAACCGCTGGCGCTGGCCGTGTGACATGACCGTGCCGTTGGAGTTGTACATCGCCCCGTCGGTCCAGTCGAGCATCTTCGACACCCAGTCCTTCTTCGCCGCCAGGCCATCGTACTTGTGCTTCGACAGGATTTTCTGGACGTTGTAGTCCATCGCAACGTAGTCGGGCCGCTCGGCGATGATCCCGCCCGCGCCTTCCATGTCGCGCGTCACTCCGTCGGTGAGTTCGCGCAACGCCTTGGCCGCGGCGGCGGCGTCCGGGTCGGTCGCCGCCCGCCCATACAGCGCGTCGATGACGGCATCGTCGAACTGGCGGTTGCCCATCAGGCCGAACAGGCGCTCGGATTTTCGGAAGGCCGCTTCCACCCCGGCGGTCCACCGGGTGAGCAGCGCACTCTTTACCGCTTCGATCGACTTGATGCCGTGACGCATCCCGGGGCGCGCGAACGCCATCGCCATGAACGAGTTCTTCCCATCGTCGACTTGCGCCGCGAACGCCTGCAGGTCGCCAAGCTTCTGCGCGTCGGTCATGACCTTCGCCGCTCGCGCGGTCACCTGCTTCTGGTACATCTGCGAGGCTTTCTGCGCGGCCAGGCCGGCGCGCCCGGCGGGGTTCATCGACGCGAAGTTCGGGTCACTCTCGCTCAGCATTCTGAAGGCGGCGCCGAGGAACCGCTGGATATCTTCTTCAGCGCGCTGACTCAGCGTCGAGCGCCCGAGGACGGCCATCGCCGCCGCCTTGCAGTGTGGTGCCAGCGCCACGTCAAATCCCCAGTGCGCATTGCGCGAGCGTGTTGAACAGTTCGGGGGCGTGATCCGCCTCGCCGAGCATTTCCCTCATGTCCTGCATCATCGCCTTGAGCGGCACCGCGGCCTCATCCCCATCGACCAGGGCGGCCGGGTTGCGGCGCAGGACTTCCTCTAGCTTGTTCATCGTGGCCTGCGATTCCTTCGACAGCTTGCGCCGCGCGGCCATCTCCTCATCCACCATGTCGACGAGCGAGAGTTCCTGCTTCGGCGCGGGCTTGCCGCCAGATTCCCCTGTCGCGCGCGCCATCGCCGTCGGCTGCTCGACACCAAGCTGCTTCGCGCGCTGCTCGGTGACCGCTTCGTCCAGCTTGCGCAGGGGCACCGGGTCGAAGTACGCCCGGTTGCGCACCTGGGTGGCCCGGTCGGTAAAGGCGATCCCGCCGTAGCCGTTCTTCTTCAGCCAGGCGTTGGCCGCCGCCTTGCTGCCCAGTCGGTCGACCGCCGCGCCATACAGGGTGTCCCCGCCGACGCGCTGCTTGCGGCCGATCTTGTCCTTGATGAACGCCACGTCGGCGCCGAGGTCTTCCAGCAGCTTCTTCGCGCGGGCCGCCTCGAGCGTCCCGGTGAACGGGAACAGTTCCACTTCGGGCGGGTTCGCGACGTAGAGCTCCCCCGTCTTGCCCGCATAGGTCGACGAATATTCCGGGGACTCGGAAATGTACGCCCCGGGGCCGACCAGGTTGGCCTCGCCACCCACGCCGGCTACCGTCATGTCGGGCTGCGCGCTGCCGTGGTAGAGAGTCCCCTGCGGCATCGTGTCGAGGGCCTGCGTCGGCAGGCGCTCGACCGCCGCCGTCGTTGCATCCGCCGCGCGCGTCGCGCTGGCTTCGAAGTCCAGCGCCTCTAGCGACTGCACTCCCGTTTCCTCGGTGACCGCGCGCTCCATCGCCGTTTCCAGCGGGCGGGGCGGGGGCATTTCATCGGTAAAATTTACCGGGTTAACCTCGACCTCGACGGGCTCGCCGCGGAGTAACTGCTCGGTCGCGGTGTCCACCGCCCTGACGTTCTCGTCCACGGCTTCGGCATTCTTCGGCAGTCCGGGGACTGCCTCGCGGCCCATCGCGTCGAGCCTGATTTCCTGCCGGGCGCGCAGCAGCCCGGAGTTGAACCGGACGTGGAAGGCGCCGAACACCGCCCCGAGTGCGCCGTCGACCCCGGCGTTCACTGGATTCCAAGGCTCGTACTGCTTCGCCGCCTCGGTGTAGCCCTTCTCGGTCAGGATTTCGTGCAGTCCGTAGAGCTCGCCCTGGCCGAGCGCGATGTTCGCCGCCGCGCCGCCGGCCATCGTGCGGGCGTATCCCGAGGACCAGAAGCCCGCCGGGATGCGAAAGCCTACCGTGTTGACCGCCGCCGACAGCAAGCCGGCCTGCACCGCGGTCACCGCGTCCGTCTGGTCCTTGATCTCTGCCTGCGTCCCGATTCCGGCCGTCAGGCCGGCGCCGAGCGCGAAGCCTGTGGGGCCAGTCGCCGCCAGTGGGGCAGCAGACAGCAAGGGCGTCAGGATGCCCGACGTGATCTGCGCGCCCATCCCGCTGCGGGCGGCGTCCCGCTTGCGCTCCGCGATGAAATCCAGCGACGAATCGCCGGATTCCTGCAATGCCTGCGCGATTTCGTCGGCCGTCTCGAGCCCGGTCAGTGCCCCGCCCATCTTCCAGGCTGCCGCGAGCGAATAGTTCACCGTCGCCGAGTAGGTGCCGAGCGTCTGTGCCACCCCATAGCCGACGCCCTTGATGGGCTGCAACAGCCAGCCGTCGGTGTCAACGGTCGCCCGCGGGGCGGCGGCGTAGTTGCGCGCGATCGCGGCTTCGTTCTCCGGGTCGTACCCGAACAGCGTCGTCATTGGCGGTTCCGAAGGTGCGGCCACTGCTCGCCGATCATCGAGCGCCCGTAACCGGTGTCCTTGTCGGTCAGCCAGGCACCGATGGTGTCAGCCATGACGCCGCCAGCGGAGCGCCCGGTGGCTTCCGGCAGCGGGGTGTTGCTCACATCCGACAGTTCCTGCTGCCAGGCGTTCGCGTTGATCTGGCCCAGGTCGATCGTGACCGGCTGGTTGTTGTCATCGCGCATGATGCCGCTGCCGTTCTGCGCGAACAGCCCGTAGACGCCGATGCCCTGCGGGATCAACTGGAAGGCCGTCCCGCCGTAGCCGTTGACCCGCTTGAGGCGGTCGACCTCGGCCTGCAGGATCGTCTCGGCGCGGGTCCGGTCAATGCCCGGGGGCATCATCGTCGCTACTCCGTCGATCTTCAGGGGCTCTCCGAGCACCATGCGCTGCGCCTGGTTCCACACGTCCTTGTCGAGGTCGTCCTTCGTCATCGCGAGCACCTTGCCCTCGCGCGCCAGCAGCCCGATGTACGTCTGCTCGACCATGTTGAACGCGGACTGCTGATCGGCCACGGTCGTCGTGGCGTTGATCTGGCGCCACGCTTCGGGCGGATAGGTGTTGTCGAAGCGCAACTTCGCTTCGTCGGTGTCGTAGGCCGGCTTGCGGGGTTCGGTCCCGTCGGACTTGGGCGCCGTCGAAATCTTGTACCCGGTCATCGCCAGGTCAAGCACGTCGATCCCGCTGACTTCCTCCGGGTCGGTCCACCCGAGGCGATCGAACAGCCCGCGGCGCTCGGTGACCACCTGGTCGCCGATGCTCGCCGCCAGTCGCGCGATCCCGCGCAAGCCCGGGTCGTTCTCCCCGATCTGCCGGATGAGCGCCCCGGTGCCTTCCCGGTCCCGCTCCATCGCGCCCTTGAGCGCGAACACTGCATCGGACGTGTTGCTGCGCTGCCCGAACAGGTAGTCTGTGACCGATTGCGCTTCTTCCTTGGACAGCACGTCGCCCTTGGTGAACCCTTGCTCGCTTTTCAGGTTGCGCATGGTCGCCGCCCGGGTCGCCAGGTCACGGCCAAAATCCATCGCTCCCTCGGGGCCGTTGCCTATGCGCAACGTTTCGATCTTGCCCGTTGCCATCGCAACGCCAACCGGGTCGGCGTTCCACTTCGATTGTGCAGCGTTGTTCATCTGCTGCACTTCGGTCCATGTCTTGTGCGCATCGGCGTCCCCGCCCGCCGCCTGTGACTTGTACCGGCGTTCGAAATTCGCCCGGTCGCTGGCGCCAGCCTTGAGCGCAACGTTGGAATACTCCGCGATCTGGATGTCCCGCTCGTGTTGCTGCTGCACAACGGGGGCTTCGCCCCGGTAGGCAAGGTCGTAGTCCTCGGGCGTCGCCATGAACATCGGGTCGCCCCCGGCGGCGGCGCGGGCCACGTTGTCAGCGTGGTTTGCCTGCAACGTTGCGCGGGCGGCACTACGCTGCTCATTCGCCATCGCGAAGGACCGGTTCAGGTAGGCCAGCCGCTCGTTGGGCAACATCTTCGCCACCGCGTCGGCGATCTCCGACGGGAACCCGGCGGATTTCATGTCGCTGCGCACCGCGGCTTCGGACTGGTCCGCGATCTGCTCGACCACCCCGGCCTGCGATTCCTCGGCCTGCTTCGCTTCCTTGTAGGTGCGATCGAGCCTGCGGCGCAGGGACGGCGCGAGGCCCACAAACTTGCGCGCTTCCGCGTCGCCCGCGTCGGCCTGCGTCTGCTTCGTGGCGATGACGGACTCGAGGTAGTCCTTGCGCAGGTCATGCAACCGGTCGAGGTCGCCCCCCGAGGCTTTCAGAAGCTGCGGCCCGCGGCCATGCTGGTACACCGTGTCGAGCGCGTAAATCTGCACGCCCGGGGAATACTGCGCGATGTCATTGCGGTCGTAATACTCAGTCTTCGCGATCTGCTGCGCCTGGTCCTTCGACAGCTTCTTCACGTCCGACGGGTACTTGCCGGGGTGCGCCTTGTTCAGCCGGTTGAGTGTGTCCTGGGTGACGCCGTAGTTGGTCGCCCCGGCGTTGTCACCAAGCACTCCGGCGCGCACGAATCCGCCCTCGTTGCGCGCGACGACTTCCATCGCTCGATCGAACCCCTGCTCGCCCCCGGCGTAGACCGTCTTCACGTCCTTCGTGCGGCCTTCGATCACCGCCCGGTTGCTTTCCTTGCGCCGCTTGATCGGATCGTAGAAGTCCTGGACCTGGATCGCGCCGCCCTGCTCGAGGTAGCCAAGCGATGCCGCCTCGCCGAGCGCGCGCTGCGCCTGGTGGCGCATCTCCATCTTCTTCGGGGCGCTGACCTCGGACTCGTCGAACTCGTCGATCGCCCGGTCCATGTCCGCCTGCACCTGCGGCAGCGCCAGCGGGTTCTGCCCGAGGAACTGCGCCGACGAGCGCAGCGTCGTGACGTGCTGCCCGACGCGATACGCCAGCCGCCCGTCGCGCTCGCCCGCGATGGCCGACGTGCCAAGCTGGCCGCGCAGGGAGTTCATCCCGTTCAGCAGCGCGTCGCGGCCCTTCTTCGTCATGAAGTCACCCGCCAGCTTGTCCCGCTCGGACTCCATCTGGCGGTCGAACCGCTGCGCGAGCCCCGCGGCGCGCTCGGTGCCCGTCGTCGACGTGATTTCCTGCTGCAGCCGCTCAGTCATCGCCAGCCGCTGGTCGGCCAGCACCGCGTTGACCTTGGCGATCTCGTCGGCCTCGTCTTCCTGCCGCGCCCACGCGCCCATCGTCGCCAGTCCGCGCGAGATGGAATTCAGTCCGCTAGAGACATCACGGGCCTGGGTGAAACTCGGACCGGCCTGCTGCGGGCCGACCTGGCGCTGGTATCCGGGGAACGTTGCCATCGCGTCAGCCTGCCCTGTAGCCAGAGAAGGCGTTGAAGCCGGTCTGCACCGCCTGGCCGGCGAAGTTCATCCATGCCTGCTGCGATGCGGCGCGGCCTCGGGCAAGCTGCTCGTCGCCCTCGTTGACATACCCGGTGGCTTCGTTCATGGCATTCATCTTCGATTGCTGCTGGTCCATTGCGTTGTCGGCCGCCGCCTGCGCGAACAGGGAGTAGGCCGTCTCGGTCTGGCCGCCGGCCGCCGCCCGGGCCGTCATCTCGCCGCGGGCCATGATGCCCTCACGCGCCAGGCGAACCTGCTGGCCGGCGCCGATCTGGAGACGCTGCTGCGCCCGCTGCTCGGCCACCGCCTTGTTGTAGTTGGCGACCCGCCGGGCTTCCTTGGCCTGCGCGCTCGCCGACGCGGCCCCCGCGATGAGGCTCGCGGCGATGCTGGCGACGAAGGCGACCCACATCAGAACACCCGCGAATGAAGGATCAGGCCGTCGCTTTCGCGCAACGGGCGGAACCCCATCGCCCGGGCGAACACCCGGTAGCGCGGAACGTCGCGGGTCCACATGTACGCGCGGCGAATCCCCGGCAGGTTCTTCGCGATGTCGCGCAGTTCGGCGACGAGCCACGCCCCGTAGCCGCCCAGGCCACGCGGGTTCGACAGGCCGAAGAACTCGTACTCGTCGCGGCTGCGCCGCTCGGCGCCGAAGACCGCCGTCACCCGCCCGTCGAGCTCGATCGCCAGGCAAGTATGCGCTTGCGCCATCGCTTCAGCATCGAACGGACGACCAGGTACAACCTGGTCACTCGCAAGTCGATCCAGAGCAGCCAGTACATCATCGTAGGTCGCCTTCCTCATGACAAGCATCACGCGCTCGCCTTGTCGTAGGTGGGGTATATCGCTCTGATTGTAGCAGGAAAGGGGCCGGGTGCAACCAGTTTCCACGTCTGCTGGTACTCCCGGCGCGCATTGATGTCCTCGAACACCTGAATTCCCGAGAACAACGGGATGCTCGCGTCGAACGTCTGGCCGGCGGCGCGCAGGCGGCGGGCCATGTCCTGGCCGTTGATGCTCACGTCGAGGAACGTCGTGTCGAGCACGTCCGCCCCGAGGCCGCTGGCCGAGGTTTTCTTGGCCTGCCCTGTGCCATCGCGCGAACCCTGCACCAGCGGCAGCCCGACGAGTTCGGAATCATAGGCCCACCCCCAGTACAGCGTTATGATCGTCTCCCACCCTTGAGGACGCGACCAGGTAATTGCCGCCGGGTTACTGGAGTCCACGATAGGCATGATCGCGTCCCCGTTCGCGCTCGCCCCGATGATCCTGAAGTTTGGCCCCGGGGGCCACGGCAGGTCACTGATGTCGATCGGGTCAGACGAGTTGCCCGAGCGGCTTCGCACATAGTCCAGGTGGTGCACCGCTCGCCTGTGGTATGCAGCTATCCCCTGGTTCGGGCTGAACTGCACCAGCGTGAACCCGCCGCCCTGAAGCTGGCCGAAGATGCGGTCACCGCCGCTCGTGCGCAGCAGCACCGCGCGCGCCAGCCCCGGGCTGCTGACGAGGCCGAGCGTCCACGAATGCCACCCGTAGCGGCGCTCCCCGGTGAACACGCCGACGCGCACTGCGCCGGTGGAACCCGTCGCGATCAGGACAGGATGCGGGATGTTGGCCGACACCAACGAAGTCACGTCGTCGCCGAACGGGAACATATAAGGGCGCGACAGTGTGATGTCGCCCGTGGTGTTTGGCTCCCAGTCATGCGCCCGGATCGAGTACAGCGTGCGCTTGTTGCGTCCGACATACACGACCTCGTTGCCGACCATGACCGGCGCGATCGGCGCAGCGCCGAACTCGCTGATCTTGTAGACCTGCGGCCGGTTCGTCGCCGACACCGCGCCATCGACCGGGAACACGACGTAGACGCCATCGTCCGTGCCTGCGAGCAGCGCGTTGGTGGCCGCGAACAGCCACTTGATCGCGTCGACCGCGTTACTGGCGACCGGCAGCCGCAACCGGAAGCCACAGGCAGCGGTGACGACCCCGCCCTCGTCGAGCGGCGCGAAATTGCGTGGCTGCCCGGCGAACGAGAAGTGGATGTTCCGCCCCGCCGCAACCACAAGGCGTTCCTGGAAATTACAGGCAGCGGAGAACGAAAACACTGCTTTTT
>Ga0265293_10011986_pt1 | contig 11627 bp, 12 predicted proteins | sample Munlanlewell138R_FD_192505 | JGI IMG/M metagenome (GOLD analysis project Ga0265293, IMG submission 192505) | Leachate microbial communities from a municipal landfill in Southern Ontario, Canada - Leachate well 138R | ecosystem: Engineered > Solid waste > Landfill > Unclassified | place: Canada... | reverse complement strand
CACCCCCTTGGGTTAGAATTAGTGACAGGACAGAATGCCAAAAGATTCCCTGGTACCATTGAACCAGGCAAAGAAGTGGCGTTTAAATGGCTATTGAAACCGAAAGACGGGTTTTCCGGTCCCTTGCCTTATTCCCTCCGCAGCGTAGACGAGCGTGGGCAGCAAAAGGTGGAGAATATGTTCATCATTGTTCCCGAGCTAAAATCCAAGGTCTGGGTGGGAGAGCCTCAGGTGGCAAGAGGTGCACTCGTCAAGGCGGGAGAGAACTTCTCACTTCCGATTTGGGCGACAAATATCCATGATTTTTCTGGAGTAGAACTCGATTTGTCCTTTGACCCCGAACGTCTCGAGATCGTTGGTAGGACCCTCGATATTTCCAGAGGAACACTGTTTGCGAACGGCGTTTCCTGGCAGATGCCAAGCGTCTCCAATGCCACGGGAGAGGTGCTCGGTCTTAAGGCCCACCGAGAGTCAGGTAGTGAACTACGACTGTCCTATGGTACCGTAATGACAATACACTTTCGGGCGAAGACGGCGGGACTGGCCACAGTCAAGCTCGACGATGTTCGAGTGGCTACCAAACAAGGAATCCTAGAGGCACCGTCTCTAGTGATTGAACATAATGACATTATCATTCAACCATAACCGTGAGGAGGCTTATCAAATGAAAAAGAGCAAAATTGTCTTTGGCTTGGTGGCTGTACTGTTCCTGACTGCGGTCCTGCCTATGGCGGCTTCGGCCAACGTAACGGATGTTCCTACAGATCACTGGGCCTACCATGCAGTAAACAGCGCTGTTACCAGGGGGTACTTAACCGTATTTGAGGATGGTACATTTCAAGGTACACGGGCCGTCGATCGCTATGCCCTGGCGAATGTGATTAACCGCCTATTAGAAGACATAGAGGTTTCGCGGGTGCGGGGGACGTCCGGTGACTTACTGGAAGCCAGTGACCTACGACTGCGCTTTGAAGAAGATCTCGCTACTTGGTATGCAGATCAGCAAAGTTTGCGAGATGATGTAAAGAAAGTGGACGAAAACGCCCTTGTGGCCGAAGAACGAGTAACCAGAGTTGTGAGTGCGCAGGTTGCTTTAGAGGACCAAGTAACCGATATCCGTAATAACACCGTAGCCCTGCAAAATGGCTTAGCTGAAGTACAGGCCGGCGTTGTCAGCGTGCAGCTGGCCATGGATGATCAAAGGGTGGGCGTCACAGAAAATGTAGGGCGTCTTGCTGAAAACGAGGAACGCATCGCAGAAAACGAGTTGCGTATGGCCGAATTGATCGGTGCCGTCGTTCAGTTGGAGAAAGAGCTCCTGCTCCAGGCTGAAGCCATAAATGGCTTGGAGAACTGGGCTGGAGAGAAGGGTGCAGTTTTTGCCAGTCTACAAGCATCGGATAGTCAGGTGACGAGTGAACTAGAGGCTCTGCGCTTAACAAATCAACAGCTCGAGAAGGATCTGCAAAATGTGGCAGTCCTGCTACAAAGGGAGACGCAGAACCGTGCGGATCTGGCCGCGGAGCTCGAACAGGCCAGAGCGGATATCATTGTTTTGCGCGAAGATACCTCTGGCCTTGATGTTGTGAAGACAGAACTAGCTACGGATGTAAACGCTCAGATCAACGCAGCACTGATTCGAGAGCAGCGTCTAGAACGGCAAATCAAGACCCTTGAAGAGGATTTTTCTGAGTATAGGCTAACGGCCGACGAGAACGTGAAATCTGCGAAGACCTTGGCTACCGTAGGTATCGCCTTGGGTGCAATTGGTGCCATTATTGGTGCCATAGCGATGTTTGGCAACTAGACAGAACAGCAGGAATCGATATGAGACGGGGTACCCTTCAAGGTGGGTGCTCCGTTTTTTTGCATAGTTTAAGACCGTCTTAGCATACTAAGAGTGCTTGACGGAAGGAGTAGTGACGCGAGGTGAAACCCAAGGAGTATCAAAAACTAGTCCAGGACAACAGTCCGCCCCGTCCTTTACTTAAGAACATGTTGTGGGCTTTTCTGGTCGGGGGACTCATCTGTACCCTCGGACAAGTGGTGCTAAACATTGCAGGGCGGACCGAAAACACCAAGGCGGAAGCATCTGCCGTAACACTAGCTGTTATGATCCTGATCGGGACGATTCTGACTGCCTTTGGCGTCTACGATGAAATCGCAGAGAAAGGCGGAGCAGGCGCAGCAGTACCTATCACCGGGTTCGCGAATACGGTTACATCTGCAGCTATGGAGTTTCGCCGTGAAGGGCTCCTGCTTGGAATGGGAGCCAAGATGTTCATTATTGCGGGTCCAGTCATTGTTTACGGGATTCTATCAGGTTTCATAGTGACGCTAGTTAAGGCGCTCGTCCTCAAACTGTTTTGAGCGATGATCTTCATGCTGTGCAAGATGCAAAGGAGGTATCTTCGTTGAGCAACCGCCTTGGTCTCCAGACGTTAACCTTCAGTAAACGGCCTAGGCTACATAGTTCTTATACGATCGTTGGTCCCATAGAGGGCAAAGGCCCCCATGCTCTAGACTTTGATGAGATTCTTCCCGATGACGTTCTAGAACAGAAAACCCCAGAAAAAACAGAACGGCTCATCCTAGAAATGGCCATTGAAAAGACCCTGCGACAAAGAAATACCAAAGCTGAGGATGTTAACTTTTTCTTGGCAGGGGATCTTCTGAACCAGATCACCTCATCCACCTTTGCCGCAAGCACCTATGGTATGCCTTTTCTCGGTATCTATGGAGCCTGTTCCACCTTTGCGCAGGGACTTGGCCTGGCCTCCGTTTTACTAGAGGGGGATTTTGCTGCTCAGGTGCTTGTAGGGACCGCAAGTCATTACCAAACAGCGGAACGTCAGTACCGCTACCCCATTGAACTAAACGTTCAGCATATCGCCAGTAATCAACATACCGTGACCGGGGCAGGCGTCGCACTCTTGGGCTTTGACCACGAAGGCCCCCAAGTTACGCATGCCACCTTTGGCACCGTTGTAGATATGGGTCTAAAGGATGCCCAGGACATGGGTAGCGCCATGGCGCCTGCAGCCTTCTCCACAATCAAGCAGCACTTGAACGATACAAGCCGCAGCTTAGAAGACTATGATGTGGTCTTAACCGGAGACTTAGGTAAGCAAGGTAGAAAGATGCTTAGGCTTCTCTTCGCCCAAGAGGATTATGCCGGACTAGACCGTCTACAAGACGGAGGCAGCCAAATCTATAGTGAGGGTCAAAAGGCAGGAGCAGGAGGTAGTGGAGCGGCCTGCATAGCCGTGATGACCCTCGGTTATGTTCTCAATTTGCTGAAATCCGCCAAGGCACGACGAGTCTTGATCGTGGCGACTGGCGCCTTACTAAGCCCACTTACGGTGTTGCAGGGAGAGTCAATCCCCTGTGTTGCCCATGCCATTGCCCTTGAGGCTTAAGGAGGAAGTTGATTGGAATACGTTATCGCGTTTTTGGTTGGTGGAGCGATTTGTGCAATTGGGCAGTTGATCATCGATACCACCAAATGTAGCAATGCGCACTTGCTAGTCGGATTCGTTTGTCTAGGAGCTGTCCTAAGCGGGATCGGCATCTATGAGCCCTTCCAGGACTTTGCTGGGGCGGGAGCTTTGGTCCCGGTCTTGGGCTTCGGTAGCTCAATCACCAAGGGCATGCTCTCAGAGTTAGAAAGGCTTGGATGGGAGGGGTTGTTCACCGGGGCCTTTGAAATCACTGGTTTGGGCTTAGCCGCCTCCATTGTTTTTAGCAGCATCTTAGCCCTGTTGCGAAAACCCCATGAATAAGAAAAGCCCGGAGCCCGGGCTTTTTGCAATTCTTGGTGGGACAGGAAGGAAAAGTCTTCATAACGGCGAAATAGGTTAATCATGGGTTTTGCGAGATGTTCCACCGCGTCTGCAATAGCCTTTTAAGGAGGAGTCGTTGTGAAAGAGAAACAGCTAGTTGCGTTCCGGCTTCATAATGAAGAATTCGGAGTAGAAATAACCGATGTGCGGGAAATTGTCAAGGTTGGCCATATTACGCGTCTTCCTCATGTTGCCGATTACATCGAAGGTGTTACAAATCTCCGAGGTGAGGTTATTCCCGTAATCTCCTTGCGAAAACGCTTCGGTCTTGAGGCTCAAGAGAATACCCAAGATAGCCGCATTATTATGTTGGAGGTTAATGGTAGCATGGTAGGTTTCATCGTAGATTCGGTGACCGAAACCTTACGTCTGAGTGAGGATGCTATTGAACCTCCTCCGAGTAATATCGCAGGGCTGAAGGCTCACTACTTAGCCGGCGTTGGCAAACTTCAGGATCGCTTGCTGATTCTTTTAGAGGTGGACAAGATCCTAACGAGCGAAGAGCATATTCAGTTGCAGACGATGTCAGACGAAGATTTGCCCGAGGCAGAATAGGGACTATACTCAAGGATTTGACGATTCCTGCCGATTATAGGATTGAAATGATTGTTGGGCGAAGAGGAGGTGGATGTATTGCATGATATTTTGTCCCAGGAAGAGATTGATCTGCTGATACGAGCAGCCTCTGAACCGGATCTTGACCTTGAGCCCATTGTTGACGAAGAAGAGCCTATTTACGACTTTAGTAGACCGAACAAGTTTGCCAAAGAACATATCAGGGCTCTGCACAGAATTCACGAGCAGTTCTGCCGAACGTATTCGGGCTACATGTCCGCCAAGCTTCGCAATAAAGTAGAGGTGCGAGTCCACTCCATTGAGCAGATTCTCTTTGGAGATTTTGTGCGTTCCTTACCGAATCCTTCAGTCCTTAGTGTATTGCGCGTGCCACCTTTAGAGGGTTATGTGATCATGCAGTTAACACCGGATATAGCGTTCTTATTGCATGATCGATTGTGTGGTGGCGAGGGTACTCCTATGGGACGTTCTAGAGGACTCACGGACATTGAGACCGCTGTACTAAAGCGCCAGGTCTTGAACGTGTTTTCCTCCTTGCTTGGGGATGCCTGGCAAGAGGTAGCGGAGCTTAGGTTCGAGTTGGAATATATGGAGAGCAATCCCCAGTTTCTACAAGTCGCCTCTGATCGTGACGCTGTTGCCCTTGTTACTATGCGCTTTTCTCTCAATGACATGAGTGACATGATCAGCATTTGTCTGCCCCACGGCACCTTAGAACCGATTATTAAGAACCTCACCCATATTCGTATGTTCGAATCGCTGCACAGACCTGATCCGCTCCGAGTTGAACTCCTCAAAGAAAAAGTACGCTCTGCTATTGTTCCTGTTGAGGTCGAACTAGGTAAGACGACCGTAACCGTGCAGGATTTATTGGGATTAGCGCCAGGTGACGTGATTCCTCTGAACACCAAGAAGAGCGAGACATTGGACATTAAGATCGGCTCCATGACGAAGTTTAAGGGTACACCTGGGCGATTGGGATCGCGAATAGGCGTGGTCGTTACGAACATTTGCGAGACAGATGATGAAGGGGGGCTAGACGATGAGTGACGGCGTGATGACACAAGAGGAGCTCGATGCTCTTTTAAACGACCATCTAAACCAAGGGGAAACGTCTAGTGACTACCTAGATATCGATGCCTTTCTAACTCCGCTTGAGCAAGATGCCTTAGCAGAAATCGGGAACATATCCATGGGTTCCGCTGCTACAGCCTTGAGCACTTTGGTTAATCGTAAAGTTCAAATCACAGTGCCCCAGATATTCATGAGTAGCCCTGCCAGGATTAGGGAATCGTATCCCGAACCTTGCATCGTTGTCAAGGTCGAATATCAAATGGGACTTGAGGGCGATAACCTCCTAGTTATTCGTGAACATGATGCTCTGGTCATCGGAAACTTGATGATGGGTGAAGATGGTACCAATTTGCCAGCTGAACTTGACGATCTCTATCTTAGTGCTGTGACAGAAGCAATGAACATGATGATGGGGTCCGCTTCGACTGCTATGTCTGAGCTCTTCAGACGCGCAATTGATATTTCACCACCAGCCACCACCCGTCGGGATTTGGCCCAAGAACAGCTAACAGACGAAAGTTTGCCAGCGGAAGAGACCATCGTGACATCTTTTCGCATGGAGATCGCGGATTTGGTGGACAGTACACTCCTACAGGTCATTAAGGCGGATTTTGCCAAAGATATGGTCGCGAGCCTGATGCCCGAACCAGAACCAGAACCTGAACCAGAGTTGGACGAAGTCGAGGTAGACGTGAGTGCTTCACCTAAAGAATGGGTAGATCTCAGAGCGCAGCCGATGCAAACCGTGATTCCGCCGTTAACGTCTGCGCCGGCTCAGGATGTCCCGCAGGTCGGTTATGATCTGGGGAACATCAATGTCGATCTCATAAAGGGTATTCCGGTACAGGTGCGGGCTATCTTGGGCCGAACAAGAATGTCCATTGATAATATCTTGCGCTTAGGGCCCGGGCATATCATGGAATTGGATTCGCTCCATGGAGAACCCATTGAACTATTTGCCAACGAAACGCTCATTGCCCGTGGTGAAGTGGTGGTAGTCGGAGAGCAGTTTGGTGTCCGAATCACAGAAATTGCTACACCGCAGGACCGGATTGTGAGCATAAGTTAGTACACAAGTTGCTGTAAAGGGGGAAGTTCATGGACATTAGTTCGTTCAGGGAAGTGTTTGCTGCAGAGGCTCGTGATTATCTACAATCATTGAACGAGGATCTTCTTAGTTTTGAAAAAAACCCCGGTGACAAGGACACCGTGGATGATATGTTTAGGGCGGCTCATAGTCTCAAGGGCATGGCTGGGACCATGGGCTTTGACGTCCTTGCTGAGTTTACGCACGAGATGGAAAGCGTCTTGGATTTGGTGAGAAATCACGAGCTCCAGCCGTCGAGCGAAGTGATCAATGCCTTGTTTGGGGCTGTTGATACCTTAGAAGTACTTCTCGAGCAAACGATCGGTGATGTGCCTATTACCCCAGTTAAAGACCAAATTGCCATGCTAGAGGCATTAACCCAAAATCCCTCCCAGGCTACTGCTGAAGGATCTCCGGGGAGCAAAAATGCACCGGTGCTCGTTGTTGAGCTTGATGAATTTAACCGCGAAACCATAAAGCAAGGAGTCGCCCAAGGCCATTTTGCTTTTGTCGTCCAAGTGACATTAAGACCGAACACAATCCTGAAATCGGTACGGGTCTATACTGTCTTTCAAGCCATAGAGCAAGTTGCTACCGTGATTCAAAGTAATCCTTCGGTGCAAGAACTAGAAGACGAGAAGTTTGACGACCGCTTCATTCTGACGATTTTGACAAAGGAATCTAGGGAGCATATTCGAGAAATTGTTGACAATATTCCCGAGATCGAGGCAGTTGAGGTAGATAGCCTCCCAGGTGATGAGCAAGAACTGATTCAAGATGAAGTCACCGTTGTCCAGGAGCAAGTAGCAGCAACAGCCCAGCCAGCACGAACCCAGGCACGCTCCGGGACACCAACACCAGCCGCTAGACAACATCGGCCTGATGCTCTGGTGCGGGTAGAAACAGAGCGCTTAGATAAGCTGATCAATCTCGTGGGAGAATTGGTTACCAGTCGCACCCAGGTCATAGAGATGGCCAAGGGTGATGATACCATCGGTGCCTTGGATCAACTTGATCGAGTCACGACCGAGTTGCAGTATGCGGCTATGAGTTTACGGATGGTGGCCATCAAACAGGTCTTTGACCGCTTTCCCCGCATGGTTCGGGATCTCGCTCAGGCTAGCGGCAAAGATATAAATCTAAGAATTTTTGGAGAGATGACCGAGCTTGACCGTTCCATTGTCAACCAAATTGGGGATCCGTTGGTACATCTGATTCGAAACTCGATTGATCATGGTCTTGAATCAAAACAAGACCGGATCGCCAAGGAAAAACCGGAGACTGGTACTATTACGTTAGGAGCGAGGCATGAGGGAAGCCATATTCTCATCGAAATCGGTGACGACGGTCACGGATTGGACTTGGAGCGCATTCGGGCTAAGGCCATCGAACGTGGACTAATCAGCCCGCAGCATGGCGAGCTTTCTGTTGGTGAGGCTGGCGAACTCTTGTTTAGCGCCGGATTCTCTACTGCACAGACGATTACCGATCTCTCAGGTAGGGGAGTGGGGCTCGATGCGGTTCGGTCTGTTGTCCATTCCTTAAGCGGTACAATTGAGATTGAATCGGATCCAGGGCGCTTCATGCGTACCATCATCAAGTTGCCCTTGACTCTGGCCATAATTAAGGCTTTACTGGTCGTCGCAGACGGAGAGACTCTCGCCATTCCCATTCAAGCTGTGCGGGAGAACATTCAGGTGGAGCGCGACCAAATCAAGACAGTGCAGCAACATGATGTAATTATGTTGCGTGACGAAGTACTGCCCCTCTATGACTTGGCAGAGTGCCTGGGTTTCCAGCGTCTGCGTATTGATGGTCCGTTGCCTGTGATTGTTGTAGAAATAAGGGGTCAAAAGGTGGGCTTCGTCGTTGAAGATCTCATCGGTCAGCAAGAAATTGTGATCAAGTCTATCAGAGGCACACTCAGCGACATTCGAGGAATTGCCGGAGCGACCGTATTGGGCAATGGTACTATTGCCCTGATCATCGACAATAGTACGTTAATCGGATAGGGAGTGGAGTTGCTATGGCAAAAACTGTATTGATTACAGATGATACCGCATTTATGCGGATGACGTTGCGAAACGTAATTGAAAAGAACGGCTATAGTGTTGTGGGTGAAGCAGGGGATGGCGAAGAAGCCATAGCACTCTATAAAGAGTTGACACCGGACATGGTTACTATGGATATTACCATGCCCAAGATGGATGGAATTTCCGCGATTAAAGAGATTATGAAAGTTGATCCTCAGGCTAAGATCATTGTCTGTAGTGCTATGGGACAGAAGCCCATGGTCATCGAAGCATTAAGCGCGGGTGCGAAAGACTTTCTAGTCAAACCTTTTGATGCCGAACGCGTCGTGGAATCACTGCGAAAAATCGGCTCCTAGGGGGTGGCTAATTATGCGTGATACCAAGTTGGACTTCTTAAAAGAACTGGCGAACATCGGAACGGGACATGCTACCACGGCTTTATCACAGATGCTAAGTGGACGTCTCTTTCAGTTGGTTGTGCCTGATGCGCAGATGCTGCCCTTCGACAAGGCGGCTGACTATGTAGGCGGATCGGAGCAAGTCATTGTCGGGATCTTTGTTGTTGTGTCTGGCGATGTAAGAGGACATATGGCTTTCCTCCTTCCGTTGGATAGTGCATTAGTCTTAGTTCGACTACTAACGGGAGACGACAGTGGTGAAGTCCATGAACTCGCCCGTTCTGCTCTGCAGGAGTTGGGTAACATTATGATTACTTCCTATCTCAATGCTCTTGCGAAAATGACGGATTTACTCATGGCCCCTAGTGTTCCTGGTGTGGCCGTAGACATGGCTGGGGCCGTATGGCAGAGCGTCTTGGCCGGTGCAGAAGTGGCAAATGAAGTTACGGTGATCCGCACCGAGTTTTTTGCCGATGGCGAGTCCATAGAAGGACATATTCTCTTTCTTCCAGATGACGATGACTTTGGAAAGATCGCACATTCCCTTGGTCTGGAGGAAATGTGATGACAGAAGTCTTTGTAAATATGGGGCAGATCAGCTCCTTTAAGACGCAGGGCATATTGACCACTGTGGGTCTTGGGTCGTGCGTTGGTGTTGCACTTTATGATGACCTGGCTAAGGTTGGAGTGATGGGTCACATTTTTCTCCCACAGAGCAGGGAAAAAGATGCAGGAGCACCGCCGGGTAAGTATGCAGATACAGGCATTCCGGCCATGATTGATGAAGCAATACGATTGGGTGCAAGAAAGTCTAGACTGAAGGCCAAACTGGCAGGAGGGGCCAACCTATTCCCCAATCTGAGCGCTAATAGCACAAGCATAGGCATGAAGAACATTAAGGCAGTCACAGGACATCTCGAAGAACATGGTATTGCCATCATTGGTAAAGATGTTGCAGGAGGTCATGGGCGCAAAATGCGCTTTTTTGTTGATACTGGAGTAGTAACAGTCACTGCTATCGGCAAGGAAGCAATGGAGATTTGAGGAGATGACGATGCCTATAAGGGTTTTGGTGGTCGACGATAGCGCTTTTATGCGCAAACTGATTGTGGAGATCATTACAGGCGATCCAGAACTCGAAGTTGCAGGCTATGCCCGCAATGGCAAGGATGCCTTGGACAAACTAAGACGGCTTGATGTGGATGTTGTCACACTGGATGTAGAGATGCCTGTCATGGATGGCCTCGAGACCTTGAAGCGGATTATGGAGACCAAACCACTGCCGGTGGTAATGCTTAGCAGCCAGACGCGCAAAGGTTCAGAGACAACGATGCAGGCTTTAGCACTAGGAGCCGTTGACTTTATCACGAAGCCCAGTGGTCAAGCCACTGCTGGTACTCAAGACTTGGCTGTTATCGCAGCAGAGGTGACTGAGAAGGTTCGTTTGGCCGCTACCGCTAGGATTCAGGTCGCGGAACCTAAGAAACGCCCCGCCATTGCCAAACCTCCTTCTTTGCCAGTATTCGATCGACCGGCGGAAGGAGCCGCGGATAAACTTGTCATCATTGGGTCATCTACAGGAGGCCCCAAGGCTGTGGAAGGAGTTCTCTCCTCCATACCCGTCAACCTACCAGCAGCCATAGTGATTGTCCAGCATATGCCGAAGGAGTTTACGAGGAGTTTCGCAGAACGCCTAGATAGCCTGTTCCCCTTCCCGGTAAAAGAGGCCGGCACTGGTGATCTTGTCGAAAACGGAAAGGTTTTGATCGCGCCTGGAGACTATCATCTTACCATTACAAGTGAGCGCCGCATTAAGCTCAACCAGGAAGAACGAGTGATGTTCTTGCGACCTGCCATTGATGTTACCATGCAGAATCTGCCTGCTATTTATGGGAAAAACATAGTGGGCGTAATCTTGACAGGGATGGGAAGAGACGGGGCTAAAGGCATGGCTGAGGTTAAGCGGGGTGGCGGCTTGACGATTGCTCAAGACAAGAGCACATCCACCATTTATAGCATGCCACGTGTAGTGGCGGAAGAAGGGAATGCTGATTATATCTTGCCTCTTGATCTCATAGGCAAGACCATTACGGAGCTAATATCTAAGATGCGGTAGACTGAGGTGCAAAATGGTAGACTATGGGAAACTACAACGCGACATTTTTAAGGTGCTCGGAATCGATCTTACTGCCTACAAGGATCAGCAGATGCGAAGACGTATCAACCAGTGGATCGAACGTCATCGACTCAACTCCTATGATCAGCTGGCTGCTACTCTCCTTAAGGATCCCGACCATCGTGAGAAGTTTAGGGACTATTTGACCATTAACACCTCGAATTTTTTCCGAGATACTCGGGTTTTTGATATAATAAGAGACAAGGTGTTACCGGACATAAGCCAGCGCAATCGTCCTCGCATTTGGAGCGCCGGTGCTTCTATTGGGGCTGAAATCTACTCCATTGCCATCCTAATGCAAGAAGCAAAGTTCACTCCTGGCCTTTTGCTAGCCACTGACCTAGATGAGACGGTCCTAGAGAAGGCTCAGGCCGGCGAGTATCTTGCTAACCAGATTGCAGGAACCCCTCCTGAACACCTTGCGAAGTATTTTACAAAGAG
>Ga0265293_10011985_pt1 | contig 11627 bp, 10 predicted proteins | sample Munlanlewell138R_FD_192505 | JGI IMG/M metagenome (GOLD analysis project Ga0265293, IMG submission 192505) | Leachate microbial communities from a municipal landfill in Southern Ontario, Canada - Leachate well 138R | ecosystem: Engineered > Solid waste > Landfill > Unclassified | place: Canada... | reverse complement strand
CTTGAGCTCGATGTTGAGCACCGTACCGGCGGGCACGGGGATGGGACCGGGCAACGGGGTCTCGCCCCAGTTGTGATGTTCGACCCAGACCGACAGGCCTTCGGGGGCGTCGATTTCGAGGTCGCCGACGATTTTGCGCAACCGATCCAACTCTTCGAGGACTTCGTCGCGCCGATCTTCGGAGATTTCATCGCCGCCCGCCGCCAGGTATTTTTCGAAGTTGTAGAGCGCCAAACCGTAGTTTTTGAGCGCCGCGTCGCAATGGGCGATGTTGTACAGCAGCTTCCAACTGGGATTTAGGGTGTTGGCGTCGTGAAAACTCTGCAATGCCGCAGCGTAATCTTGGGCGTCAAAGTGTGCAATGGCCTCTTGGAATTTGGCCACGGCCGCATCGCGGTTGTCATCGTCGGTGGGGTTGTCTTGTGCGGTAGCTGCAGTGGCGATGAAAGTCGCTATCACAACGAACGTCGCAGCCGTATGAAATCGCATGCTCTCCTCCTTGCGTGGAGTTTCGCTGCACCGGAACTGGCATCAGCGCTTCTTAATGAGATGTCACATTATATGAATGCGGACTACTTGTGCAACAATCTGTGACAGCGCGGTGCGTAGAATGCGCTGTGTGGTGGGGGTTAGTAGTGGGTGTTGGCGTAGTACACCCATCCGCCAGCGCAGACGAGGGCCTCGTCGAAGGGTTCGATGTGAAAGGAGAACGTTTGGGCGGGCTTGCCATCGACTTCGATCGCCAACGTGCGCTGCGGCAAATCGAGATCGCACGAAACGGTGCCCTGTGACGAAAGAGCGAACAGGGCGTCGATGTCGGCGGCGGGGAGCTCGAGGGCCATCATGCCGCAGTTGAACATGTTTTGCCGAAAGATGCGCGCAAACCCCTGGGCGATAACCAGGTTGATGCCGTTGACTTCGAGGGCCCACGGCGCGTGCTCGCGCGAGGAGCCGCAGCCGAAATTTTCGCGCGTGACGATGACCTGTGCGGTTTTTAGCGCCTCGCCCTTGGGGTCGAAGCCGTCGAGTTTTAGGTCTTCGAGCAAGTAGGGCGCCAGGGCCTGCTTGGTGACCTCAGTGAGGTACTTGGCTGGGATGATCTCATCGGTGTTGATATCGCTGCGGTCGAGAAAAATTATGTTTCCGCCAAAAGGTTTCATCATTTTGTCCTCACTTGTTAATGGAACGCGGATCGGTCAGTCGTCCGGCGATACCCGATGCCACTGCGCTGGCCGGGCTCATCAGGTGTACCATGCCGCCCTTGCCCATGCGTCCGTTGAAGTTTCGATTGGTGGTGGCCGCGCAGACTTCGTCTGGGGCCAGGACGCCGTTGGACATGCCCAGACAGGCGCCACATGTCGGGTTGGTAATGCAGTAGCCCGCGTCCATGAGGATTTCGAGCAGCCCTTCTTTTAAGGCCTGCTGAAAGATTTTCGGCGTCGCTGGGCTGACGATGCCGCGCACACCCGGCGCCAGGCGCGTGCCCTTGGCCACGGCGGCGGCTTCGCGGAGATCGGAGATGCGTCCGTTGGTGCAGCTACCGATATAGACTTGGTTGATGGGGACATCGCCCACTTCGCGGATGGGGTGAACCTGGTCGGGTTTGTAGCCCAGCGTGGTCAGGGGTTCGAGGGCGGAGACGTCGATATTGAGGACCCGGTCGTAGGTGGCGTCGGGGTCGGACCACCACTTGGCGAAGTCGGCGGTGGCGGCTTCCTTGCTGTCGTAGTCGCCATTGATGAAGGGCCACAGATAGTCGGCGGTGGTGGCGTCGGGCATGCAGAGCCCCGAGGTGCCGCCCGCTTCGATGGCCATGTTGCACAGCGTCATGCGCTCTTCCATGGTCATGGCGTCTACCGTGCTGCCGCCGTACTCGATGACGCGATCCGTGGCGCCGTTGACGGTCAGTTGGCGCACCACTTCGAGGGCAACGTCTTTGGCAAACACCATGGGGGGCAGCGCGCCGTTGATGTTGACGCGAATGGTTTTGGGTTCGCGAAACGCGCAGACGCCTTTGAGGATGCCCACTTCGAGGTCGGTGGTGCCCACGCCAGCGGCAAAAGCGCCAAAGGCACCGTGGGTGCAGGTGTGGCTGTCGCCCATGATGACGGTATACCCCGGACGGATGAAGCCCTTTTCGGGGAAGAGGACGTGGCAGACGCCGTTGGCGCCGATGTCGAAGAAGTCGTCGATGTTTTGGCGCTGTGCCCATTCGCGCAAAATTTTGGCCTGGGTGGCGCTCTTGGTGTCTTTGGAGGGCGTCACGTGATCGACCACGGCTTTGATTTTGCTCGCATCAAAGACCTTGTCGAGGCCGCGGGTTTCGAGGTCGGCGATGGCCACGGGGGTGGTGATTTCGTGGCACATCACGACGTCGAGGTTGAGCACGCGGGTGCCCACAAAGGGCTCGTCGCGGTGATGGGCGTCAAAGATTTTTTGCACGATCGTTTTTCCCATTTTGGATGGCTCCTTCATATTTTGGTTGCCGTTGGGCATTGGTGACTACGGGTTATGGTTTGAAAGAGAGTCTTTGTAAATCTTGTAATTGATGCTGTCGCTCAGGGCGTAGAGGCTGGCCTCGATGATGTCGGGGGAGAGGCCCACCGTGGACCAGGTGTTGTCGCCGTCGGTGGATTCGATGAGGACGCGCACTTTGGCCACTGTGCCGTTTTTTTCGCCGAGGACGCGCACTTTGTAGTCGGTGAGGTGCATGTCGCGCAGCAGGGGGTAGAAGTGCTGCAGGGCCTTGCGCAGGGCTTTGTCGAGGGCGTTGACCGGCCCGTTGCCATCGGCGGCGGTGTGCTCGGTTTCGCCGTCGACCATGACTTTTAGAATGGCCTCGCTTTGGCGGTAGCCGTCGCCGTCGATGAGATCGTTTACCTTGGCGTATTGCACCTTGAAGAAGGGCTGGTAGACGCCGAGCTCGGCCAGCAGCAACAGTTCGAAGGAAGCCTCGGCGCCATCGAATTGAAAGCCTTCGTGCTCGAGGTTTTTGATGTGCTGCACGAAGTTTTTCGAGAACTCTTTGTCCTCGGGGAGCGTGAGGCCGAACTCGCGCGCGAGATAGCGGATGCTGGCTTGGCCGGCGAGGTCGGAGATGATGACGTTGCGGCGGTTGCCCACATCTTCGGGGGCGACGTGCTCGTACATGCGCGCATCTTTGAGGACGGAGCTGACGTGGATGCCGCCCTTGTGGCTGAAGGCCGACACGCCCACATAGGGTGCGCGGGCGTTGGGCACCTGGTTGAGGACCTCGTCGACAAAATAGGAGAGCTTGGAGAGTTTGCTCAGGTCGCGTCCACCGCAGGCGTCGGCGTAGCCCATTTTGAGCGACAAGGCGGGCATGATGCTGACGAGGTTGGCGTTGCCACATCGCTCGCCGATGCCGTTGATGGTGCCTTGTACGTGCATGGCGCCAGCCTCCACCGCCGCAAGAGAGCTGGCCACTGCGGTGCCGCTGTCGTCGTGGACATGCACGCCGAGCGGGGTCTTGCAGGCTGCGGCCACCTCGGCGGTGATGCGGTACACCGTCGAGGGGAGGGTGCCGCCATTGGTGTCGCAGAGCACCAGGGCCGATGCGCCCGCGCGTTCGGCGGCGCGCAACATGCGCAGGGCGAACTCCGGTGAGTCGAGATAGCCGTCGTAAAAATGCTCGGCGTCGAAAAAGACCTTGCGCCCGGCCGCCACCAAAAAGGCGACGGATTCGTAGATGACGGCTTCGTTTTCGTCGTCGGTGAGGCCCAGGCTGTCGCGTGAGTGAAAGGACCAGGTCTTGCCGAAAATGGTAATCACGGGCGCCTGCGATTCGATGAGTTTGCGCAGGTTTTGATCGGTCTCGGCGGTGCCGGGGCGTCGCGCCGTAGAGCCAAAGGCACAGAGCTTGGCGTGCTGTAAGGGAATTTGTTGCATCTGCGCGAAGAACTCCTCGTCGCGGGGATTGCTGCCGGGCCATCCGCCTTCGATGTAGTCGATGCCAAATTCATCCAGACGGCGGCTGAGAATGATTTTGTCGGCAACAGAAACGTTGATGTCTTTACCCTGGGTTCCGTCGCGCAGCGTGGTGTCGTAGATTTCGATGATTGGCTTTTGGGTCATGTTGCAGTCCGTTCTGTGATGGCGCCTGAAAGAGAGCGGCAGGACATTGTTCGCACCATTTTCCGGCGGGGATAATAGTGAGTGCCGTTTGGCAATATAAAACAGATATTCAAAAGGTAAAGTGTCGGTGCCTCAGTCGTCGCTCTCGATTTCGAAGAGTTCTTCGGTGAGGTCTTCAATGTGCGCGCTCTTGACCCCGGAGAGTTCGGCGCTGGTGGTGCGCAGCCGCGCGGAGAGGACCTGCAAGAACCCCCAGAGCAGTTTGTTGGCCAGGCGCGGTTCGTTGCGAATGGTGTTGAAGAAGTCGCTGCGCGCGATGCGGAGCAACTTGACCGTTCCCTGGGCTGAGACGCTTGCCGAGCGGGGTGCGTTGTCGATGAGGGCCATTTCGCCGAAGTGATTCCCCGACGCCAAGGTGACGATGTCGGCGCCGTCCTTGTGCACGCGCACGCGGCCTGCGAGGATGATGAAGAGGTCTTCGCCGGGATCGCCTTCCACAATGATGGGGCGCTGGTCTTGTACCTCGATGACCCCGGTGATGTTGAGGATGAACAGGGCCTCTTTGCGCGTGAGGAGCTTGAATATCGGCATTTGCCGCAGCGTGGCGATTTTTTGGTCGACCTCTTTGAGCCTGAGGGCGGCCTGCCCGTCGTGGTCGTTGATGCGCACCACGATGTTCGTGATGTTGTCGTTGCCGCCGCGCGCGTTGGCCAAATCGATGAAGGCGCGGGTGATTTTTTTTAGGTCGTCTTCATCGGGGTTGAGAATGTCGGTGATGTCGGTGTTTTCGAGGTAGCCCGTGAGGCCGTCCGATGCGAGTAGAAATTGATCGCCGGGGAGCACCTCAAAGTCGATGGTGTCGACCTCGACGCTTTCGTAAACGCCCACGGCGCGCGTGACGGCATTTTTGTACGGAGAGTTTTCGGCGTCGGCGGGGTTGAGTTTGCCGCGGCGGATGAGTTCGGCCACCAGGGAGTGGTCTTCGGAGAGTTGGATGACGCGGCCGGCTCGCAACAGGTACAGGCGGCTGTCACCGACGTGGGCGATGTAGCCGCGGTTGTCGATGAGCAGCAGGGCCGAGAGGGTGGTGCCCATGCCGCGCTTGGCGGGATCGCGCTCCGCCATGGCGTGGATGTCGGCGCAGGCCTTTTGCACAGCGTGCTCGAGGAGGTTGAGGACATCGGTGGGCGAGGCGATGCGCGAGTTTTCGCGGATGGCGTCCATGAGGTCTTTGTTTTGCGCGACGACCTCTTGCACCGTGGTGACGGCGATGCCGGAGGCCACTTCTCCGGCTGCGTGGCCGCCCATACCGTCGGCGACGACGAAGAGCTGTAGGTTTTTGTCCACTAGGAAGTTGTCTTCGTTGTGTTCGCGGACGCGACCCACGTCGGTTTCTGCCCAAAATTGAATGCTGTCGGTCATGTGTGTCCTCACGGTGGTGCTCGCCAAGAGCCCCTATCGTTGCCAAGGCCGTTGTCCTGTCGAGAACGGCGTCTTTTGGGGAGTCATCATATGCAGAACCGCTCGCAAGCGCCAAAGAAAATGGCGGCACGACAAAAGAGCGGACGGCGTTTGGCGGGGCGGGCTTGTTAAATGCGCGTATTGGGCGATGGCGAAGTTGTTACGGTGGGCGGCGTCTGGGGTGGTGTCGCGGGTTGGGCCAAGGTGCGGAGCAGGGCGTCGGGATCAAAGCCCGGCAGCAGTTGTCCGCGGATTTCGAAGATGGGAAATCCGGTGGTGGGCACGCCCTGTGCCTGGCCTTTTTCGGTCAGGGATTTGGCAGCGGCCGCGTCCTTTTCGACATTGATTTCGCGGTAGGGGATCTTTTGTTCGAGCAGCCAACGGCGGGCGCGGTGGCAGTGGGGGCAGTGGTCGGTGGCGTAGAGAGTGACGTCGGCATCGGCGGCAGCGGCTGTCGGCAGTGCTGGGGCGTGGTCGGCGGCGCCGCTCGCTGGGGAGCGCTGGGCGTTGTATTGCTGGCGCGGTACAGCCGAAACGGGAAAGAGACCGTCGGAATTGGGCGTGCGCAAATCGGCGATGAACACGATGTCGGGGTCGATCCGTCCCGGCGGAATGGTGGGGTCTTGCACGCGCACTTCACGGCGCATCTCTTCGGGGATTTCGGCGATGGAGCGCGCCGTGTGGGCCTGTCCGTCTTCGAACCAACTGAACACAAAGTGCCCGCTGTTTTCTTTGATGTTGGGCAGGCGCACTTCGGTGGCGGCAGCGCCGGGCGTCTCGGTCTTGCAAGCGTTTAGGGTCACCAGGGAGAAGATGAGCGCATAGAGCGTGTGTCGCGTTCGCATGGGCCATGCCTTTCTATTGGCGATAACCGTTGGGGACATGATTTATTTCTCAGCGGGCGGCGGCGATGCGGGTGCGGAGGTCGTCGCGCTGCTGGGCACAGGCGCGCAGATGGGTTTCGGCGGCGTCGAGGGCGGCGTCGGTTTGGTGCATTTCGGCCTCGGCGCGTCGCTTGTGCTGTTGGGCGGCGTCTCGGTCTTGCGCTTCGATGGCGGCTTCAAGGGCGGCGACCTGTGCCTTGGTGCGATCGAGGCTGTCGAGGGCGGCGGCGTATTTTTGATAGGCCGCGACGCAGTAATCGCGCACCTCTCGGATGTCCGGTGACGGGGATGGCAGTTGCTGCGCCTTTTCAATTAATGAAGGCCATTCCTCGCGGGGGCGCGTCATGATGTGGTCGATGAGGGTGTCCAACTCGCGTAGGTCGCGTTGCTCTCGCGCGTAACTGGTGCGCTGGCAGGCGCTCTGTGCGGTGGTCAAGAGCAGGAACGCCGCGGCGACGCCGAAGCAGGCGATGCGGTTATAGTTCCAGGGCATCGCAGGTCATCCAGCCCTCGTTGCCGGCCGGGGTGTACACCTGGCACCAGCCGCTCTTTTGTCCGATCAAGGTGACCTGGTTGCCCGAGTTGATGCGGCCGATGATTTCGCCGTCCACCGGGGCGCGGCGCACGCGCACTTTGTCGAGCTTGACGTTGACCTGGCGCCCCTTGGGTTTGGGGGCGTCGGCAGCGGGGGCGGGGGCTTTGGCATCGGCGACGGGTTGGGCTTGGGCCGCTGTCTTGCCAAAGAGGACGGTAAAAAAGAGGCGATAGCGCGCGTGCTTGTTTTGCATGCCGTGGATGGGCAGGCCCGCCAGGGCGGTGCGCAGGCATTGCCCGATGGCAGCCGCGTCGGCGATATCGGAGGAGGCGCCGTTCCAAAAGCTGATGCGATCGCGGGCAAAATCGACTTCGGCGGCGATGGAGAGTTTGCCGGATGTGGCCTTGGGGGCGACGTCGGCGCGGCATTTTTCAACGACGTAAAGGCGCGTGGAGAAACGTTTTTCGAGGATGTCGAGCTTGTCGCAGTCGGCGCCGGGATATTCGGCACCTGCCGCGTCCCAACATTTGAGGTAGTACGCGCTGCCATCCAGGGCGATGTTGTCGGGGGTTTTGCCCGGGGGGACCTCCGGGGGCGCGTCGCCGGCATCGGGAGCTGCGTCGCCAGTTTCCCCGCCGTCATCGGCGATGGCGACTTCGTCTGGGGATGCGTCGGGGGCGTCGGAGTGCACCTGGGATGGGGGCGCGTCAGCCGCCGGAGCGCCTCCGCCGAGCGCATCGGCAGATGGGGGCGTGTCGGGTTTGAGCAAGAAATAAATGAGGGCAAAGCCCGCGACAAAGGACAATAACGCCAGGCCAAGAATGCGCAGCACCTCAATGCGATCGTGCTTGGTATTGGGGGGCGGGGCTGTCTGCTTCGCGTTTTCTTCCATATTGCGGTCCATTGGGCTAAATTCTGTGCGGCTCCATTCCAAAAGCAGCTTTCTGTTATCAATTATGATTTGTCCACGCAAGTAATGAGGTGCCCCGCATGCAGAACGTTCGATGGCTCTTGCTCGTCTCGCCCCTTGTGGCCAGCGTCGTGGTTTTTTTGCTGGGCAGCAGCGTGCAGCGCGTGGCCCCCGAAGATTTGCAAATCGCGGTTTCGTCGGCGCGCACCTGGTTGCTCATCTTTGCCGTTCTTTTTGTGATCAACACCGCGGTGGCCTGGTTCTTCCGCCATCGCTTTGCCATCTCTGCGGCGCGAATGTTGGTCTCCGGGCTCTTTGCCTACATCGCCATTTCTGCGCTGGTGCCCCTGGGCGCCGTTCTCTGGAAGGGAGCGGTGCCACCGGATACCCCGGAACACGTGGCCCAGGCCATGCGCGCTGCTTATCACTACGCCGCGGTTTGTTGGTCGGTGAGTTTGGTGACCGCCGCCTTGGGGGTGGCCATTCATTTCGAGGATTGCGGTTTGGATGCTGCGCAGAGCGATTTCGGGGACAGCGAAGATTAGCGGGATGGGCTAGCGATTGTTCGCCATGGGGGCGTGGTACTTTTGGCCCTTTGGGCTCATCAACCACTTGCGCAGATCGTTGGGGGCCCCCACCAGGTTGCGTTCGATTTTGCGTTCGAGCTCTTTGGGGAGCAGGTTGACAATGCCCATGGGCACTTGGGCGGCGACGCTGTAGACGACGAGGGTGCGGCCGTCCTTTTGCGGGAACAGGCGCCAGTAGCCGCGGCTGTACTCCAGGTCGTGGGGGCGGTCTTTGGCGATCTCAAAGGTGATGGCGTATTTCTCGGGGTCGGCGTTCACATTCACGTGATATTCAATGTTGATGAGGCGATGTCCCATGCGAAAGTGGATCAGGCGTGCATTGCCGCGCCGGGCGACTTCGTCCACGCTGACGGTTTTGGGATAAATCAATGGATAGGCGCCCCAATCGAGTACCGCGCGCCACACCACATCCGCGGGAGCGTCGATGAGCGTGATGCCCGTGCCGCCGTAGAATCCGTTTTTCCCGGATGTGGCCAAGGGTTTTCGAACGGTTTTTCCCGCGGCGAGGCTGGCTTTGTCCGCGGCGGTGAGGTCGTGGGCCAATGCCTGTGTCGACATGGCGAGCGCGGTGACGAGCGCGAGTCCCCAGAGTGTTGGTGTTAAGATATTTCGCTTCATTGCATACCTCCCGTGCACCGCTGTGACCTGCTGCGATACGTGCAACGCCTGTGCCCGCAGCGTGTCAGGCGCACATTATATTCTAAGACACTGAAATAGTGCTGTTATTCTGTATCTTTGTGTCACTGCGCGCGGATTTGGCCGCTTGCCAATATTGGGCAATCCCATTAAATAACGTGGCAGAGCGAATTCTGTCACAGCCAGAGGTGAAGCTTACATGCAACAAATACTGAGCGCGGGCTCCTTGATCGCCGGGCGTTTTGAAATTGAAAAATTGGTGAACAATGGCGCGCTGGGGCAAATCTACAAGGCCAGCGACAAGGAACGTGGGCAAGCGATCGGCATGCGGATTATTCCCCGCTCGCTGCTCTCCGACGCCGACATCGATATCATTAAAAGGCGGGTCCCGCAGGCGGCGGCATTGGTGCACCGCAACATCCGCGCCACCTATGGCATGGGCGTTGACAAGGCGGGCTTTGTCTTCATCGCCGTCGAGTGGATCGACGGGCACAACCTCAAAACGCTGTTGAAAAAGCGCACGGCTGCGGGCAAGCGTTTTTCGTTCAAAGGGGCCTACAACATTGTCGGGCACCTGTGCAACGCGCTGACCTACATTCACGAGAGCGCTTATCACGGCGGGTTGAGTCCGCGGGCCATTATGGTCAATGACGCGGGGCGGGTGAAAATCCAAGATGTCGCCCTGTCGACCCTGCGCATCACCAAGCCCGATTACGCCGGCCGTCAAACCGTGGAGAGCGCCTACTGGGCCCCCGAAGTACTCAAAGACGCCACCAGCGCTTCCAGCGCGTCCGACATTTATTCTCTGGGAGCGATTTTTTACGAAATGATCACGGGGGCGCCGCCCACACGTCCCCTCAAAGCGCCGAGCCAGCTCGGGTTTTCGCGCGAGGTCGACAACATTATTGCGCGTTGCATGTCCGCGGATCCGCGACAGCGCTACCGCACCGCCCAAGAGGTAAAAGAGGCCATCTCCGCGTTGGCCAAAGACCAAGCCGCGCCCAAGACCGTTGTCGATGCGGCGGGCGCTGCGGGTGCGGCCTTAGACGATGAGTTGGGGATCGACATCGACATCGACTTAAGCGGCTTGACCACCGAAAACGTGACCACCATTCCCCAGGGGGTTGCCGGGGCACCGGTTGCCGCATCGCCGTCGGCCCACCCAGCGGGTTCCATGCTCTCGGCACCGGGATTGCCGCCACCGCCCGCAGACGCAGCGAAGGCCTCGTTTTCGGCATCGTCCGGTGCGGATGACCGGGTGTCCACCATCGACATGGCGGCGCTGATGGCGCGCTTTGGCCAGGCCGAGACCGCGCGTTGGATGGTGCAAAAAGACAAATTCGATCACGGGCCGTTTTCGGACCGCGAATTGGTGCAAATGATTATGCAGGGCGAAGTGTTGGGCCATCACATACTGCTCGACATGGACACCGGCGTACGAAAAAAAGTGCGCGCCTGGAACGACTTCGAAGACTTTTTGGAGGCCTGGCGCCTGAAAAAGAAGAAGATGGACGAGGAGGCGGCGCTGCAGCGCACCGAAAAAGCCGAGACCCGCGGCATTGTGTTCAAGCTCGTCATCGGTTTGAGTGTATTGGGGGCGATTGGTCTGGCCATTGGCGGATACTTTCTGAGCCGCCAGCTCCGCGAAGAAAAAGAGCTGGGCCCCGAAGAGCTCATCGCTGCTTTTGACAGCGGCGAAATGAAGCTGAAAATGGGCACGGGCAAGCCCGGTGGCGGCGGCGGTGCGAAGGGCAAGGCCGGTGGTCGTCGCGGCAGCAAGGGCGGCGGCGGCGGTAAGGGCGAATTTGTGCCGGGTATGTCTTACGAAGAGGCCATGGCCATGGGGGTGAACCTGGGCAGCGCCAAGTCGGCCGCTGGGCAGCGTCAGCTCACCGCGGGGGACATCGACAGCATCATGAACAAAAATGTGCGCAAGTTTTTGCCCTGCATGTCGGGCGAGAGCACCAAGCGCGTCGATATGAACATCGCGGTGGCCGGAGATGGCAGCGTGATCGGCGTGACGGTGTCGCAAGGCAGCCCCAAGTTGAAGAGCTGTGTCACCTCCGTGGTGCGGCGCATCAAATTTCCCGCCTCAAATGCACCGCGCACCGCCACTTCCTGGTTCTTCGAAATCTACTAACCTCGATCGCATTTCCGACCATGACATCTCCCCTGCAATAATTGCGGGGAAGCGAGTCCAAAAGTGGCTATAATGTGTGCTGCGAGGCGAATTTTGCGCCGATACTTCAACTGCGAGAGGTGATTCATGGCGAAAAAAAGAGGTTTGGGCTGGGCGTTGTTGTTGCTGGCTGCGCTGGTGATTTGGGGCTGCGAAAGCGGGGAGGGGAGTGACGCCAGTGGGACGCCGCAACCCCCTGGCGATGGAGACAGCACCGGCACTGATCCGGGGGTTAACAACAACAACCATAACGGTACGGACCCGGGGCCCAACAACAATAACAACAGCGGCACCGACCCGGGGCCCAACAACAATAACAACAGCGGCACCGACCCGGGGC
>Ga0265293_10011984_pt1 | contig 11627 bp, 11 predicted proteins | sample Munlanlewell138R_FD_192505 | JGI IMG/M metagenome (GOLD analysis project Ga0265293, IMG submission 192505) | Leachate microbial communities from a municipal landfill in Southern Ontario, Canada - Leachate well 138R | ecosystem: Engineered > Solid waste > Landfill > Unclassified | place: Canada... | reverse complement strand
GAGCAAAGTATCTAAGATCTGGATATTTAGCATAGATGCTTATTATCATCTCTCTACAAACTAAGTTATCAGCAGAGATTTCATAGAGCCTCTCTAGCGTCAAAACACCGTATGGACTGCATGTTAAATTGAATTTTGATATATTGAAGGATTGCATCTCATTTGAGTGTACCGAAGTTAAGATGCCAAGCAGTGGTTCTTTGGCATCTAGCGAGAAAGCAAGCAAAAGTGATGAGAGTAAAATCTGTGTCTTTTTTAGCATATGTAATTTTAACATGATATAATTTAAAATTCTTACCACATTCTATAAAGGTGCAAAACTATATGCAAGATTTTCAACTAAAACTCATCCTAAGTATTTTGGGTGGGGTAGTTTTTTCATTTATTTTTATAATCTTAGCTTTTGCACTTCCACTAGACGATAAAAATCCAACCTATATAAAGAAACCTCAAGGTTTGCTTGAAAAAGTCTCCGATTCAGTAAAGAGAAAATAGTGAGTGCTAAAATGCACTCACATTTTTGAAGATTATATAGCTTTAGTGATTATTCTATTTAATCTTGCTATAAAATCCGCTGTATCATCAAGTTCTACACCATCAAAAAGTTTTGCTTGGTCAAGCAGAACATGCGCCGCATCATTTATAAGATTTTGATCCGCTGAATCTTTTAATTTCATAAGAAGCTCATGCTTAGGATTTATCTGTAAGATTGGAGCAGGTGCTGGTGCCCCTGTATCTTGTCCCATCTGTTTCATCATTTGAGCCATCATATAAGCTGGATCTTCTTTATCTACTTTTAGTTTAACAGGAGAATCTACCAAATCAGATGTAGTCTCAACTGATTTAACAGCATCACCAAGAGCAGCTTTAAACTCTTTTGCTAAACCTTCAAAAGATTTTGCAACCTCTTCTTGCTCTTTTTTCTCATCTTCACTCTCATCAAACTTAGCATCTGCTACTGATACAAGTTTATAATCTTTATACTCAGTAACCATTGGGAAGATGATAGTATCTACCTCTTCATTTAACACTAAAACATCGATGCCACGAGACTTAAACTTCTCTAGTGCTGGAGAAGCTTTTAGCATTGAGAGTGATGTTTTTCCTGTAATGTAGTAGATCTCTTTTTTACTTTCATCTATATTTTTAACAAAATCTTCTATCATAACTTTTTCGCTAGAGTTTAGAGTGTTAAACTTCATAAGCTCTAAGATTTTCTCACGATTTGAGAAGTCACTATAGAGACCCTCTTTTAAAACATTTCCAAATTCACTAAAGAACTCTTCATATTTTTTAGGATCTTTTTTAGCCATTTTTGCTAGTTCTGAGAGAACCTTTTTCACTGAGGCATTTTTGATTTTGTTCATAACTGCGTTTGATTGTAAAATCTCACGAGAAACATTTAACGGAAGGTCTTTAGAGTCAATCACACCACGTAAAAATCTAAGATAAGTTGGCATTAGCTCTTTTTCGTCATCTGTGATAAAAACACGATTGATATAGAGTTTGATGCCAGTTTGATAGTCAACTCTATACATATCCATAGGCGCTCTGCTTGGGATATAAAAGAGTGTAGTGTACTCTATAGCGCCCTCTGCTTTGTTGTGCATCCATGCTAATGGCTCTTCTGAAGAGTGAGCTATTGAGCTATAAAAATCTTTATACTCTTCATCTTTTATCTCACTTTTTGAGATAGTCCACAGTGCATTTGCACGGTTAATTTGAGTATTTTCTATCTCTGTGCGTGATGGTTCTGTCTCTTTACCATCTTCATCTTTTACTGCTGGTACATGCTTTTCTTTGTCCATAAAAATAGGAAATGGAATATGATTTGAGTACTTTTTGATAATACTCTCGATTCTATAAGTCTCTAAAAACTCATCTTCATCATCATTTAGGTGCATTACTATAGTAGTTCCGTGAGTCTCTCTTGAAGCTTTTTCTATCTCAAACTCGCCATCACCTGCACTTGTCCATAAAAATGCTTCTGCTTCACCTGCTTTTTTAGTAGTAACTTCTACTTTAGATGCAACCATAAAACAAGCATAAAAACCAACACCAAACTGACCTATAAGATTGGAGTCTTTCTTCTGATCTCCAGTTAGATTTTCTAAAAATGCTTTTGTTCCAGACTTAGCAATAGTTCCTAAGTTGTTCATCAAATCTTCTTCATTCATACCGATACCAGAGTCTTTGATAGTAAGAGTTTTTGCTTCTTTATCAGCTATGATATCGATTCTAGGAGCAAAAGTAACTCCCTTGTACTTCTCATCTGTTAAAACCAACATATTTAGTTTATCAAGTGCATCTGATGCGTTTGAGACAAGCTCACGAAGAAAAATCTCTTTGTTTGAATATAGTGAGTGTATCATTAAGTTTAGTATTTGATTTGCTTCTGTTTGAAACTGATGTTTTGCCATCTTGAATATCCTTTTTTTTAATTTTAGGTATCTTATCAAAAAAAAGTTAATAGTTACAAATGATATCAAAAAACTTTAGTCTATAGGACTCATATATTTTTAGTCTATTGGCATTTTATATAGTTTAGATATAATCATATAACTAAAAAATAACTAAAAAAGTAAGGTATTAAAGTGAATCATGAAATCTTAGAAATGTTGGAGCCAACGCCAAAATTAAAATCCAAAAAGTGTAAAATCATCTCTTTATTTATAAGAATCTTTTTACAGTTTGGCATATATATCATCGCTCTTATAATCTGGTATAAGCAGGATTATTTTATAGCTATAGCATCTTTGATAGCTAGTTATATAGTCATGGGCATCATCCGTTCTAAAGTTAGAAACAGCGTTATACCACCAAAGCAAAGAGAGCATCAGTATAGTGACAAAGAGATAGCTGACTGGTATGTTGCAAGAGAATTTTGTTTTGAGTCAAGTAACAAAAAGCTAGAGGTTTTATAAAACTATGTTTATAAAAAAGTTTGAGCTACTTTTCTTGGGCATCATCATCCTTGCATCCTTAGTCTTAGCAAAAAACTACTATGATGATTATAATTTTAAAACCAACGATATACCTCAAAGTTACAAAGACCGCATCATACAAAAAGAGCAAGATGTCCTTTTTTTGATGCAAAAAAATTATGGATTTAGCTTTAAAGTCCCTCTTATCGTCACAGATAAGTTTAAAGGCAGACTCTATGGTCTCACTTCTTATGAAAATGGTGAGATAAAAATCTACCTAAATAAAAAAGTGATGCAAGAGAGTATGGATTATATGGTAAATAGCGTTATAGCACATGAATATGCACACGCACTAATGTTTAAGCTCAAAAATTTTACAAAAGGTGATGGGCATTCAAGAGAGTGGCAAAGAGCTTGTTTAAGGCTCGGTGGAGCAAACTGTGAGCAATATGTAAATAGTCATGATGTTGTGATGGGAAAACTACCTTTTTAAGTATCTATATATAACTGTTAACCTCTTTAGCGATATAGTCCAACTTTAAATACTAAAATTTATGGAAATAATATGAAAAAAACAATTATTGCTTTTGTAGCCATTTTACTATTGTTCCAACTAATCCCGCTTGAGAAAACAAATCCGCCAATAGATCCACAACTCAAACTAAACACAGATGCAAATGTGATGGAAATTTTAAAAAAAAGTTGTTTTGATTGTCACTCAAATGAGACAAATTGGCCCTTTTACGCTTCCATAGCTCCTTTTTCTTTTTTTGTGACTTCTCATGTAAATGATGCAAGGAAGGCTCTAAACTTCTCAAACTATAACAGCATTATCCCAGAGATTAAAGAAAGACGCCTAAAGAGAGCTATTGTTACGGTAAAAAATGAAAGTATGGCACTTCCAAGCTACAGATTTGCCCATGAGAGTGCAAAACTATCTAAAGAAGAGAAAGAGAAACTCTTAGCGTGGTTAGAAAATGAGATAAAGAAATTTTCCTCCATAAAGTATTGAGTAAACTCAAATCCAATATATAAGCTTACTAACATAAACCCTTTTGCAATAAAAACAGCTCAAAGGTGCTTATGTACAATTATCCAAAGTCCTTATTAATCAACATCTCGCTATTATTCGTTAAAATTCAACTTAAAGAAAAGCGTACTTTATATGGCACTAATAGACCTACAAAATATTTCTAAACACTACTCCGCTCAAAAGATTTTAATAGATGTGAATTTTCATGTAGATGAGGGTGAGCGTATTGTTATCATCGGTAAAAATGGTAGTGGTAAATCTACTCTTATGAAGATTATCCACGGCTCGCTTATGCAAGATGCTGGGGAGAGAATCACAAAGAGTGACTTAGAGATAAAGATGCTAGACCAAAGACCAAACTTTAAAGATGGGCATAGCGTAAGAGAAGCTGTTGAAGATGGGCTTTGTGAATTAAATGATGCAAAAAAAAGATATGATGAACTCTCTCTACTGCTAGCAGATGAGTATGAAAACAAAAAACTACTCGATGAGTATGAGAAACTCTCAAGTTACCTAGACCATCACAACGCTTGGAACTTAGATGACAAGATAGAGAGAATCATCCAACACTTCGACCTTGTGCAGTATGAGAGCAGACCTGTAGCACTTCTAAGTGGTGGCGAGCAAAGACGAGTCGCCCTAGCCTCTCTTTTGCTTCAAAAACCAGATATTTTACTCCTTGATGAGCCAACTAACCACCTCGATGTCTATATGGTTGAGTTTTTAGAGGAGCTGATCTTAAGAGAAAAATTTACACTTGTCTTTATCTCTCACGATAGATATTTTATAGATAAAATTGCAACAAAGAGCATAGAGGTTGATGACTGCTCACTTAGAGAGTATAGCGGCGGATATAGCGACTACTTGACTCAAAAAGAGGAGTACATTAGAACTCTTGCAAAACAGCATGAAAATCTTTTAGATGTTCTAAAGCGAGAAAATGAGTGGTTTGCTAGAGGTGTTCGTGCAAGGCTTAAGAGAAATGAGGGTCGAAAAGAGAGACTTATGACTCTAAGAGAAGATGCAAAAGTCAATCCTGCAAAGATAAAAAAGATGTCACTAGAGCTCCAAAGAGAGGCAAAACATTTTAACCGTGATAAGAGTATCAACAAGCAAAAGATGCTCTTTGAGGTTAAAAATCTATCTTTAACTTTAGGAAACAAAGAACTACTAAAAGACTTTACTACAACTGTACTTCAAAAAGATGTTATAGCCATAGTTGGACCAAATGGAAGTGGTAAGTCAACACTCCTAAAAGCTCTTTTAGGCAGAATTGAGCCTACAAGTGGGACAATAAAGCGAGGCGAGTTTAAAGTAGGCTACTTTGACCAACATCGCGAGATGCTAGATGATGATAAAAACCTTGTAGAGACATTTTGTCCAAATGGCGGGGATAGAGTTAGTGTTAGAGGAAGAGATATGCATGTTTATGGATATCTTAAAAACTTCCTCTTTCCTAGAGAGTTTTTAGATAAAAAAGTAGGAACTCTCAGCGGTGGAGAGAAAAATCGCATAGCGTTAGCACTCCTTTTTACAAAAAACGTTGATATTCTTATACTAGATGAGCCAACTAATGACCTTGATATCCCAACTATAAATATCCTAGAAGAGCAGCTTACAAACTTTAGCGGTGCGGTTATTATTGTAAGTCATGATAGATATTTTGTAGATAAGATTGCTAAAAAACTCTTTATTTTTAAAGATGACAAACGCATCGAAGAGTCGTACCAGCAATATAGCGAATACTTAGAGCTTGAAAAAGAGCTTAGTGAGTTAGATGCTATGCAGAGTGAAGTTACAAAAACAAAAGAGCCTACAGCTCAAAAAGAAGAAAGACCAAAAACGCTAAAACTTACTTTTAAAGAGAAAATTGCCCTAGAGAAACTTCCACTTGAGATAGAAGCTCTTGAAGAGTTGATGCAAGAGAAAAACAGATGCCTAGCAGATCCAAAATGTTATGAAGAGATAGGTATAAGCACCCTTGCATCTGAACTTGAAAAACTAGAAGAGCTTTATGAGAAAAAGGTTGAAGAGCTTTTAACTATACAAGAAAAAGAAGAAGATATAGAGTCCCTTTAGGTATGAGAAAATCATACCTAAAAGTGTGTAGTTACTGCTTAGACTCTTTTAAAGTGTCTGCAATTAAAAATGCAAGTTCTAAAGATTGATTTGCATTTAGTCTAGGATCACAGTGAGTGTGGTAGCGAGAGCTTAAATCCTCTTCTGTTACCATAAATGAACCACCAATACACTCAGTAACATTTTTGCCAGTCATCTCTAGGTGAACTCCACCAGCTATTGTTCCCTCAGCACGATGAACTTGAAAAAACTGTTTCATCTCAGTAAGTACTGCATCTAATGGGCGTGTCTTAAAGTTTGTAGATGATTTTATAGTGTTTCCATGCATCGGATCACAACTCCAAAGTACTTTCATGCCCTCTTTCTCAACTGCACGAATGAGTTTTGGCATACCATCGCCTACTTTATTCGCACCCATTCTAACTATGATATTTAGTCTTCCTGCTTCATTTGCAGGATTTAACTTTTGACATAGTCTGACTAGATCTTCAGGGTCCATACTTGGTCCTGCTTTAACGCCAATAGGGTTTTTTACACCACTTAGATACTCAACATGAGCACCATCTATCTGACGGGTTCTATCTCCTATCCAGAGCATATGAGCAGATGTATCGTACCAATCTCCAGATAGCGAGTCTTTTCTAGTAAAAGCTTCTTCATAAGGAAGTAAAAGTGCCTCATGTGAGATGTAAAAGTCTGTTTCGCCTAAACTTCTAAATGTCTTAGAATTTATCCCGCAAGCTTGCATAAATCTCAGTGAGTTTTCTATCTCTTGAGCTAATTGTTCAAACTTTTGTGAAATCTCTGTTTTGTTAGTAAAAGCTAAGTTCCACTTATGAACTTGATGCAAATCTGCCATTCCACCAGTTGCAAATGCACGAAGCAGGTTTTGTGTAGCTGCTGCTTGGTTATAAGCTTTTATCATTCTCTGTGGATCTGGAGTACGAGCCTCAGCAGTAAACTCCATAGCGTTTATAATATCACCTCGGTATGAATCAAGCGTTACGCCATTAAATGTTTCTGTATCACTTGAGCGAGGTTTTGCAAACTGACCACCAACGCGACCAACTTTTACCACAGGGACTCCGCCAGCATAAGTCATAACTACTGCCATTTGCATTAGTGCTTTAAATGTATCTCTGATGCCATCAGCGTGAAATTCGCTAAAGCTCTCAGCGCAATCCCCACCTTGAAGTAAAAAAGCTTTTCCCTCAGCTGCATCTGCTAGCTGGCTTTTTAATCTTTTAGCTTCTCCTGCAAAAACTAAAGGAGGATAATTTCCCAGCTCTTTTAAAACTCTCTTTAGCTCATCTTGATCTGGATAAGTTGGCTGTTGTAATATTGGTTTTTCTCTCCAACTTTTTGGATTCCAAGTGCTCATAATAAAACCTTAATTGTATAATTTTTTGCTATTTTACATAAAAAATCCTAAAAAAGCTCTTACTAAAGACTTATGCAGTGTTTTATACTTATAGTGAAAGTTTTTTTTATGCTTAGGTAAGTATAATACCACAATATTTTAACTAGGATTTCTCTAATGAAAAAAGATGAGCTTATATCTCTGGCAAATGAAATGTGCAAAGAACTCTCTACTATCATCGCACAACAAGAGAGTGCGTCTAAAGAGCAAATAGCCACTTACTTAAGAGAATCTGCTCAAATTATCATGACTCTTGACGATAAAGATCTCAGCAGTAAGGGCTATGTGGAATCACTTTTTCAAAATGCCTACAAAGAGATTGCGGACAAAAGTTTATCTTCATACGCAAATACAAATCTAAACATAGAGAAACTCGCTAAGCTGCATGAGAAAACACTTGTGGAGTGTACTACTCAGCATATAGACCTCCCATCACTAACCACTAAGTTCAATGAAATACAGCTGCATATGAGTGATGAAGTTAAAAAGGCAAATGAGATAATCACTCAACTAACAACTCAAGTTAAGACATTAGAAGAGAAGTCAAATCTTGATTCACTCACAAAAGTTTATAACAGACGTGCATTATCTTCACACCTTAAGATGCTCTGTTCAAACAGTGATCTTCCTTATGAATTTCATCTACTCATTTTAGATATAGATGATTTTAAAAGCATTAACGATAAGCATGGTCATTTAGCTGGAGACAAAGTTTTAATCTTTCTTGCTAATATTTTGAAAAAAACACTAAGAGATGGAGATAAAGTCTTCAGATATGGTGGCGAGGAGTTTGTAATCATACTAAACCGTATAGATGATGAACACTGTTTAAAAATCACAAAAAGACTCCTTGATATCATCAGATCAAACAAGCTGATTTACAAGGGTGAAGGATTAAGAATAACAATGAGTGTAGGAGCTACTAAATATAGTTCTGGTGATACTCCAGACTCCATCATAGCAAGAGCTGACAAGGCTCTTTATAAAGCTAAAAATAGTGGTAAAAATCAAATGGTTTCGGAAAACAAATAAATGGAATTTAATTATTTTGACTTAGTAGCATCAGTTATCATACTAATGCTTGGTTTAAAAGGGATAATAAACGGTTTTTTCAAAGAGGTTTTTGGTCTCATTGGCATCATCGGCGGTATCTTTGTAGCATCTCGTGTTGGAGATAGCGTTGGTAAAGCCTTAAGTGATGCCGTGTTTAAACTGGACAACAGTGCAGCTATAAGCTTTTTAGGTTTCTTAGTAACGCTCGGTGTATTTTGGGTTTTTATGATTGCTATAGGCTATATCTTTAAAAAATTAAGCCTTTTAAGCGGCCTTGGCATTTTTGATAGAATCTTAGGTTTTGTCTTTGGCGCAAGTAAGTTTTTTCTTATCGCTGCTGTAATTGCACACGCTGCTTATAGTATAAAAGCTGTAAAATCTACTCTAGAAGATCCTATGCAAAATAGTTTTATGTTTCCTATTTTAGTGGAAACTGGCGCTTTTATAATGAAACTAGATCCGGTAGAAATAAGTGATGATATAAACCAAAATATAGACAAAGTCACTAAACAAGTAACTGAAAAAGTAAACTCTGAAATAGATAAAAATATAAAAACTTCTACTGATGATATAGTATTAAAAACAAAAGAAGAGCTACGTAACAAACTTGAAACAAAGGATGAAAATGTCAAAAGTAACGACTGATTTTGATGATAGGACCGTCGAATATGAGCAACTTTTAAGTGATTTTAAAGCACTGCTGAAAAAAAATTCTCTGAAATTCACTATTCAAAGAGAAGTTATTTTAGAGACTCTTTATAACTCAGATGAGCATCTAACTCCAGAGGCCCTGCATCATCTCATACAAGATAAATTTCCTGACTTAAACACAGGCATAGCTACAGTCTATAGAACACTATCTCTACTTGAAGACTCCAAAATGGTAACTTCACTATCTTTTGGTGCTCAAGGAAAAAAGTACGAGCTAGGTGCTAAAGAGCATCACGACCACTTTATCTGTACTGAGTGTGGTGATATTGTGGAGTTTGTCGATGAAGAGATAGAAAAAAGACAACATGCCATTGCAGATAAGTTAAACTTTAAGATGCAAGATCACTCTATGCAAATCTATGGCATCTGTGCAAACTGTCAGACTAAGATAGTGTGAGATAACTATAGTCTTCTCTCTAAAGTGGACTTCTAGGAATGCTAACTAGTGGCATCCTCTCAGCGGCGCCAAGCGTAGCGAAACGGACTTTGTTCGCTTTGCATGATATGTAAAACCCTCTGGTTCGCCAGAACCAAGCTTTAGTGCCACAGCGGCTAGCGTAGCAAGACGGACTTTGTTCGTTTTGCATGATATGTAAAACCCTCTGGTTCGCCAGAACCAAGCTTTAGTGCCACAGCGGCTAGCGTAGCAAGACGGACTTTGTTCGTTTTGCGTAATAAATTAATAAAAAGGAAAAAGATTGGCTTTTGAAAACAAACTTATACAGCAACGAATAGAAAAAGCGCAAATATTAAAAGATGCTGGATTTAATCCATATGCTAATGATAATGCTAGAAGTGCAACTATAAAAAAATACTTGTATGTAAACTCAGATATAGAAGAAAAAGAGAATAAAAGAGATGAAAAGCGCCACTACTGCATAAGTGGAAGAATAAAGTTTTTTAGAATGATGGGTAAAGCTAGTTTTATTAAAATTGAAGATGAAAGTGGAATGCTTCAAGTCTATGTAGCAAGAGACAATCTTCCTAATGATTTTTACAATGAATTTTTCAAAAAGCATTTTGAAGTTGGAGATATAGTTGAAGTTGGAGGTTTTCCTTTTATAACAGGCCAAGGTGAACTATCACTCCATGCTACTGAAGTAAAAATGTTAACTAAAGCTATCTCGCCACTGCCTGAAAAGTTTCACGGTGTAACAGATAAAGAGATTAGATATAGAAAGAGATATCTTGACCTTATAATGAATTGTGATGCTAGAAAAACATTTACAATTCGCTCTAAAGTTATCTCTTTAACTCGTCACTTTTTTGAAAATAAAGGCTTTTTAGAGGTAGAAACTCCTATGATGCATCCAATCCCTGGTGGAGCAAACGCTAAACCTTTTGTTACACATCATAATGCTTTAGGCATCGACAGATACCTAAGAATAGCTCCAGAACTCTACTTAAAAAGACTTATAGTTGGTGGTTTTGAAGCTGTTTTTGAGATAAATAGAAACTTTAGAAATGAAGGCATGGATGCTACACACAATCCTGAATTTACTTCTATAGAGTTTTATTGGGCTTATAAAAATTATAAAGACCTTATAGAGATTACAAAAGAGTACTTTCGCTATCTTTTTGAGCACTTAAATCTTCCTACTATTCTTCCATATGGAGATTTAGAAATAAACTTTAACAACTTTAGTGAGATTCCTCTCCTAGAGTCACTTGTAACTATTGGTGATGTTCCTCCAGAAATTACAAAAGATAAAGAAAAAATTGTGCAATATTTAAATGAAAGAAACTTTACTGCCAATGTTGAGATGACTCTAGGTCAACTTCAAGGTGAACTCTTTGATGCTTTTGTTGAGAAAAAACTTATCAACCCTACTTTTATAACAGAGTATCCAGTTGAGATATCTCCACTTGCAAGAAGATCTGATAAGAACTTAGATGTTACTGAGAGATTTGAGCTATTTATCGCTGGTCGTGAGATTTCAAATGCCTTTAGTGAGTTAAACGATCCTGTGGATCAATATGAGAGATTTAAGGCTCAAGTTGAAAACAAAGATGCTGGTGATGATGAGGCTCATGAAATGGATGAGGATTTTATCGAAGCACTTAGCTATGGAATGGCACCCTGTGCTGGGCAAGGTATAGGAATGGATAGACTTGTGATGCTTCTTACAAATGAGCACTCTATTAGAGATGTACTTCTCTTTCCAGCTATGAAACCGATAATCAATGAAGAAAAAGCTCCTGAGATAGAAGCTAAAAATTAAATATTAAAATAAAAGGAATAAATATGAGTTTTTTAAAAGAGTTTGATAAAGAGATATTTGATCTTTGCGAAAAAGAGTTAGAGCGTCAAAGTGACCATTTAGAGATGATTGCATCTGAGAACTTTACACTTCCAGCAGTTATGGAAGCTATGGGTTCAGTATTTACTAACAAATATGCTGAAGGA